>Ga0315279_10001231_pt1 | contig 43407 bp, 46 predicted proteins | sample YL17G06_20_MG_FD_203694 | JGI IMG/M metagenome (GOLD analysis project Ga0315279, IMG submission 203694) | Sediment microbial communities from Yellowstone Lake, YNP, Wyoming, USA - YL17G06_20 | ecosystem: Environmental > Aquatic > Freshwater > Lake > Sediment | place: USA: Wyoming | collected...
TTCCGCATGGTCTCAATGAAGTGGTCCATCTCTTCTTTCTCAAACGTTTCCGTTGGCTCTATCATCAATGCTTCATCAACTATGAGTGGAAAATAGATCGTTGGCGCATGAAAACCGTAGTCGAGCATACGCTTTGCGATGTTTAGGGCTGAGACTCCAGTCTGATCTTTGAGAGGTTTGGCGCTGATCACGCATTCGTGTTTTCTGGGTGTATTTGTGTCGTATGGAAGGGTCAAACCCTTGATCTGCTGCAGCTTCTTCATCAGATAGTTAGCGTTCAACACTGAGACTTCGGCTGCTTCTTTCAACCCTTCAAATCCCATGCTCAATATGTAGGCGTAGGCCCTCAGCAAAACGGCAGTATTTCCGTAGAAGCCCTTCATTTTTCCAATACTGTTCGGCCTTTCATAGTCCAGTCCGTATTTGCCTCCGTCATAAACTATCCTCGGAACTGGCAAGAACTTGGCCAAATCCTTTGAAACCCCAACTGGGCCAGCCCCTGGACCACCGCCCCCATGAGGAGTGCTGAAAGTTTTGTGAATGTTAATGTGAACTATGTCGAAACCCATGTCCCCAGGTCTCGCCTTACCAAGCAGCGGGTTCAAGTTTGCCCCATCATAATACAGCAATCCTCCTGTTTCATGAACGATCTTGGCTATTTCATCAATGTTCTTTTCAAACAACCCCAGAGTATTGGGATTCGTGAGCATGAGGCCTGCCGTCTTTTCTGAAACAGCCGACTTCAAAGCCTCCACGTCTATGCAGCCGTCGTTGTCCGATGGGATGACAACGACACTGAATCCTGCCATCGCAGCGCTCGCCGGGTTCGTGCCATGTGCAGAATCGGGAACAATCACTTCTGTCCTTTTCTCACATTCACCATTCGACTTGAGGCATGCGTGCATTAACAGGGTGCCTAGAAGCTCGCCATGAGCTCCAGCGGCAGGCTGCAAGCACACCTCATAGGTTCCCGTTATCTCGCTGAGCCAGCGCTCAAGTCTGAAAAGGATTTCAAGCACGCCTTGTACAGTGCTTTCGTCTTGATACGGATGGACAAGACCCAGCGATGGCAATCCTGCCAGCGATTCATTGACCTTCGGATTGTACTTCATTGTGCAGCTTCCAAGCGGATAGAAACCTGAATCGACGCCGTAGTTCATTTCCGAAAGACGTAGGAAGTGTCGGTTGACCTCGACCTCTGAAAGCTCTGGAAGACTAATCTTTCTTGTTCTTTGCATGTTTTTCGGAACAAGAACGTTTACGTCGCCTACGACTTCTTTGACCTGCGTCTCAACGCTTGGTACAGTATGTCCTCTTCGTCCTGTCTTTCCGAGATTGAAGATTACTGGTTCATTCCAACTTGCCTGTTTGTACATGCTACCTTCACCTTCTTCCCACTATCTCTTGTAGCGTTTCTGCCAATCGCTGAATCTCTTCCTGTGAATGGATTTCGGTGACACAGTACAACGCTGTTTGTCCGAGCTCAGGAAACTCGTTTGAGAGGTCTTTCCCGCCTTGAATATGATGGTCCAGCAGCTTTTTGTTTACATCCTTCACGGTTAGGTTAGCTTGGTCGAAGTTCACTGTGAATTCTTTGAAGTGGGCAGATCTGAAAATTGGTGTTTTGACCTTCGGAATTTGTGAAAGGAGGTGCATTGCGTAATTGGCTTTGTAGATTATTGTTTCTCCAAGTTCACGGAAGCCTTGAGGTCCCAGCAAAGCCATGTAAACTGCAGATGCCACAGCGCACAAGGCTTCGTTAGTACATATGTTTGAAGTTGCTTTCTCACGTCTTATGTGTTGCTCACGTGTCTGCATAGTCATACAAAAGCCTTGTTTGCTGTTGTCTTGAGTTGTTGTCAGCCCGATTATTCTTCCTGGTATCTGTCTGATCAACGTCATGTCGTCATGGCAAGCCATGATTCCCAGCAGGGGACCTCCAAAATTCATTGCGTTTCCAAGCGGTTGGGCTTCACCTATCACTATGTCTGCGTCATATTCACCTGGAGGTTTCAGCACTCCAAGAGACGTTGGGTCGACGCCTGCTATCAAGAGCGCATTTTTCGCGTGGGCTTCTTTGCTTATCTCTTCAACCTGCGTCTCAATGAACCCTAGGTATGAGGGGTTTTCAACGTAGAGTGCGGCGGTTTTGTCTGAAATTTTGCTTTTCAAGTCGTTGAGGTCTAACTGTCCACTTTCTGTTTCATGCTTCACTTGCTTGACCTTGATTCCGGCTGGGTCAGTATAGATCTTTAACGCTGATGCTCTCTCTGGGTGAATGATTTCTGGGATCAGGATTTCATTTCTTCCCTTGACCCTTGCAGCCATACGCGCGGCTTCGCCTAAAGCTGAGGCCCAGTCATACATTGAGCAGTTTGCCACCGTCATGCCTGTTAGCTCACAGATCATGCTTTGATACTCGAACAGCGCTTGCAGCATACCTTGCGAGATTTCAGGCTGATAGGGCGTGTAAGCTGTAAGGAGTTCACTGCGTCGAACAATCTCTTCTACAACTGCTGGAACATAATGCGGCCAACAACCCGCGCCCAAGAAGACTGACATGCTGTTGTTTGTCTCGTTTTTTGAGAGCAAGCATTCGACGTGCTTTCTGACTTCAAACTCAGACAAGCCTGTTTCAGGGAGGTCGAGCTTCTTCTTAAGCAGGAGTTTTGCCGGAATGTCCCTGTACAGTTCATCAATTTGCTTGATGCCTATTTCGAGCATCATTTCCTGTTTAATCTCTGGGACAGAATTTGGAATGTACGGATGACTGGGCTTGCCCACATGTCTCACCATTGTGATTTAGACACTAGATTGTGGAGCCTTCTTTAAGCTTTTTTAGCCTTTTCTTGAAAGAAGTTCCAAGAACAAAGAGACTAGAACCGTGTTACTTTCTGCAGACAATCATGAAGTGTTCACTGATTCCTACGCTGACTGGATTTGTGCAAGTCTTCAAATGAGTTTCCCACCAGACCTTCCATGCGTTCGGATACTTCCTAAAGAGCCTATTCGTCTCCTTTGGGTGCCCGCTTGCCAGCCCTTCAAGACCCACCATCTCAAGCACGTCTATCCCTCTCTTTTCGAACGCTTCTCTAATGTCTTCAGGGACGTAGAAGTGGCAGGGAGCAAATCCGTGACCGCCGTGGTAGTCCCCTGTGTCTCTCAGTTTTGGAAACATTTCGAGTTCCATCTCATACGGCAACCGAACAAGCTCGGCCACAAGAACCGCAATTCTTCCTATCACCGAGACGAATATTGGCGCCCCTTTCTTCGCGACCCTGATCAACTCATCAACTGCTTTTTCTCTCTCCATTCTATCTAGGACATGTGACAGTGCTCCGCCTAGGCAGATTACTGCATCAAAAGTCTCGTCTCCGAACCGTGAAAGATCGCAGATAGTTCCTTGAGTAACGTGCTTGACACTCTTCTGTACTCCTGCTTTTCTGATCTGTCTCTTGGCCACTAACAACAGTTCAGGCGTAAAATCAAGCAAGGCGACATCGTACCCCATTTTCGCAAGTCCGATTGTATACCTGCCCGGTCCTCCGCCAGCATCCAGAACATAACCTTTTGGAGGAAGGTACTTTTTGAGATAGGACAACGAAGTGTCGAGTTCCAGTCGATGATATGCATCTCTCGTTAGTCTCTTCCATTCTCTCCGATTCATTCCAGAATAGTATTCTTTGACGTGCCTTTCACAACTTTGATTTCCAGAATGAGCAGAAACCTTTTTCATTTTCTTTCCAGCCAAGGTTTTCTTCTGAGGGTCTAGTACTGTATTCCTTCTGTTGTGACCATTGTCTTCGGCGATTTTATGTCGTTGACCTCATTCACGAAGTCTGCTTTATCCTGCAGTTCTTTGGGGGCGAACCTTCCAGTCAAAACAACGTCAGTGCCTTTTGGAATCCTGTCAAGAAACTGAAGGACCTCTCTCACATCTAAAAGCTGGCAATACACGGCCAGGTTGATTTCGTCCAAAATGAGAAGAGCAGGCTTTTTTTCTTTGGTGACCTTTTCGGCAAATTTAAGGGCCTTTTCAGCTAGTTTCTTGTCCTCGTCGCCTAGGTTGCCTAGTCCCACCCAGCCTTGGCGTCCGAACTGGTAAATCTCATAATAGGGTGCAAGCATTTTCTGGACCTTGTACTCGCCTGTGTTTTTCCACCATTTCAGGAACTGGATTATGAGAACCTTATGCCCGTGCCCAATTGAGCGCAAAGCTAAGCCTAGAGCATTTGTGGTTTTTCCAGCACCCGTGCCGGTGTACAAGTATATGTAACCCATCATTGTCCCCATAGATGTTGTTTGTTATGTTTGTTTTTATCATTTTCGAATGTAGACCCGCGCTGGACAAAATTTTGCGGATCACTCGATTTCCGAAATATATCGCCTCTTGACCTGTGTCGAAAAAACGAATACGCGCTAAAGTCTTTAATAGTATAGTGCGTTTTGTTTCTTCTGGAGAATTCAAAGATGGAATACGATTACGATACGTTGCTCAAGAGGGCGCGAACTCAACTTCCAGAAGTAGGTTCGAAACGTGAACGCTTGGAGCTGCCAAGGCTAAACTATGCAAGAATAGGCATGCGAACCGTGATCTTTAATTTCAAAGAGATTGCCGACGCTTTGGGCCGTGACTCACAACATTTGCTCAAATACTTAACAGGCGAGATGGCTACAGCCGCAACAATCCAGGGTTCAAGGGTTATCTTCCAAGGGAAGTTTTCAGAAGACACCTTTCATAGACTGATGGAACGATACTTGGAAACTTTTGTCGTATGCCCTGTCTGTAAACGTCCTGACACGAAAATTGTGAAAGAGAAGCGTCTCTCGTTCTTGGTCTGTGAAGCTTGTGGAGCAAAATCGTCAATCAAGCAGCTGTAAGAGTGTCCAGTATTGGAAGTGTACATGAATCTCAAAAAGATCGGCAGAAACGTTCTCCTTTGTATGTGCGACACTGAAATTCTCGGGAAAACTCTTCGTGAGGATAAAATAGTCTTCTGTGTCAAGGAGGATTTCTACAAAGGCGCCAGAGTGAATATTGAAGAAGCGGTGTCGCTGATAGAGTCAGCGACAATGGTGAACATGGTAGGCAAGAACGTTGTGAAGATAGCGATAGAAAGAGGCTATGTGCATCCAGAGGCAGTGTTGCACATAGAAGGCGTTCCGCATGCTCAAATAATCAAGCTGTAGGGTCGAATAGTCTTCATACTTGAACATAGTTTTAAAAGGAAGAATCATCAACCATGTACATAATGCATTAGAGGTGCTTGATTGGGTAAGAAAAAGGTCCTGTCGGAACAAGAACTGAAAAAGGTGGTGCTGCCTTCTGCGAACGATATTTTTGGCGTGGCAGTGAAACTGCTCGGTTACGACCGTATACTCGTCAAATGTCAGGATGGACATGAAAGATTATGCCGTATTCGCGGCAAGATGAAAAGACGCGTTTGGATACGTGAAGGGGATATTGTTCTGGTTTCCCCATGGGATTTTCAGACTGACAAGCGTGGCGATCTGATCTGGCGCTACACAAGAGCGCAGGCAGAACAGCTTCGCAAAGAAGGCCACGTCACAATCTAATTCTTTGTGTTCAATCGACTGGAAGTTCTTATGACTTTTCGTAAAAATGTTGACAAGAGATTGCTCGAACATGAGAAATCGTACGAGAAAGACCAGTTGATGAAGGAGAAGCGAAGCGAAGAGTACGAGGTTTTAGAAGAAGTTTTCGATCGGTCCACACTAATGGTAGTATATGACTTCATGAAGAAAGGAACGATCGACGAGATTCACGGTGTAGTCAGAGCGGGAAAGGAGTCACGTGTTTACTGGGGAAAAAACAAAGAAGGAAAAGAACTCGCGATAAAAATCTACTTGGTCGTGTCCTCAGAATTCCGCAAGGGATTAGTGAAGTACATTGAAGGAGACCCAAGATTCCAAAACTTGAAGCATGGCACACGCTCGTTGATTTTCGCATGGGCTCAAAAAGAATTCAAGAATTTGGAACTCGCAACGCGTGCAAGAGTGAGAGTTCCAAGACCAATAGCGGTCAAAAACAATGTGCTCATCATGGAATTCATAGGCGAAAACGGTGAGAGTGCCCCGTCGCTTAAGGAGCAATCGCCGAAACACCCCGAGAAAGTGTATAAAGACTTGATGGCCTATTTGGAAATACTGTACCGCAAAGCGGAACTCGTCCATGGAGATTTGAGCGAATATAACGTAATGATATGGCGAGGACGCACCGTGATTTTTGACGTGTCGCAAGCTGTCCTTTTGGTGCATCCAATGGCCGATTTTCTTCTTCGCAGAGATTTAACCAACATCAACAAGTATTTTAGCCGCCTAGGCGTAGAAGTTCCTTCGGTTGATGATTGTTACAAGAGGGTTACTGGTCGTGACGCGAGCTAGCACTTTCATACGAATCCCCAAGGAGCGTGTGGGCGTTCTAATCGGCCCAGACGGAAGGACAAAGAAAAGCATTGAGGAAAAACTCTCAGTGGAACTGCAAATTGACGGCGAAACAGGTGATGTCAACATTCTCATGAAGGAAAATGCGGCTGATCCCTCCATGCTTTTCAAGGCAAAAGATGTTGTAACAGCTCTCGGTAGAGGCTTTTCGCCAGAACATGCTTTTCGACTGATCCGCGACGAAGAAGCTGTTCTGGACATGCTGGATCTGAGGGCTATCTTTGGAAAATCCGAGGCGGACATCAAACGGGTGAAGGGTCGAATCATAGGAATGAACGGCAAAACTCGCACGATCATTGAAGAATTGACAGATGCGCATGTAGCTGTCTATGGACACACTGTGGCAATAATTGGGACGATGGAGCAGGTTCAGGTTGCCCGTGAGGCAATAGAAATGCTGATCAAGGGCAGCATGCACGGCACAGTCTACCGGTTTCTGCATAGAAAACGCAGAGAACTCAAAAAGAAAAGACTTGAATTATGGGAAAAGCCCCGTGAAGAAAAATGAAGTCATCCAGAGCTTTCTTCGGTAGAGGCGCATTCTGAGTAGCATCATTTGAAAAAATGGTTAATATTCCTGATGCAATAACAACGCTCGTATACAAAAGCATCGCCGAGAATCACTGTTCCGACGCTTTTCAAATCTCACTGAAGTTGAAGCAAGAGCAGCTTTGCTGTTTTCAAATGAACTTGGAATTGCACCTACTTGAACTCCGCTTTCCGACGGAGGATCAGTAACGTCCCCGACAGTGGAGCAATGAAGTCAGGTAAGAAGTAGTAAAGGATTGAATACAGCGGTTTATATTCTGGTATGATCATTGACACAGTCCAAACACCTGCGCCTGAAAGCGTACAAAGCACAGCTAACATCAAAGCTGACCGATGACTCTTCCGCGCAAACACGAGTGTAGCAGCGGCCAAGCCAAACAAGAACCCGGCCAGACAAAGACCTGTCAGGACTTGGTCGTATAAGAACCATTTCTGAGCGATTAAAATTGGATACCACGAGTACATCTGCAGAAGTGCCGCGATTGCGAGAACAAAAACAACAAGGAACCCCACCGTCCCAACAAGCATCAGTACGCCTGCAGCAGATACTTTGGAGGTAAGGGCAGTTGCTTTAAGCCCATGAGCGCAATATGGGCAGTAGATTGCGTCGTCCGGCACGTTTCTGCCACATTTTGGACAGGATGAAACCATGTGGACAACCTTCACAGGCATTAGAATTAAAGCTTGCGAAATTCTATTATCTGCTATGACCTAGCCGACTAATGGAGAACAACCGTTTGAGGATTCAGACCATCATCTTCTATCTCATTTTCGCGATGGCAGTTTCTCTATTTGGAACTTGGAAAGCGGGAGCCAATGAACCTGTTGGTTTGACAGCTGTTGAAAGTCATCATGTCGCTGGAGTGAACTCCGGTCAACCCTATGTTGCCGGCTTTCACGTTCTCACCGACGATTTCAGAACTTACAGAATGATCGATGGAACAGCCATAACTGCTGCGTTTCCTTCAACAAACGCAAACTCCTTTCTCGCTGGAAGTTGGCTTGGAGCAGGCATGTTCCTTCAAGCTCAGGATCACAAGTATTTGTTTGTGGATTACGGGTTCTACATGATGATTGTACTCGACTCTGCCGGCACTATGTTCATCGACATCGGCCTGCACGAAACCAGAGAAGGATCGCTTCCAATTCAGCAACCAGGTGCACAGCTTGTTTACGCCTACACTTGGCAATTGTCCGGGGCGGAACCGGCAGTGCCAATTACTCTATTCGCACAATGGGATAACGAAGGATTTCTTCACTATTCTGTCAGAACCGCAGGCGGCAACTTTTCTCTCACATCAATAAAGGTCTCTCTGTTGCCCGATTGCGACAACATAATGCCGCAGTTTTACACAGGAAACATAATAGGACAGCAGTTCCCATTAGGTCGCTACGTCAGTTTCTTCCAGTTTGGGGTAATAAGCTCTAAGATCATAGCCGATAATCAATGGAAAGCGTCCTTGAAAGAACCTAGATTTCTGAAAGAGGGGAAATGGGAAAACGTTGAGAAAGCCTGGTCAATACAAGGAGATATCTCATACCTCGACCAGGACGCAAGATGGGGCGGCACGTCTTACTTGGGAGTCGACGCGCAATACTTCATGAACCCGTTGCAAGAGCCATACGAGGTTGTTTTCTCCTATGAAAGTCGCACTTTAGCTTCAGGAACGGTTTTTTGGGAAACGACCTGGGAAGAATCTAATGGTGTAACAGAGCCTAGCTTTCCGAAGTCCTATCAGACATTCATCGCGCAAGTTGCCGCTTTCTCATTGTCGCTGCTGATACTTGTCGTCTGGGATCTCCCAACAAGAATCCGGTTAAACAAGCTGGAAAGGCATGAACGTCGCACGTCCCAGACTGTTACGCCAGGCTCCAAACAGAAATCTACTGTACCTTGAACTTAACGAAATTATGACGTAGGTGCAAGCCGACGTTTGCGGCGCGACTTTCTGTTGGATTCTGAATATGTATTTTCAGTCCGAATTTTCGGTTCTGAATTGTTATTAAGATTCAAGATAAAACACGGATCAAAGGAAAAGGCAATGGCTCTACGGAAGAGAGTGCTGATAGCCGTTCTAGTAGTAGCTTTGATAGCATTTGCCATAGTGCTGACGGTTGCCAGTGTTCTAGCACTCCTACAATCGAGTGTAACTGTCCCGAGCAGCGGAGATATCGTTCCAGTGTTCGTGCTGAAAAAGAGCCTATCAATCCTGTTTTGATTGGCATTGCTTCACATCAGTGAAAAAAAGGCTGTGTTCAGTTCTCGTCAAAGCTCTGGTGCGGTTAGAGACAAATTTGTTATCAGTTCATGGTTTTGATGCTCACTCCGGGCTCGTTGCGAACCCGAAGAGAGCATCAGCGGTGCTCCGCACTCAAGATCACAATCATTCTGAATTCATGGGGGCCAGAGTCTTCATCGCCCGCTATGGAAAACTAAAAGTAGCTCAGATAAAAAGCTTATAGGAGTTGTAAGAGGTGCAGTGAGGGGTTATGCTGAAGAAGATCCGAGTCATTCCGTTGGCGGCTGAGAGTCTAGGCGTGAGGTCTATGTGTACTTATGTTGAGACTCCAGACATACGTGTGCTCTTGGATGCTGGTGTTTCTCTGTGCCCGAACAGGTTTGGGTTGCCGCCTCATCCTGAAGAGTTCAAGGCGATAGTTGAAGCTCGCAGGAAGATTTCCGAAGCCGCGGGAAAAGTGCAAATTGTTACCATAAGTCATTATCACTATGACCACCACACGCCATCCTTTCAAGATTGGCTGGTAAATTGGACAGAACCCGATGAAACTGCCAAACAGATCTATCAGGACAAAGTGATTCTTGCTAAAAACCCGCGAGAAAACATCAACTCTAGTCAACGAGAAAGAGGCTGGATGTTTGGAAGAGCAGGGGGAACCTACGCAAAGAAGATTCTGAACGCAGATGGCAAATCATTTGCATTTGGTCAGACAAAGCTACGGTTCTCGGAACCAGTTTTTCATGGACCTGAAAGTTCTGAATTAGGATGGGTGTTAATGGTGACAGTCGAGCTTGAAGATGAAAGGTTCATGTTTGCCCCAGACGTCCAAGGTCCAATGTCAAAACTACCGCTCCGAATAATCGAAAAAGAGAACCCTCAACTATTGATGATCGGGGGACCACCTCTGTACCTGTCTCCCATGAAAGTAAGCGAAAACGAACTGCAGACTGGGGTCAAGAATCTTAGCGAACTAGTCAAAAGAATCCCGCATGTAATCCTTGACCACCACATAATACGGGACGAAACCTGGCAAATGAAAGCACTTGACGTGCTCTATGACACCTATAAGTCGGGATCTGTTCTCCAAACGGCAGCAGAATTTCTAGGCAGAAAGACCATCCCACTCGAGGCTTTGCGCAAAAGACTCTTCACTGCAGCTCCTCCATCCCAAGAGTTCGAAAAATGGATGAAAGCCGATGATGCGACAAGGAAGCACACAAAACCTCCTATCTGACGGCATCGGCGCAACCTTGAAGGGTTGTGGGGCCGGGGCCGGGATTTGAACCCGGGCGCTAGGCTCCACAGGCCTATAGGCTACCAAGCTACCTCACCCCGGCCACATTCTCTTTTTCGGTGTGTTTTCGTGGACTTCTACGATAGCGTTGCTATTTACGTTTTCTGAAGCAATTTACGTATTAGAACGTTGTAAAACACTTTAGTTAGATCACGCGAAATTGTTTTGCAGATGCTAAATGCCTTTGTTCGAGGACCCGGTCATCAACGCCCTGATTCTCGTTGGCTCACTAGCACTCTTAGACAGAGCTAGCGACATAACAATCGCCAATGCTGTAAAGATCTCGGACATAGCGAGGTTTGGAAGGACAACAGTAGGCTTCGTTTTGGTCGCTTTCTGCTCGTCGCTTCAGGCCCTCTCTGTTTCTATTCTCGCTGCCTTTACGGAAAGGATCGATGTTGCTGTGGGAAACGCTCTGGTTTCGAACTTGGTGAATGTCTGTCTCATACTTGGCATTTGCCTGGTTCTCGCAGCCGCAAGGAGGATTGAAAAGACAAGGCTTCTGACATTCATGACACGGGAAGAGATTTCAAGCTTGTATTTTGGTCTTTTCATAGGCTCCGCTATTCCACTCGCCTTGATTTACATGGGATACGCAAGCAGGCTAGTAGGAGTAGTTCTGCTCACAATTTTCGTGATTTACACTTACCGGCTGCTTAAACCAAAAGACATCCAAGAGAGACTTTTTCTAGATTTTGAGCCGAAACCAAATCTGCTCAAACCTGCACTTCTTACCTTCTGGAGTGCAATAGTAACTGTCTTCGTCTCATATTTCATCGTTGACTCTGCCTCATCCATCGCCGAAAACTTGCACGTCGCCCCAGCCGTCATAGGAGGCATCGTTGTGGCCTTTGGCGCAAGCGTGTCTGTTTTGATGGCAAGCGTCCGTGCGATTCGAAGGGACATGCAGACATATCCTTGGGAAACATTGTTGGAACGTGTTTTGTTGACACGACCCTCATTCTCGGCGCGACACTAACCATATGGACATTCCGAGTCGATATGACAATCTTCTCCAGCTTAGTCATGTTCTCGGTCATAGCTAACATGTTTTTGTGGTACTTCCTGTCAAGCGAAAGGATAAGCTGGCGAGAAGGAGTCGTGCTGTTGTTTATGTACTTCCTGTTTCTGGTCATCAGTTTCGGCGGCATCAAACCGTAGCGAGCTACAAAACACGGTTTCCACCGCGCGCGCAAGTCAGATATTGAATACTGGGCATTCAACCGAGACAGCTTCGTATTTCTTCGAAGTTTATAAACAGCGACAAGATTCCCATCAGTCTTCACCCTCAACTGGTTCTTCTAACTCGGTCCAGGTGGTAATTCCCATGTGTTGCACCATGGAAATTTGAGAAAAGAAGGAGATGTTGACCAGTAATCAGGTTCTGTCCCTGTTGTCCCTAGTTATGTGAGCTTCGAAGATGCGACGAACGTCCAGAATTGACAAGAAGAAGGCAAGAAATGCCTAAGACTCTGATGCAAAAGCTTCACAAGTGTAGATTTCTTCGGGCCGTGTCGCATCTGACATGTCGATGAAAAGCGAACCGGCAGCTAAGGGAGAATTGTGGCGCAAGGGCTTCAAGTCATCAGGCGCTTCCGCCGATTATCAACGAGACAATCACGGCTATTGCTACTATCACGACCGTTTCGAGCAACGTTACTTTCCAGTGCACCTTTGACCTTTTAGACCGATAACGCACCAAGAAAATGCCTACGACTGTTCCGACCAATGCAAGAGACACAACAAGGTCCAGCGGTTTCGGCAAAGTGAAATAGGCCATTATGGGCAGCATGCCAGCGAGAAAAGTCGTCGTTCCACATATTATCGCCGCGAACAGGTTAGACCTACCTATCTCTTTGTGAAGAACACCAAACAAATCCTTAACTAGCTTCAGCGATTTTTCGCGCTCCTGCTTGTCAGGAATATCGCTGAGACTGTAATTCATCAGTGTTTGAAGAGTAATCATGTCGGCCAAATCTTCGGTTATTCCGCCGAGCACGAAGCTAGAGAAATTCGTTATAGCGACAGATGACAGAGTCAGAAACGCAGCGAAAGCCGCGGCTTTGAGAGCCAAACCAGCGAAAAAAGCTGAAAGAACGACGACTAGTCCCGTTACTGAACCATCAACCAAGCCTGCAATAACCTCAAGAATAGGCTCCTTTTTCAAGAGCAAGCTTGCCCATTCTTTGCCCAACTTTGCACCCTGCTCAGTAAGATGCAGAGTTCCGCGATCATCATGGATCAGCCCTTCAGTAACCATCTGGTCAAGGGTTTTATCCAGATCACGCATCTCCACGCAAACGTAACCTGTGCAGACTTTGTCAATCTGCTGCTTCAACCAAGACTTCTGCACCTCGGTTCCTTTCCGAAGGTTGATCAGAACGATTACCCTTATGATGTCAGGCAATTCCTGAATTTCAAAAGACAAACCCTTCAGTCACCATAAGCCGTTGAAGATGTGAGACCAGAACTAATAACTTTTGCGTGACTCCCCAGTGAAGCAGTCATGCCGACGGCAGACACTAATTAGGATGAAGTTTTGCGCAAGCCTCTGCCGAAACTTCTCGAACCTTATTAACAGCACCCGCCATTAAGACTAAGAACATGCCAAACTCCAGCCTTCTCGGTTGACTCATCATCCGTGAACATTGATACCGAGATGAGATGCTCACTTACACAGCGTTCCCCATCAGTCATGTAACGGGCTCACGAAAAACGTTTTCTGCATTATCCGAAAGATCATGAACACGTACAATCTTCAAGATTTAACTCAAAAAACGAATGCCAAAACGGTAAAAATGATCTGGAAATGTAAATTCCATCATACCATCATGGCTTACGAAACTCAAAGGACCCGAAGCAGTCTCCCTTCTTGTATTGCACGGTTTTCAACACAGACTTGAAAAACTTGAGAAGTCAATTCGAAACTTTCGCCATCAAAGCCTTCTGACGAGAAAGAGTAGAGTTGATTGCTGCAGAAAAGCGAAAGAGCACTGTTGAAATTTCAACATGAAAACTGCGCGAACGGCAAGGACAATACCATAATCATGCCTCAAGAAGACCACACCACGATACTGTGTGTGCTGAAAACCTAGGGGGGAGGGGGTAGGTCATTTTTGACTGATTTTCAACCAAAAACCATGTTGAACAATCCTTCACTGCCATGTTAACAACATGCCGGAACAAAAAAGCGGTGTGATCGTCCCTTAGATCCTATAACTCACCTATGACTTGCAGAACAACGGTCCTGCGTCTCGGATAAACATCTGTCTCCACAAAAAGCAGCGACTGCCACGCACCAAAATCCGCGTGACCGTCAATAACCGGCAGCGTCCTATCTGGAGGAAAAAGAATCGACCTCAAATGCGAATGCGCGTTCAACGAGTGCTCATACTCACCACGCCTCGGAACAATCTTCTCCAAAAGCATCCTAATGTCCTCCAAAAGACCACACTCGTTCTCCGTCAAAATCAAGACACCCGTTGCATGCGGCGCAAAAACATGCACCAACCCATTCCTCACACCAGACTTAGCAACAGCTTCCTGAACCTCACCAGTCAAGTCGACAAATTCTATCTCGCCTTTCGTCGAAAAACTATGAGTCATGTTAAAAACCTTAAACTCCGGCATAACCCTTCACCCCAACACTTTCGCCATCGTGACTTCGTCTATATACTCCCCTTCCCTCAAATGCTTCCCAGGAACCCGACCGGTCTGCACAAACCCAACCTTCTCATACACATGAATCGCTCGCCTGTTAGTCGCATAGACAGAAAGAATCAAAAGCCCCAACCCCATCCTCTCCGCTTGCCCAATATGAACCTTCATAATCTCAGTGCCAATTCCCAAGTCCCTAAAACCTTTCTTCACCACAATGCCGACTACGCCAACATGAGCTTCGCTGCCCCTTCCCCTATGCAAATCAGAAGACGCAATAACCTTTCCACCGACCTCGGCAACCAAAAGAAAAATCTCATCCTTCTCGAGACGAGCAAGCACACCAGCCAGCCAATCTGCCTCCTCCTCCCTCGAAAATCTCGTATCCACAACTATCTCAGCTTTCTCCTCAACCAAAGAATTAATCAGCTCAAGCAAGTCGTCCAAGTCTTCCCACCTAGGCATTCTCAAAACAACCTTCCGCCCGTCGCCAGCGCAAAAAGTCTCAACCACTTGCCCCGACTTCATAAGCCAACCTAAAGCAGGACAGCCTTAATAGTTTTTCAAAACTCCATCTGGAGACTCTCAAAAGAGAAGCGACTCCGGCGATGCTTTCGTATACGACGGCTGAAAGCTCGCTAGACTGGAGGCAAATGGTGATATGCAAAAGAACGCTGTATTACCGTATCAACCAACATCACCAACCAGGAAAACACGCATCTGTACAAGCAACAAGTTTCGCACTTTCAGCCTATAGGGACCGAAACAAATCCATACGCTCATGGAAAAGAAGCCAGAATTCCGCTCCTCTGATCCTTGAATCTGGCAAGCGAAAACTGTTGGCAACGACTGGAAACCGACGCCTATAGCCATTGTCGCCGTATACAGAAGCATCACCCAAGGTCAGCTCAAAGCCCGACGGTCACGCCTTGAATCGCTAATTGGCCTGCACTAGAACCCAATTTACAACCGCTCAGGAACCTGGAACTGCATGGCTGTGCTTCAATAAAGGACAAGCAAGGGAAGAGCTTCTGAAGCGACAAGTTCCTGAAACTTGGGTTCCAAAAACCATCCAGAGTTTCTCCTCTACTTGGCAGAGAGACGACTGGCCACATTGAGCCTTTTCCGCAAGAAAAAAAGGCGAAAACGTCGAAGCAAAAACGAAGTATAGTGACGCTGGTTTCGCATGGAGATTTTCGTCGGTTTTTATATGAGGCCCTAGGCAAGTCCATGCCTCTACCTGAAATGGAGAGTCAAAAGGGCTAAAATGAGCTTTTCTTCGCCTTTAGGCTTATTTTTGGGCCTTTATATTTCCGCTTTTGCCCAAGAAACAACGGCTATTTTTTCCTCAGATAATTTCGAACAAGAACATCCATACAAGATAGTCTGAATTCACAAAAAGACCACTAATGGAGTCGAAATTGAAAAAGCGGCCGTTCGCACTCTCGTTCAGAGACCGGCTTGAAGTCTCCATTTTCCACAAAAAAGAGGCCTATGTTATCAGTTCTTTCATATTGCTAATTCTGAAATACCGCTTTAATTGCTCACTGTGCTGTGTTTTTGACAGAGAAAGGACACCAAAGGTGCGAGTCTTGACCCCGAACCCTTTTGGAAATGCTGTTGAGAATCTAGAAAGAAATGTCAACGGAAGAAAAGTCAGCGTCCAGTGGGACTGGGGGAAATTCAAAAGCACCGAAGGCTTTCCCGTTGATGATAACCTGATAAATTGGGCTATTGGACAGGACCAAGCCCTCAAAGAATGCTTCTTATGCTTGGACGAGTGGGTTCACAAACTCAAGTGGCTGGAAAAAAGCAAATGGTATGAAAACTGGAGTGATCCAAATAAGTCGAAAGCATCTGCCAAGAGTCTGATCAGTCCTGGGCCTTATCTCCTGTTGCTAGGAGATCCTGGAACTGGCAAGTCATTGATAGGCAGGGCCCTGTCTGAAAAATTGACACAAGTCTACAAAGAGAATGGTATACAACTAGCCGACACCCTTTGCTGGAAAAACCCGCTTTTACCAAGCCAACCAAAAATCTCAATCTACAAAGCAGGCGACGCAAAGAAGATACTTCACAAGGAACAGCGCCAAGAACTCAAAAGAAAATTCATCACAAGAATTGGGCTTAAAGCCCTGCAAATTCTGATGGTTTCAATGGGCTTGTTCCTGATCGCTCTAGGGTTCTACTTCATTTACCAGGCATGGACATCTTGGCAAGCGAATCCAATGTATTTGGGCGAGCCTCTACAGCAATTTTACGGCAACAGTTTCATTGACTACTTAGTCAGCAAATTCGTGGGCTTGGTGCCTTTGACGTTCATACCGGGAGGAAGCCTGATCTTCTTTGGAATATTCACATGGTGGTTCTCTAAACTCGGAGGGACTGGTAGCCTCAAAGGCATCGGTGGCGCCCAACAGTCAGATGTTCCAAAACTAATCGTCGACAACGGCTCGGGACATGCACCTTTCGTTGATGCTACAGGACATCGGAGCGCTCAACTCTTTGGTTCAATAGCTTGGGATCCATATCAGACAGGGGGCTTAGGCACGCCCGAGCACCAAAGAGTAAGCGCGGGTGACGTACACATTGCGTCGTTAGGTATTCTCTACATCGACGAGGTAAAGAACCTAGATCCTGACGAAGCAGTAACCTTGCTGACAGTGCTTGAAGATGGGCAGCTGCCGATAACCTTACGCGGTAGATTGAACGGCGGAGACACGGCGGCCATGGCTGTTTCAACTGAACCAGTTCCTGCAATAACTTTCCTTGTTGGCGCCGGCAATTTTGACAGCATAGGTCAGATTCATCCTGCATTGATGGATCGAATCTATGGATATGGTAAAGTTGTAAGAATGAACAATGACATGCCGAACACCGTTGAAAACAGGCGCAAGTATGTGCAGTGGATTGCACAGGAAGTAAATAGGTTTCACCTTATACCGCTCAGCAGAGAAGCATGTGAAGAAATCGTTGAGGAAGGTAGACGCAGAAGCAACAAGAAAGACGCGTTAACGACGAGATTCAGACCTTTAATTTCGATTATTAAGACTGCTTCAACTTTGGCGATGAACGAGGGCAGGCAGCTTGTAGAACGGCGATATGTGACGGAAGCTGCTGAACAGCACTGCAAGACAATTCAGAGGCAAATACTTGAACACAACATGCAGGAAAGAGGTAAACTGCTTGAGATTGCGCCGAAAGGGGTCAAACTTGGGCAAATGCATGGTCTCGCTGTTGTCAACGACCCGTACAGCGGTGAAATGACGGGAAGCGTCTTGAACGTAAAAGCTCAAATGGTGAAGAGATCTGCGCTTCCAAGAGACTATTCTTTCAAGGGTTACTACAAAGTGACGGGAGTAGCTAAGGGTCAAAGCTTCATTTCGGATAGCATAGCGAAGGTTAGAAGCGTCATCTTGCAGAGGTATGACGTCGACATCGCACAGGATTATCTTACTCACATCGACTTCGCGCAGTCTTACGGAGTAGATGGGCCCTCAGCAGGCGTCACGATGACAATACTGTTGTGCTCGCTTATCGAAGGCAGACCAGTAAGACAAGACGTGGCTGTGACTGGAGAAATCAACCTAGGCGTAGGAGACGCGATTCAAATAACCGCGGTAGGCGGTCTTTACGAGAAGATCAAGGCTGCAGAGGCATGGGGATTCAAGAAAGTTGTAATCCCGCAAAAGAACTATGAAAATTCGATTGACGTGAAAGATTATAGTATACAGGTTGTGCCTGCCGCAACCTTGGACGATTATCTTAAGGAATGTTTAGTTGAAAAGCCAATTCTCAGCGTTCCTGTCCAGGCCTGGAAACGAAGAACACTCTGACAGACCGTTCGTTCAATAGTTTTTTATCTCTAGTTCCGCCAACAATATTCTGTGGTGAATTGCTAGAGGTTTCTTTTAATGGTCAGAGAGATCGACAAGGACGCAATTCGTAGGTGGCGTAAAAGAGGTTTCTACAGCGAAAACGCGTTGGTGAAGCTTTTGCAGAAGAACGGGTACCATTCTGTACGAGTGCCCGTTAGCAATCCGAGCCTCAACCCGTTGCCAGACGTAATGGCGAGGAAAGATTCAGACATGTATGCTTTCGAAGTGAAGAACGCAGGGTACTATGCTTATTTTCCGAAGCAGCAAGTCGATAAACTTTTCAGATTTCTAAACGAACTTATTCCGCTGGACAACAGTCATAAACACGCTGTACTCGCGGCGCATTTAGGCAAGAAATGGATTTTCAGGGAAGTAAACTGGAAGGATTATGAAAAAGCGAGACTTCCAGAAAAAATAAGGATACTGAAAAGAGACAGAGGAAATCTAGATGTAACGAAGGGAAGATGAATGAAATGAAAAGCGCTCAAACAGTAGTTTTAACATCCCGTCTCTGCAAGACTTACGAGGCATTCGAGGCAAAGATCGAGGTCTTGAAAGACTTAGACTTGGAAGTCAAAGACGGCGAATTTACGGTCATCAGTGGTCCTTCGGGCTCAGGTAAAACGACGCTTCTCAACATGATAGGCGGAATTGACAAGCCGACAAGTGGAAGTATCTTTGTGTTTGATGAAGACCTAGCAACAAAGGACGAGGATTTCCTGGCGAGTTTCAGATGTGCCAAAGTTGGCTATGTTTTTCAATCTTACAATCTTGTTTCCACTTTGACCGTTGCTGAAAATGTTGCTTTTCCAATGGAATGGGTTAGAAAGCCTGAAGATCAAATAAAGAAACATGTCGATGAATTGTTGGAAATCGTGGGGCTACGTCAAAGATCGGAGCATTTCCCATTTCAATTAAGCGGCGGTGAGCAACAACGCGTGGCCTTTGCACGAGCACTTGCCAATAGTCCCCCACTCCTGCTTGCGGACGAACCGACGGGCAACTTGGACAAAAAAACAAGCTTCCAGATTGTTCAAATTCTGCAGACTTTGAAGGATGAAAGAAAAACCGTTATTGTCGCGAGTCACGACTCAAGAATCAACGAGCTTGGCGACCAAAAGTTGTGGTTGGAAGACGGGAAGCTGATGAAACAGAATGAGTAGCACTTCCTTTTCACTCAATGATTTGCTTCGAAGAAAACTGCAAACGGTATTGGTTGTTTTCAGTTTGGCTTTGTCTGTCGGTTCAACGTTGTTCTTGCTTCTTTTTGCTGAGAAGGTTGGTTTGGGCATCTCGCTTGTGGTTGAAGGCAAGCTTACGGCTGGTTTTTCAGGCATATTTGCGCCTTTCATCTTGCTCCTGGCTGTTTTGATTCTATCTGCTGGTGGTGTAATGGTGTCATTCATGGTGTCTATGATGATGTCCCAGAGAATACGGGACATCGGCCTGATGAAGGCAACAGGCTGTCCAAACGACCTGATCTTTGGATACTTCTTCACCGAGCTTCTTGTTGTAACTTTTTTGGGCTGCTTGATAGGCGTATTCTTTGGTTTGGTGGCTGATTTTGCCTCGACGAGTCTTTTTGGCGGCATTGGTCCGCAGGTTTCCAAGGTTTCCTTCGATTTTTGGCTTATTTTGATTGTTTTTGTTCTGTATCTTGTGCTTGCGTTGATTGTCGGGGCCAAACCAATCTTTGATGCGTCCAGAGTGAAACCAGTTAAAGCAATTTCACCTACCTATTATTTGGGACTGTCCAAAGAGTCAGGTTCCAAGGTGCTTTCGAAATCTGCTTTCACGTTGAAAATGGCGTTGAGAAGTCTTGTCCGCTACAAGTCACCTACAATCAAGGTTGTTCTGTGCCTCAGCATCGTATTCACGCTCGTGACTGTCGGAGTCGCGGGAGGATTGATTGCTGGTCAGACAACCAAGAGCTGGGTTGAGAGAGCGATAGGCACGAATGTGGCTTTGATAGCGCATAAAGATGTTTGCAACCAGTACTCACAGTTGCTGAAAGAGTTTTCTGCCGGAAGCATGGATTTACAGTTTAACTATACAAATGAAAGATACTGGATCACTGACGGTCTTCTTGATCAACTACGCTTCATGCACGGAAACACTGGCGTCGATGCACGTTTGCTACTAAAAACGTTTGCAGGAGAGGTCCAAGGCATCGTGCTGGGAGACACGACCAACCAAACCACAACTGTTGGGGACAGCCGCAAAGAAGAGACTTTGATAATCGGCGTAGAACCCGACAGAGTTCTAAGTACCTGGCTCTTGAGGGGCAGTTTTCTCAGATCTGATCAAACGTTTGAAGTCGTTATAGGCGATACGCTGTCAACGACCATGTTCTCTGAACCATTGGTTCAAAGGATGAAAATATTTAACAGGACGTTGGATGTGGTTGGCATCTGCATTGATCCGATCAACAACGGAAAAGTCGTTTACGCTCCCATCAAAACGTTGCAGAGCATGACGGGCATTTCAAGACCAAACTTGATTTTGGTAGGCCTTGATCCTTCGGCCAATAGAACGGAGCTTCTGAGCCATATCGCGGCGGTCGTTCATGCTCAAGACCAGGAATTTTCGGTTTTGGACCTCGATTCTGTGCTTGATGGGAGTCTTGACTTTTTGGCGTACGTTTGGTCTTCCGTTCTGCTTCTTCCGCTATTCTCCTTGGCTGCTGCTTCGCTGTGTCTGGTTGGCTATGTAGTGTTGACTATCGATGCGCAGCGTCAAGAGTTCGGTATCTTGAGAGCCGTTGGCGCAAGGCCTAGAACTGTTGCTGGCATCGTTTCGGGACAGAGCCTCCTTGTTTTGTTGTCAAGTTATGGACTTGGAGTAGCTTTTGGCACAATTATCACGTTGCTCATTTTGGTCCAGGAGCCACTTGTTACGGTTTACACCCTACTCGAAATCGCAGGGTGGTTGACCATTGCTTTGGCAGTCACCTTTGTTTCTAGCCTATACCCTGCGATGAGGTTCGCAAACAAGCCATTGTTAGAGATGATGAGGCCAGGTTAGCGCCTGTTCTGTTTCCTAAATGGGGAAGAAGTTTTGCTAGAGAAGGCTCTTTTGGGTGGAAGATGATTTCTTAACATCTCCTAATTTGATGGAAAGTAGTGAATCTGCGTACGCTGGCAGTTGATTCAGAAAGTCCTGCAACCCAAGTATGGGAACAACGGGGACGCCTCCATAGAATTTCGACTCATCTGTTATCAGTGATAGAATGACGGGAACGAACTTTGGCGAGCTCCATGATACACATTCAATCTTGATTCTTGGATTAGGAAGGGACTCAGTTAAGGCACGAACCCTTTCTACCTGCTCTTTGACAACTTTCTCCAATGTTGACTTATGCAGTCCACGGTGCCAATGCTTGCAATCTACACACACAACTAACGGTTTTCTACAGCCTACAACGTCTATTTCATACTTCCTTCCGCTGTGCTTGAAGTGCAGATTCTTCAGTACCGAATAACTATTATGTTCAAAAGCAACAGCCGCCATCGCCTCGAACTCCTTCCACCGAAGAAAATCGCTTACCCTTTCAATGTCAGCCCCTGCTCTAAGTGCGCGAACCGCCAGCTCCAGGCGTTGCACGTCACTGGTTTCAACCATGTTGTCTTGAACATTAACCAGATCATCATTTTGCAATTTTCGCAGCAATTCCCTGACGAGTCCTGCAGGAAACATGGTGTCCTTATTGATGGTTTCATGTGAAACAGGTCCATCCTTGGTCAGCTTGAGGATTGACATTAGCATGTCGGTTTCAACATTCAACCGAAGACCTCCCGGGTTTTAGATGAAGACGGCAAGAATAGCGTCCGTTCATCGAAGGTTTAAAAGCTTTGCGGTCAAGTTCGTCAATTGGGCGAGAAGACGAGTTTTGCCGCAGTGAAAGGGGGCGTGTGACAGCGAGTTCATTCAATCTCGAACCTCATGATTGGTCTACTTTCTGAGCGACGAGTTACTTCCATGAAGCCAGCTTTGCGAAATGATGACATAAGGCCTGTGTAGGCAAATGGATCAGGGGTCAGCTTTCTTCCGGGGTCTACCGGGTATCCTTCGACAGTTTTTCCTTCATGCACTTTGACGAATTCAACGACTGCCTGCAGGAGTTTGGTCGTAATTCCTTTGTGCCTGAATTTCTTTGCGACAAAAAAGCAGGCAACTGACCAGACTGGTTTGTCGTCAACTCTCTTCAACAATCGCGACCTCTCTAATGTAGTATATTCTTCTCTAGGTGCAACCGCGCACCACCCAACTGGATCGTTCCCTACATAAGCAAGAATGCCCGGGGTTTTGCCTGAATTTACCATGCTCTTCAAAGCTTCTCGGTTTGCCTCTCCTTTGTTCTGAATGAATTGAGCTCTTGGCACCCTCCACCACATGCACCAACAACCTCCACACGCTCCCCGTGGGCCAAACAGCTTTTCAAGATCGGCCCAACGCTTCAGAGTCAAAGGATGGAATTCTAAACCTGAAATCTCACGGTTTACATGCGACATCGAATCATCACCTTCTCTTGGCAAACGCGCAAGCTAGTTTTTATTTGTATCTTTAATTAGCGGCGCAGGAATATTTAGTTTCACGAGTGAGTTACTTGACTTGGATAAAGGCAATTCTGTTCGACCTGCATAACACGCTCGTTTACAAGAAGGACAATGTGGAATTTGAAGAGGTTTCAAAATATCTGTTCAGCAAAGACTACGAAATATCGTCGCAGCAATTCGAGGCGGCATGGTCTTTCGTCAGCTTCATAGATTATCCGAAGTATGGATACAAGGACTGGCGTTCTTACTTGTCGCGGATTTTCTGGCGACTCAACGTCAAAGTCGATGACAAAACACTTGATCAGGTCATCGAGCTCTTTGAGAGCACGCCTTACAGACTATATCCAGACGCTGCTGAAGCCGTGGTGAAAGCAAAGAAACATAGGTTCAAAACCGCCATAGTCACAACGATTGCACACTTCAAATTTGAAAAGGCAATTGAACCAATCAGGAACTACATTGACTTCGTCATGACTGGTTATGAGGCAGGGGTTGACAAGTCGAATCCGAAGATGTACTTGAAGGTCTTGGAGATTCTGAACGTCGAACCTTGTGAAGCCGTTATGATAGGAGATGAGATGCTGCTAGATGTCCTGCTTCCCAAGCGATTGGGCATTAACGCCATTCTACTGGACCGGAAAGGCATAAACAAGGCAGGAGCCGTTGATGCTTTTGTATACAACCTGAATGCGACTATGGATTTTATTTTGAGCCATCGCCGAAAAAGATGGTAATTGGTCTTCGCTCTACATGCATTTGAGCATAGCTTCTGCTTTCTTCAGGTCCACTCCGGTGTTTACGTTGAAGAATGTATTGAGTCCAGGATCCAATTGCTCAAGCACGAGTGTCGAAACGTAACGTACGTTCCGCAACATGTCTACCATTGCCTGCATTTTCACTTCCCCTGAGCATAATGCATTCCGAGCGACTTCCAACGCGGGCTTTGTGCAATATACTGCCTGCAATGGTTCAATATAGCAATTTGGCCAACGTGGGATAGCTGCATTTCTGTTTATGCACAAATCCAGCAAGAGCCTGAGAATGTCCCTCGATGCGAATGGGGTGTCGCAGGCGAGGAGGAGAGAATATCTTCCACATGCTTGTCCAAAACCCACTGACGCTCCTGCCAGCGGCCCATGGACCCTTGCGTCATCAATAATGACGTTTGCGCCTGAACCCAAGGCTTTCATATACTTTTCAGCTTGGGCCTTGGAGCTCACGATCACTAGTGTTTCATCAACAAGGTTGTTGATTTTGTCTAAGACGTGCCGAATAAGCGGTTTGTTGGCCAGCTGGACAATTCCTTTGTCCTGACCCAGTCTACTAGAAACTCCGCCTGCAAGGACAATTGCGGATTTTTCCAATAGTAGGTTATCTCCGTTAGTGTCGGGAAATGGTTAGAGTATCCTTCTGGTTGTATAAGGTTTTTGCATGGAATACTTCAAGCAAAGCCAGCGTTTCGCCGGGGCCGCTGACATTGCAGTTTTTGCCAGAAACATTGCTATTTTCGAGGTAAGATCAGCTCATACCCTCTATTTTGTTCGTCATTTCTTCGACGATTTTCGTGAACGGATGATCAGGCTTGTCTTGAGCGAAGATGAATCCTCCTTCTGCCTTTAGAACATCACAGAAACATGGCACTATTCCTAGAAGTGGGACTTGATAGACGTCCCTAAGTCTGTTCTTTACCTCTTCTTTTCCGCTTTTCACTGAACCGTCCAGCACCTTGTTAAGGACAAGCTCTGTTTTCTTCTCAAACAGGTCGTAGAGCTCTCTTAGCATTCGTCTCGTTCCATCAACGTCTGACCGGTCGAAGGTGGTGGCAACAAGCACTAGATCTGCGCTAACTATGGCATTTATAGATGAATACTGAAGTCCAGGGCTCGTGTCGAATAGTAGATAGTCGAAGCCTTTCTCGTTTAACAGTGAAGTCCTGAGTGCCAAGAGTCTTCCTAGGGCTCGCATCTCCCATTTTCTGTCCTTAGCGGACATGTCCCTTATTGCTTCCGTCGATGGATTGGCAAAACCTACAAAAAGCGTCCCGCTATTATCGATTCTACTGCTCAGATCTATTAGCACTTTGTTGATTTCGCACACTCCGTTCAAATAGTCGTTGAGCCAATATTCCGCTTTGTCAATCTTTAGAAGCGTAGCAAGACTCGGAGCACGAAAGTCGAGATCAAACAAGCAAACCTTTTTTCCATGCTTGGCCAAAGTCGCTGCCATGTTAACTGACAGAAGTGTTTTTCCGGTTCCGCCTTTGTAAGAGTGAACCGCAACAATCTTACCCATCCATTATCACTCCTGGTTTCCCCTGTCGACGAAAAAGTAGGCTTTTCTTCCTTGTCTTTCCTTTTTCAGGTGTCCCATTATTACAAGCTGGTTTAGGTAAGCACTTTCCACGGCTCTTGCTCTCTTGGTCTGTTGAGCGACTTCATCTGCTGTGGCGCGGCCCAGTCTGCAAACCGTCATGGCTGTTTTTCGGAGATGGTCGGGCATGGAAAGCAACGTCATTACGTCTAAGGGCGCATCTGTAAGCGTTGGCTGAACGTCTTTTCTGTCGTGTTTCTGAAGTTCAATCATGATTTCTGTCTTTTCGTTCAGTCTCTCAAGGTTCTCTCTTATTTTTTCAAGGACCTGTAAAGGTTTTTTCCCAAGAACCTCTTCTTTCGCCAAGTGTCTTTCCTCTATGTGTTTTACAAGTGTACAAGAGGACTAATGGACACGCATTTATTAAGTCTTACGAAACATACGTCATGATTTACAAGACAAACTGTGAAACCCGTTAAACCATCCACAAAAGCTTCTCCGTTGTGATTTCCGCGGTGGAATCCTCGAAAAAAGAACCTTGGAAGCATGTTTTAAGCTGTACGGTAGAGCATGGTCTAACGCAGACAATACAAAATGTGGTGGTGGCTGCCAAAAAAGTTGGGAGGTTGTCTAGTAAGGTACGGGCATTCCGTTGCTTAGCGCGCGTGCTTCTTCAATTATGGGCAGAACTTGTTTCAGCTCTCTGAAGTACTTGAGGACGGTTATGCCTCTCTGAGTCACGGCGTAGACAGTGCGTCGCTTGCCAACGGTACGTTCTTCGACAAGCTGTTGCTTTATCAAGAATTCCAGGTATTCCTTCAGCACGCTGCAATTAACGTTGGCCTTATACATGATGTGGGTGAGCTTCAATGGGCCACGGTGTGCCAACACCTTGAGTATGTCTATGTACATCTCAAGTTTGGAGCGTCTCATCGTCTAAACCTCTTTTTCGCAATATTACGACCCTTTCCATATAAAGCTTTTATGGATTAGTGTTAAGTCTTTTTTCTCTTTAGTCTCCATTAGTAGCTTCTTTTCGCCTGTGCGCGAATTAGCACGTTTATTCTATTTTGGAAGGCGGTGACCAGGTCATCTAGCAATATTTTTTGCAATTCTGTCGAAAGTCCTTTGATCTTTGGATTGAAAACCTTGGCCATTCTGGCTTGCAGTTCTCTTCTCTCTTTAAATGTTAATGTTTTGGTCATGGTCTTTTCTCCAGCTTCTACGCACAGAATTAGTTGATACTATTTAACTGTCTTATGAATTTTAACGAATTATTTAAAAGCTAGATTCTGAATACAGATTATGGATACACATTGAGGGAGAGATATGGAAAACTTGGATCATAGAATTGAGGATTGGCTTGGTGCTAAGTGTGAGAGCAGCAAGACTAGGGACTCATATCTGTGGTGTTGGGACAGGTTCAATGTTTTCTGCAGGACTAGAGAAAAGGAGCCTGTCAGCCTTGTTGATGACTATAGGGCTGCAAGGAAGCAGGGAGAAACTGAGAAAGACACCTTCCTTGAAGAATGGCAAGACGTTCTGAGGGCTTTCTTCCCTTGGCTCAAGAAGAGGTATGCTCCTTTGACTTTGAAGAATTGTCTAGTCGTCTTGAAGAGTTTTCTACGTTTCTGGGATTTGCCTCTCAAAATTGACTTGCCCAAACACTCATGTGTGGTTTGGCATAACAGGGACATCAAGAAAGAGGAGTTGAAGCAGATCTTGACTTTCTCTTCTCCACGAGATCGAGTCATCTTTTTGGTCTTGGCAGAGTCAGGAATGAGAGGAGACACTGCTGTCAAACTCAAGTATTGGCAGCTCCGAGAGGACTTTGAGAAAGGCACTGTTCCAATGAGGATCCTGCTGCCTAGCTCAACCTTGAAAGATCATGTTGCAGACAGGTGGACATTCCTTGGTGAAGATGGATACAGGGAGCTGAAGGATTACCTGCAGAGAAGGCTGCCTCTTGAGGATGATGCTTATGTGTTTGCCTCAGAACGACAGGGAAGAGTCAAAAATGAGCAATTCACCCAAGCAAGTCTTTCTGTCAAATTCAACAGGCTCATTCAGAAACTTGGAATAGACAAGTCTGTCACAGGACATCTGGAGAAAGGTCAACGACCAAAACCCAAAAAGGTCAGGTTGCATGGACTCAGAAAATACTTCAGGAACAATCAGGGAGCTGACTCTTCCTACATTGATTTTTGGCTTGGACATAGCCTTGGCACTGACAGTGCCTATATCAGCAGAGATCCTGAAGAACATCGAAAAAGGTATGGTGAAGGCTACGAAAAACTGAGAATCCTTGAACCAAGTCTCGTAGATCTGAAAAACCTGAACACAATACTCAGGAAAAAGGATGAAGAGATCATTGCCTTGAGAAAACAGGTTGATGAGTTGTCAGGTTTGACAGGCAGAGTTGAAAGTGTAGAAGAGACGACAAGAGAAATCAACAAGCTGCTGAGACTTCAATGGAGCCAACTAACTATGAACACTACAGATGCAGTGCTCAAAGCAATTGACAAAGGAGCAAAACAAACCCAGAAAGAGCCTGCGAAGGAAGCCTAGCTCAAACGTCTATGAACATTTTTTGCCAACACTCTTCATGGTAAAGGCTTCTAGCTTTGTGACCATGATACCTGTGTCCATGCACTACTACTGTTTGACCTACGAAAACAGGTTTCTTGCAGCTTGGACACACCCACTGTCCATCTTGAAAGAAAGAATGGGAACGATGTCTTTTGTCGGGTGGGTTAAATTGATCAAGCCGATCAAGCAACTTTTGGAATTGTATATAGAGGGACAAGGTGAGTTTATGAGTCTCATTATTGTATTTGCCCACGTCTCTATTTCCTTCTTTTTCTCTCCTTCTTGCTGATGTTGGGTTTTCTTCCCAGAATTGCTGCTGCCACATCAGGTAGATTAGGCTGTCTTTGACCAATTGCTTGTGCCAACTCTTTGAGCTGATTTGCCTTGAATTTGCGATAGTCTCTCATATACTCAGCCATGTAGCCCTCTTTTCTCTTGTATTTCTTCATGTATTCACGTTGCTGCTCTTTGGTGTAAGGCATTAAGGCTCACTCGTTAGATATATCTTACGTTAGCAAAATATATAAGCACTTCTCCCTATATTAACGTAAGCAAAGACAGCAGGATGAAGGGAGTGTGAAATAAAGTTGCAGAAGAAGAAGAGAACATGGCAGAAAGACACACTCCGAAAGTCCAAACAAAGTCCAAAAGAAAGGCACCCATTTTTGGACTTAACTATCACTTGTCACCTGATGCCATAGAGATCCTGAGACGACTAGGACAACAGGAGCCACAGTGCAGCATCGCAAAACAGCCTTCTTTCTCCAAAACAAAGGTGAATTATTGGACTCAGAAGTTTCTCACTCAAAACTTGATCAGAGAGAAATCAGTTGGCAAACCCAAATTCTATGACCTGACAGCCCTTGGTATGACAATTCTCACTAGGAGTGACAGCACTTTTGTGCAACCTTGTGTGATGGAAGATTATCCTGTAAAGTTTGAGTTGATCAGGGATAGGAGCTGTCTTGATTGGTTGAAACTTGGGCAGCCTGAGAATTGGGACAAGCTAGGTGTTCACGTAGGAAATGTGAGGGTTGAGAAAACAAGCAAGTCTATTATCATTCATACAGGGCAGATTTCTGCTTCTACTCCTGATCATGCCATGTTAGAGGCAGGTGGAATCGTTCAGATTGTCAGGGCTGTTCTTCTTGACAAGGGACTTGTCCTTGGCTCTTTCGGAGTGCCTCTACACGAGCCTATCTACAAGCACTATGATCCAAGTGCTGCAGTCTACAATGGTCTGTTTGGCACTTTGGAAACAGAGGAAGAGAAGATAGATCACAGTCCACCTGACGATCTTCCTCACATTGAACACAAAGGCAGGGATGCTGCTTGGAATTTCATGCTGATGGGCAGCAGAGTCAAAGCCCTAGTGGAGAAACAACACGACCTTGATGGTCGTCTTGGCAAACTAGAGGCTTTGGGCATAAAGCAGGTAGAGCTGACTGAGAGACAAAACTCACTGCAAGAGAGACAGAATGCTCTCACAGAGAAGCAGATTGAAGTCACTGAAAGGAATACTGAGGCTCTTCAAGACCTGAGCAAGTCAGCTCCCAAGGCTCCACCACCAATTGACAGGAGTATGGTTGTTTGATGGAGACGACTCAGAGAAAAGAGCCTGCTCAAGTGTCAAGCACTCCAAGAAATTTGGAGCAGGAAAACACAGACTTATGGAGAGCAAATAGCTGTTTGCATCGAAGGATTGAGTTTCTGGAATTTGTGTTGAAGCAGAGGCTCCAACAGACAAGGAACAAATATTCTGATCTCAAGCCTTACTTTGAAACTCTGCAGAGGGAAGCTCTCAAAATCTTTCTTGACTTGCCTGCAGGAACAGGGCTGACCTACGAGGAAATCTATCAAGAGTTTCATGAGAAATATCCCAAAGTCAACACTGTCTTCCTGTATCGTAGAATCAGAGAGTTGGTTGAAGATAAGAAACTGTGGACAAGTCCTGATGTTGAGTCTGGGAAACTCAGGTTCTACTTGATATTAGAAAAGTCTGAAGGAGAAAAGTCAACATGAATGTTGTGAAAAAGCTGCTTCCACGAAAGAGCCAAGGTGCCATCAAGCTCCCTGAGAAAAAAAGTGGCTTAACAATGGGAAGTGCGTTCTATGTCGGAACGTGCCACACAGCCTCACAAAAATCAAGGACAGAGGAGAAAATGAGCTAGATGAAGAAAATTGCTGTGTTCCTGTTAATTCTGCTCTGCACATCTATATTCTTGCAGGTAGCACAAGCAAGTATCATCGTCAGAGAGAACACAACTACAGGAACGATAGCTGCTATTTCGGATCATTGGGATTCGACAGGATGTGCTCATGCTCAGAACATGACTGTGAATTGGACAACTCCTGTAAGTGAAGTTTCCTTCAAATTGGCAAAGAATATTGGATCTCCCACAAACAACTTGACTGCTGAAATACGCACGAACATAAGTTCGGGTGAAGGGACTCTTATTGCATCGTCTAGCACGATTCTGAATGCGTCAACATTGTCTGGGACTCAAACATGGTATAATTTCTCGTTTGCCAATGTTCTGTTGACCTATGGATCAGGGTATGCATTTGTCTTGAGAGATGCTGCAGAAGGTGGGTTAGTCAGTGGTTCACATAACGCTGGTTTGTCTGTCAACACTTCTAATCCTCTGGCAGACGGAGCTGTTTACAGCTTGGTGTCAGGCTCGTGGTATTATCACGCCACATGGGATGCCCTGTTTATTATTTACTCAGAGCCAAATGGCTATTTCAGATGTGGCAATCCAACTGAAGGTAATTCCGCAAGTCCTACCGTTTTCAATGCGAGTGACTGCTTCACAGGATTAAATTTCACGTTCATAGACAATGTAGTGACATCAGTCACAATCACCAATATCTACACTCGGATGTGGATAGGCTTTGCAGCTCCTTATAATTGGACAGGAAAAGCTGCTCTCTATGCAGAAAATCTGACTCTGCTTGAATCCACTGATGAATTGACATTATATAGAAACCTGACTTCTTTTGCATTGGCAAACTTCACTCTAGCTACTCCTCAGACTCTCATGAACAACACTGTCTACCACTTTGTATTGTGGGGAAAAGAGACAGCAGGAGCCTTGAGTAACATCTATTACAGTGACTTCTCTCTTGATAGCAGAACAACATTTCGTATGAATGGTCAACCTTACAATGGAACATTTCCAACATCTTTGGGCAGTCCAACATACACTGCAAAAATGATTGACATCTTCAGCTTCTATCAAACCACAGAAATATTCATTATAGGTGGATCATGGAGAGATGCTTGGGATCCACCTGCAGGACTTGGATTAGCTGCCAATCATCCATCAACAAGCGTCTATTCTTCTGCAGCAGGAGAAACATTCCAAGTCGTGAGTGGAAATTTCATTCTTACAAAAGTCCAATTATCCATCAACACAGCATATGGTCATCCAACAGGAACAGATGCCTCAGTCAAAATATATGCTATCACAGGAACCTATGGTGTTGACAGTGTTCCAACAGGAAGCCCTCTAGCCTCTACAAACAATTTTGACTGCAGAATCGCTGATGGATCTGTCTCCAACTTCACGACCTTCCAATTTCAAGATGGTCTATTGTTATTGAGTGGCTCACTCTATGCTGTAGTTTACCAAAATCCAAGTGGCACAAGTATCAATAGCTCAAACTACATGGGCATTCACACAAACTCTACAGGAGACTATTCAGGTAATTCCTTTCGTTATAGAGATGGAATATGGAACACAACTTATGCAAGTTGGGATCTGAATTTTGCTGTCTATGGCGTTCCTGCTCTTGAATATTCAGTCTCATTCTATCTTGGAGCAGGTGGATCCTCTCTCTCTGTGAATGGAACCTCTGTGTCCAATAGCACAGTATGGAATGTGCTTTCAGGGAATGTCTTGCAGGTTCAAGCTACTCCTGCTTTTGGCTATCGTTTCTATAATCTGACTTGGAGCAGTTGGAACGTGAGTGTTGCCAATCCTGCCTATCTCACGATAACTGAGAACACAACTGTCTGGGCTTACTTCATTGAAGGCAGTGTTTGGCTTTCAGGATGGCAGTATCGAAAGAGTCATGTGCTCATGAATGTTTCAGGAGCAGACACAGGCTATCCATTCTGGATCACAATAATTAATGGCACAGGCTCAGACTCAGCTTCCACAGTTTACATAGGCAACAAGATCAACTCTGATTTTTCAGACATCAGGTTCACAAGAGCAGATGCAACCACACTTCTTGGCTATTCCAGAGAAAGCTACTACAGTCAAATCAATGCAACTTTCGTGATTTCAGTCAGTGACAATCTGACATCTTCTCCCAGAATCATCTTCATCTACTATGGCAAACCATCAGCATCCTACATTGGAGATCCTGATCAGGTCTATGGTTTCTATGACGATTTTCTAGGGACAAGTCTCAACACAACGAAGTGGGACACAGTGGACTCTGAGGGCAATTTTGCTTGGACAGTGCATGACAGCAAAATTGATGTCATCAATACCAAATATGACACAAGAGGGACAAGATGGGGTTTTACGCATACAGGTTTTCCATATCAAGAAAACTTCAAAGTGACCATCAGCAATCTCTATGTCTGGACAGGAACCAATCCGTTAGATCCAATTTATGATTGGGGAGTTGTCCTGTGCAACACTTCAAGTCCTTGGGATGGAGAGATCTCAGCATACTATGATGATAGTGCAGTGGGAGACTATGCCAATAACAACTCAAGAATAGGCTCAAGCACTTATTCCTCTGCAATCACGTCAAGCTCTGTAGAAAATGCAAACATCATCATCACCAAGCTAGGCTCCAATGTGACAATCTATTGGAATGGTGTCATAGTCCTCAGTGAAAACACAAGCATCACTTTGGAGAAGATCCTGATAGAAGCCTCTTGCCTTCAGATAATCTATCAGATCTATCCTTTTCCTGCTCATGCAACATTAGATCTCTTGTCAGTGAGAAGGTTTGTGGATCCTGAGCCTACTCATGGAAGTTGGGGTAGTGAAGAGGAATATGTAGTAGCCCTGCTTGTGGACAATCTGCCCACTGATGTTGGTTCAGTAGATTTCACACTTAATGGGACAAGTCACAGCACTCCCTACACTGATAGTGATTTCGATGCAGGAATCTACATTTTTGCATATTCCTCTGGAACAGTGACCAAGAACAGCAGTTGCGTCTATGGCTTTGACCATTGGGCTGTCACTAACAGCTCAGGCTCCTTCAATCTCACTGCAGCCACAATTATCCTTGACATCAGTGAAGACACACACATCACGTTGACTTATTCAGGAGTCTATGTTGCTGTGTCGTCTAACCCTGAAATCAATGCTTCTTTCTCAGAAGCAAACTCTGGGCTGTCAAAGACAACTCCTTCAACAATCTTTATTCCTATTGGAGCAGCCAACTTCACAGTCAACACACTCAGCTACAGTCCCAATGCAACACACATCTACATTTTCGACCATTGGCTAGTGAACGGTTCAGCATCCTACAGCACTCAGAGTCTCTCCCTCTCCTTGAGTGGAGATACAAACCTCAGTATCGTTTACACTCTCCACATATCAGTCTACGTCTCTGTGTCGTCTCTTCCTGAGATCAATGCTGCCTATTCGGAGCTGAATTTAGGATTGACAAACACAACTCCTTCAATAATGGTTCTTCCTGTTGGAGCAGCGAATTTCACACTCTCAACAATCACATACAGTCCCAATGCAAGTTACACCTACACGTTCAGCCATTGGCTTGTCAATGGAACAGACATCTATGGCAGCTACATTCTGCCTCTGACTCTGGGTGGAGACACAACTCTTGAAATTGTCTACAGTGGCTCCTCAGTCTACACTCCTTTTCCCTTCTCCTATCCACATGATGCTTTGAATCTGACTTGGTATTTTAGGAGTGACATTTGGACAATCCTTGAGACTTTGGGCTACAAATTGCAGACAGTCAACACCAACACTGCCACTTCAGACATGAGAACGGATCCTCTCTCAAAAGACGTGAGTTATGGCTTCAGGGTGTTTGTGAAGGATGTGCTCAATGCGACAACAGAGCTGACTACAGGGACTCCTGAAGCAATCATGCTTGTGACCACAAATACTTCAGGGATGCAGACTGCCTATTGGAATTGTCCAAGTTTTTCAGGCTTGGTCAGTGCAGTCAAGATCAACGTGTATCAACGATTCAATGATGAGGCTTGGAGCCTGAGAAGAGTATTTATCAGCAGAGATGACCTGCTCTGGAAATTCCCTGCAGCCACTTGGACTTTCCACTTCTACATTAACAGGACAGCAGGATCAACCTATAGCACGATGTGGCATGGCAGCTACGATGTTTACGACAGCAGGGTTGACCTGCAATATTACAAGGCAGATCCTTGGGAGACAGCTATGGCAAGACTGTGGCAAATGGATTTGCTTGGCTTCCTATTTATGCCTTGGACATATTGGCTTGGAGACATCTTCTGGACTCTACTCCTCTTTGGGCTGATCGTGACAAGCTATACGTGGACAGGTTCCCTCAAACTCATCTTGGCTATCCTGTGGATCCTTGGTGGTTCAGGTTCAGTATTGTGGGCTATGATTCCTGCCATAGCCCTGCATGTTGCAGCTCTCATGTTGGCGATAGCTATGGCATGGACTTTTTTTAGACTCGTCTATGGCAGGCGATAACATGCAGACAAGTCACATGAGGAGGACAAGTCTTTTGAAGAGAGTTGATAAAAAAAGCTCTAGTCCATCTTTTTATGTCAAATTCCTTGCTGAGGAAAAACTTCTTCTCTTTTGTCACAAATGCAAAAAAAGATACGTCATGACGACTAGAAAAGAAATCCATGAGCATGTGCAATCGTGCAAAGGCAGGTTGAAAGCATGAAGGAACCTAAAGGATGGGTAGCTGACATGATACGTGAAGGAGAGAAGGCTTTGGCTGAAATGGCAGAGCCAATGACTCCTGAAAAGAGGAGACAGAGACTCAGAGAAGTTGATGAGACAATCAAGTGGATGGAACAGCAGGAGAGAGGGAGAAAGAAAAATTGAGTTTTGAAACAGCTCAGGCATACAGGCAGAGGGTAACTATTCCTAGAGGACAAGCTAGACCTGAACGTGTCCCTACAATCATTCCTGAAAGCGTCTCTGCTCCTGAACCTGAAGCTGTGCAAACTCTGAGAAGAAAACTACAGTCAGGACAAGAGCTTGACATCCTAGACTACCAAACTCTCTCAACCTATTTTCCTGAAGAAGCAAAGAGAGCTGCTGCCGAACAGCAAAGATTTGAAACAGTCAAGGGTAAACTTGCGTCAGGAGAGCCTCTTGGTCTTTTTGATGCTATGTGGCTTTCTTCAAGGAGTCCTGAAACTGCTGAGGCTTATGCTGCTGCTCAGAGGAAGGCAGAAGATCTTAGTGGCAGCATCCAAGAGCTGCAGTCACATCTTGAGAAGGGAGAGGCTCTTGACATTTATGACGCAATCTTGTTGTCATCTCGTTTTCCAGAAGTAGCCACACAATATAGGACTTATCAGGCTGAGAAGGCAGCGTATGAAGCCAAGTTGGAGAAGCAGACAGCCTTCTGGACAGGTCTTGGCTTTCCTCAATATGCAAGGTATGAGCCTCTTGAAATTCCTGAAGGGCAAAAAATCAAGAGTGCCATTGAAACGCCTGAAGGATTGACTGTCACATTCAAGACGAAATATTTGGAACAACCTTATGTGGAACCTGCAAGGGCAGGGCGATGGGGTGATCTAAAAGATTTTGCGAAGGATATTGCTAACGTCAAAGAGCTTGGCACAACTAGGCTGACTGAAGTTTTACTAGGTAGAAAAGAAGAGGCAGAGCAGCTTGAAAGAAAGTATCCATTTTTCCAAAAAACATCGTGGGCTTTAGAGTTGGGAGCAGGAATCACAAGTGGCATTGAAAGCATGTATGCTCCGACACCGTTTGTGCTTTCTCCACGATTCATTATTGGAAGAGGGATAAGTGAAGCAGCAAAATTCTATGTGGCAACTCAGGTGGGCGAGCTGATTTTTCAAGGTTTTGCCGAATTGGGATCTGAGCTTGGTTCTGCTGTTCAGACACATCTTGTGCAGCCAATTCAGGAAAAAGTGCCTGAGCTAATCGAGCCTGTCAAAGAAGAGTTGAGATGGTATGGCTACCAAATTGATGAGTTTAAGCGGAGATTCATTGAGCCTTTGAAAACAGGTTTCAAAGATATTCTGGGTATTGACGACTTGCCAAAATGGAAAGGTTCAATGGCAGAAGAAGCACTGATCGAACAATCGCCTTGGTATAGGGAATATGCTGCTCAACAAATCACAAGAGGATATATTGATGTTCCTGACGCTGCAAAATCTATTCTAGGAAAAGGTGTAGCTTCGCCTCAAGTATTTGAGCAAATGCCACGCAATTACCTAGAGGGATTGCCCTTTCTAGAGGAAGGCGAAACTCGCATAGGCATGATTGAACCGAGCACAATACCGAAAGGCTATCTTGAAGGGTTGCCATTTTTAGAGGAAGGCGAAATCAGAACCACAGGTTTTGAACGTGAAATCAGCACTATGCCTAAAGAGTATGATGTAGGGTTCAAACTGAGCAAAGAATTGATGAAGAGGTTTCCACAGGTTTTGAAACCTGCAGAAATCCTAGACATAGGTAATCTCCCAGAATATAGTCTCAAAGGTATGGAAGCAGAAGCTACAGCTTTAAGTTTTGCAGATGTTGTCAGGACAGGCATCCTCGATCCTGAATTAAGATCACCTTTAGAATCGCCTCTGACAAGGTATCTCTTTTCCAATCCTGATAGTCCCATCCTGCCACCACTAGAAGCACTATCACGACCTTCAATACTTTCACGACTACTGCCACAAGCATTGGGCATAGGCGGTTACTTAGGCTCTCAAGTCTTGCCACGAGCCAAACCCTCTCAAGTCGTCAAGCCCGCACTTCTCCAACGTGAAATGTTGAAACCAAGCCTTCTTAGCAAGAGCATTTTAGGATCTGGACTTGCACTGCAACAGAAGGGTGCTCTCGAACAAGGCTTGAAAACTCTTCAACTCCAAAAGTCCACTCAGGTTCAAAAGACCATTCAACTGCAAAAGAGTCTTCAACTCCAAAAGACTAATCTCTCAAGAACAATCCTCACTTTTCAACCACCAAGACCACCACGAAGAGAGGAGCCTTTCAAGAGGCTCAGGAAGAGGAGAGCTGCTCCGAAGGCTTTTGGACTTGGCATTCAATGGTATGAATATCCAATCATGCGTGAGAGTCAGCTATCAAGGTTTGTGTTGGGTAAAACTCAGAGCAGGCGAAGAGGGAGAAGGAAAAAATGACAGGGCTTCTGGATCGTCTGAAAAGTTGGAAGGAGCAGAGGGCTATTCTTCAGCAGATGGAGCTGCAATTCAAGAACATGGCTTTTGAATTTCAAAGGTTGCAGCTTCAGGACTACAGGGTATATCTGAACAGGGAGAAAGAAAAGAGAAAGTGGCAAAACAAGATCTGCAAAAGGGAGTCTAAGAATGAGTATGTCAGTTGAAGAGAAGGAAGAGAGAACAGAGATTCTGATCTTCGGATTCATAGCAGGTTGTATGCTGCCTGTCTTGATGTTTGTCTGTCTTTTCAATCTTAACAGGTCAATAGGAACAAGTATGCTTCCCACTATTCAGGATGGAGATATTAGTGTAGGCTACAGAGTGCCTCCGTTTGGAACGATCAAGAATGGCAGCGTCATCTGCTACAATTTCAACAGCTCTCTTGGCATCATGCATAGGATCATTGCCATTGATACAGACGACAATGGAACATACTACGTCTGCAAGGGAGATAACAATTTTGTAGCTGATCCTTGGAAGGTTCGCCCTGCTCAGGTGACTGAGGTTATTGTCCTGCATGAGCCTGTGTGGGCTTTCATTCTTGAGGCAGTGTTGAGCTGCTCTGTTGGTGGAGTCGTAGCAAGTTTTTCAGTCCTTCGGTTTTATCAGAGGCGATGCTTTCAGAGGACAGGCAGGTGACTTGAAAATATGAAAGTAGGAATAGATAAGATGGTTTGGATTGCAGTGGCATGTCTCATAGTCTCCATAACCTTCTATGGTTTTGCAGCACAATGGATCATCAGCAACATTGCTCAGGGCATAGTGCAACTACCTCAGCCTAGCTTGACTCTGAAATTGAATCCTACAACAATCTATCTAGGAGAAAACTTCACGTTGACAGCCACGTTGACACCTGCCATAGAAGGAAAACAAATAACCTTCAGTTGGAACGACACAAATCTGATAGCCAATGCGACCACTGACTCTGCAGGAATAGCAACTATCAACTTCACACCATCTGCAATCGGCACTTACAATTTCACAGCAGGACATTTAATACCATAGGGCTTGGATGGACTTGGACTGATTGCTCTTGACCTGACAGCAACAGAAACCTCAATCATATCCTTCACTTTCTTCATACAGTTTCCGAGTAGACGACAAGACAACAGAAGAGTGGGCAAAGTCCTAATAGCTGAACATGAACATATTATGGAATGAAGAAATATGCAGAGGAAAGAAGACCAAAAAGTATTGAACAAGACAGAAGAAGATCTGATCAATGCTCTCAAAGGTGTTGACACTGTTGGGTTTGCAGCGTTGAAACTCGGTATCTCAACAAAAAAGGCATATAATGTTTTGTATTCACTGAGAAAAAAGTATGCAAGGGCAAGGCGACTTGTCAACAAGATTGACTCTCAGAAGAAGTATCATCTTCTTGATATGGTCTTGACTGACAGGATGCAAAAGTCAAGGGCTGAGAAAAGCAAGATCAAACAAGAGGAGTTTTTGTCTGAAGCTGAATCTTCTGATAGGGAGAGAGAAGAGGATCTGGCATGAAGAAAAGGACTGAGCCTTGTGAGCTTCTCAAAGCACATCATTCAATGGCTTGAGGAAGAAGAGAGCAACTGAAATCTATAGAGCTTCAGACAGAGGAAGAAGCAATTTGTCTATGTAGTCTCTCCAAGATAGATGACTGTAAGTATCCAAGTTTGCAGAAACCGTTTGTCCTCTTCTTGCCTCTTGACTTCTGATGCTCCATCCTATGTAAGCACATTCTTCGATTGAAGTGAAGTGGTAATTTAATCGTAGATGTGCAACTCTCCAATGGCGAAGCATGTGAGGATGGATCTCAGTGACCTTGGGATCAACATCTCTCAGTCCTGCTAGGCACTGCTTGACAATAATTTGAACATTGGATTCTACCATATCAAAACTGAGTCTTGGATCCTTGTGTTCTGTTGGATTGATCCAATGTAGAAGGTCACGACTCCAAGGTTCAAAGATAAGACTACATGGTATTGCCACAACCTTCATTGGAACAAGCAAGGTGGGTGGTTGCTGAGGAGTCTGTGGACTTGTCTCAACTTGCTCCTCTTCATGAAGTTTGCATTTCGCTATCGCTGAATGAATTAGCAAGAGAGGAGCCTGTTTCGTCACAAGTTTCCCATCAGCCTCAACTCGATGGTTATAGAATCCTATCTCAGTCCTGAGCAACTTACCATAGTCGTGAGTCATGTTGTGGCTTACCATGTAAGGAGTAACTTTGGTCACAACTTCCGAGACTCTAGCTCCAAGAAGATAAAGGAGCTTCACCAAGATCTCATCTCTCTTGAACCATCTCTTATGTGCTACCATCTCATCAACATAGTCCCTGAAAACTCTGAGGGATGGAACATACTTCTCTTCTCTCTCTTTCAGAATGGGCTGCATTGTTTCCAGAACAGACATGATAATCTCCAAGAGAAAATCTACTAGCCACGAGAGTGTATATGGTTTTCGCTATTCTATTAGAGAGTAGCGTCATTCATGGAGAAACAACTGATCTTGTAACGAGACTCTCCTCAGAATACTGTCAGTCTCACAGGCAATAAAATAATAATAAAGGACTTCTCTACAGTCTCTTTTTGCTGACATTGTTCAATTCTGTGGAGAGTCTTGGCTGAGAGCCTGCAGGGATAGAAAGTATGATAGGTTCATTGTGAGCTTGAGCTATGTGAGCAAATAGGACTGAGGTAGCAGTGTAGAAACACCTACAGATGCAGACGACAAAACACTAACAATAAAAATCTATGGACAGGATCCACTCACTTGTCGTCTTGTCAGTGTCTTTGCTTGACTGCTGCTCCTGCCTTCTCTTTCGCATGACTTAATACTTCTTGCTATGCCCTCTTAAATCCTTGCTGAGTGGATGGATAGAAAAAAAGGGATGTTGCTCAGTTTGGAGCCTTTGAGACAACAATGAGGATTTGCTTGGTTGCATCATTGACTCGAAGAGTAATTCCAACTTGCTTCTTGATTATCTTCAGGCTACGTTCACCATAGAGTCCTTCAATGTTGATGGTTCCTGAAAATTCGTTCTTTCCAACTTCAGTCAAAGCGGTTCCATGTAAGAGATTTCTGATCTCGGTCAGATTCAGAGGGCGTAATCGAGAAGAGCAGCCTTCCAACTTCAGACTGTATACGAAAACCTTATCCTTCACAGGAAACTTGGTCCAATCAAAAGATGTTGTGGCTTCCACTTCCGTTCTAAACCGTTTCATGTTCTTGCCTTCTTCAGCATTTCTTTGACTGCACGTCTTATCAAAGCACTCGTGCTTGTGCCTTCCTCTCTAGCTATCGTTTCAAGAGCTGTCACGTCATTCTTGCCAAGACTGACTTTCACCTGAGATCTCTTTCCCTCTTTCTCACGTTCTTCCTTTCGTAGCATATCTACAGTGCTATCTTGGTCTTGATCCGTAACTCTTTTCCTTTCCTTCATCTTTTAAACCTCTAGCCTACTATAGGCTACGAAAACCTATATTAGCCTATAGGTCAGTTTAGCAGCAAACACTTGAGAAATGCTTAGAGATGCAGACGACACAGAAAGGTCAAGAGCCTATCTCAATTTCACAGGAATGTAATTAAGGAACATACTAGCTGATCTTCTTGATGCTGCCCACAGTTCCCAAGTTCGTGAACAAAGACAACTATCTGAGAAGCAAGAAATTGATCAAAGAAGCATGTATAGCTAGATATAGATCAATGTTTATTCAGATCTGGAGCGGGTTGGGTATCTATCCTGATTGGCATGGAGCTGTAGAAGCCTCTCAGCACTGTTTTGAACTCAGCCTGAAATCTCTTTGGCTCATGCTTGGCTTGACCTATCGTCTTATTCACAATCCTGCAGAAGACTTGGATCAAGTAAAAGAAAGATTGTTTATGCTATTCCCACATTTGGAGAATGACCTTCTGTTCAAGAGCTTTGAAACATGGGTAAAGAAAAGAGGAGAATACATGGCAAAACTGCATGAGACTTCATTCTATGGAGATGAAAAAGGAAATTGTGCCTCTGAACTCTTCACTGAAGAAGATGCATCCACAATATGTGGGGATGCTGAGATGTGTTACTCGTTCGTCTTGCTTCCAATAAAACTTCTGGGATCAAAGCTTGGGCTTCTCACTGAAGAAGAGAAGAGAGAACTTGACTCTACTACTCGTATTGTGCAAGAACTCAAGAAGAACGTTCCTGAACTCGAAGGCGTCTTCAGAGAAAGGCTCAGTAAGGACTGAATAATTGAAGATGGTGAAAAGCTCTGTTTGCTTTTCTTTTTTGTGTGGCAATTACTGATCTGTTCTACTTCTAGTTGAGAAATAGTGCCTCACAGCAGACGACAAAGCCTTAGCCTTTCTTTACAGCTACACCTTTCAAACGCATTTCATGAATACTCTATCATTCTTGCTGCTTCTTGGCTTTGGGTTTCTGAGCCTCGCGTCTATTGACCTCTCGTGACCTGACCAACTCAGAGACGTAGATCAACGAGAAGAGAAGTGCCCCAATGGCAAGAAAGAAGCTATTGCTGAAGGTGTAGCCTTCAACGTAGAAAGTAGCCCAATTTGCAGTAAGGTGTCCAAAAGCCAACATGACTACAAGTCCATGAGTCAAAAGTTGTTCTTTCAGCACACCAATGCCAACAAGAAGCAGAAGGCAAACAAAAGAAAAGCCTATGCAAATCGGTTGATACAACCAATACTGAGTTTCACCTATGACAAGGACTTTGGTGAATGAGATCTTATCCACAAATGAGATCAGCCAATTTCCATAGATCCCAATGACTATGCCTTCAAACAGATTGAGTCTAGTCAAACTCGTTCTTGGCATGTGATCACACTCCCAAGAGAAGATCAAGCCCTTTGGCAGTTTAAGATTTTGCCTTTCTTAGCAAGACGACACAGTGAAAGTTGTCAGCTCTTCTTGACACCTTCACCCTTCTTCATGACATATATCCATGCCTGAGCAAACTGAGTGTCAGTGGATGGAATATAGACTGTTTCTCTACTTCCTATGTCTCCATTCGTCTTCTTGATCAAGCTAACTGTGAGACTAACACCATTTACCCAATAGCTTCCATCAATCTCGTAACCTTGCTTTTCCAGAGCCTTGATCTCGTCAAGTTTTGACATTTCTTACTCATCCCACTGAAATCTGAAATCTTGGTCTATACCAATACAGGGTAATTGGGTGTTTGCAGACTAGACAGTCATGGATAATTTTCTTGACACTCTCAGCATCTTTGTTTGATGGTTCGTCAAGTGACACTCTACTATGAAGATCGTCAGGTGGATAGGCTTCATAGGGATTGCCACATTCAGGACAACTGAAAACCCTTTTCTTGGAGTCTTTGCTCACTAGATCACACTCCCTAGTCTCTCTGTGGGTGATCCCACTAATAAAACAGAGTGTTTGTTCCTTCTTGTCGTCTCCGCAATTCTAAAGAGTGTTTTCAGTTGCTATTCTTCTTGTGGAGATCTGTCATGGCTACAGTTGACATCATATCCTTCATTGTCTCTTTGGTTCCATTCCTGAATGCAGGACTTATCATCTTGATCATAGATCTTCTTCTCAGATGTAGTGGGTTTGAGATCAGCAAGAAAGAGTTTACAAGACACCCAATTTGGAGTCTGTTATTTGGGCTTGGACTGATTCTCCTCAGCTATCTGATAAATCTCTTGGTTCAGGGATGGCTCTCACAGATGCAGATTTCCCAAGCTCCATTCTCGCTCTTTCTGATCCTGATATACTTTATCATTGTCTTCAACATGACTGAACCTTCAAAGAGAAAAAGGAAGCATAGGTGAGGCTCGGAATGTTAAATAAAATGTTACCTTTCTTATGAATGGAAAATATACATTCAGAATTCAGATTTTCAAGGATCCAGCGAGCAACGCTCTCTCTATGTTGGGCGCTTCTTGCTGTTGGACTTGAAGTTCTTCTCGGCATATTTGTGAGGACTTATGAAGGGCCAGTCTTCAATTCTTCCCATAACTGTTCCGTGTCATATGTAGCGGAGAAGAGGTTTGTTAAGCCATGATCAAGAGCTCAAAACCGCACAGTGAATTCACTTCACATAGTTCTCTGTCAGACAAGAACAAGTCACTTGCGCGACAGTTTTGTGAGAGCCCTCATTGTGCGAACACTTTTTATTTTCGATACTGCACTCCTTCTCTTGCCGGATGATGAAAAGGCATTAGATTGACAAAAAGATGAAATCTCAGAGTTACTCGGACGGCAACGGACAAAATAATTCGTAGGGAGCACGCGCCCATTCCAGATTTTCGCATTCATACACACATAGAAAGGCGACAAAGTGAATAAGGATCACGCACCCCTTTGCGGAGTGCGTAATCCCGCTTCTTCCTTCCCCTAATGGCTTTGATAGAGTGAGTCTGACTGACATTATACGGAAAATTGAGTAATTTATTGATTGTGAAAGAAGGTTCTAGAACAATGCTCTATTGGAGACGGGAGGAGGTTTAAAACGCGCGCGCCTAGTGGCATATTCGCGATTGGCGGAGC
>Ga0315279_10001233_pt1 | contig 43403 bp, 38 predicted proteins | sample YL17G06_20_MG_FD_203694 | JGI IMG/M metagenome (GOLD analysis project Ga0315279, IMG submission 203694) | Sediment microbial communities from Yellowstone Lake, YNP, Wyoming, USA - YL17G06_20 | ecosystem: Environmental > Aquatic > Freshwater > Lake > Sediment | place: USA: Wyoming | collected...
CTTCTTGATCTATGTGCCCATTATCAACGTCATTTGCATGATCCCCGTTTCATTCAACGGTTTAGGGGTCCGGGAGAATTCTTATGCGCTTTTTTTCGCCCGGGCCGGGCTGGCCGGCGAAACATCGGTGACGATTTCTCTGGTTTCCGCGTTCCTCGCTTTTTTATGGTCGCTCTTGGGCGGGCTGGTTTTTATCTTTTATCGAAAAAAACAGAACCAATAATTATTATGGAGGTCCTATGAGAGTTTGCATGATCGGAACCGGTTATGTAGGTCTGGTTTCGGGCACTTGTTTCGCCGACATCGGCCATGAAGTCATTTGCGTTGACAACGACGCCGCGAAGATCGACATCCTGAAAAAAGGCGGCATGCCGATCTACGAACCGGGACTGGAGAAAATGATCAGGCAGAACGTTAAAGCCGGTCGGCTTTCTTTCTCAACTTCGATCGAGGAGGGGGTTCGGCGTTCCACTTTCCTATTCATCGCGGTCGGCACCCCGCCGAAAGAGAACGGCGAGCCCGATCTCTCTAGTATCGAGCAGGTCGCCGAGGAGATTGGCGAGTCGATGGACGAATATAAGCTTATCGTCGAGAAAAGCACTGTTCCGGTCCAGACCGGTAAATGGGTAAAAACAATCGCCGAGCGGTTTAACCGCCGTCATGTCGATTTCGACGTCGCTTCCAACCCGGAATTTCTTAGAGAAGGGTCGGCGATCCAGGATTTCCTTCATCCGGACCGGGTCGTCCTGGGGGTTGAGAACGGCCGGGCAAAGACCAAGCTCCTCGAGCTGTACGCCCCGATACCGGGCGAGAAAATCGTGACCGATATCGCCAGCGCCGAGATGATCAAACACGCCTCCAACTCATTCCTGTCCATGAAAATATCGTTCATCAACGCCCTTTCCGTCATCTGCGAAAGATCCGGGGCGGACGTGGTGAAAGTCGCGGACGGCATCGGTCTCGACCGCCGGATCGGCCGGTCCTTCCTCAATGCCGGGATTGGTTTCGGCGGATTCTGTTTCCCCAAGGATTTAAAGGCGTTCATCGGGATCGCCGGGAAATTGGGCTACGATTTCCGACTGCTCAGAGAAGTAGAACGGATCAACGACGAGCAGATAATGCGTTTCGTCAAGAAGCTGGAAGACATGCTTTGGAACCTGAAGGATAAAAAAATCGGCGTGCTCGGCCTGGCTTTCAAACCCAATACCGACGATATGCGGTTCGCGCCTTCGATCACGATCATCCGGGAATTGATCCGGCAAGGAGCGCAAGTCGCCGCCTATGATCCGGTGGCCATGGACCGGAGCCGGGAAATTATGCCCGATATCAAGTACGCGACCGACCCCTACGGGGTCGCGTCCGACGCGGACGCGGTGGTTCTGGTCACCGAATGGGAGCAATTCCGGGACTTGGATTTTGACAAAATCAAACGGTTGATGCGCCAGCCGGTCCTCCTCGACGGCCGTAATTTTTACGATCCCGAGAAGGTGAGGCGGCACGGGTTTATCTACAGTGGGATCGGCCGATGAAGGTGCTGATCACCGGCGCGGCCGGTTTCATCGGGTCCCACCTGACCGACTACCACATGGCCCGGGGTGATGAAGTGGTCGCGGTCGACAACCTGATCACCGGGCGGAAAGAGAACCTGTCCGCACATTTCGGACAGCCGAATTTCATTTTTCTGGAAAAGGATATCTGCGGGTTCGACCCCGGGGGTCGCGAAGCGGATCAGGCTGGGCGCGTCGACCTGATCCTTGATTTCGCTTCACCGGCGAGCCCTTTCGATTACTTGAAATACCCGATCGAGACGATGCGGACCGCGGCCCTGGGCACCATCAATATGCTCGAGTTCGCCCGGTTGCGCAGCGCACCGATCCTGCTTGCTTCGACCAGCGAGGTTTACGGCGACCCCGAGATCCACCCCCAACGCGAAGAGTACTGGGGTAACGTCAACCCGGTCGGTCCCCGCTCGGTTTACGACGAGGGCAAGCGTTTCGCCGAGGCGCTCACGGCCGCCTACCACCGGCAACATGAGGTCAGGACCCGGATCGTCCGGATTTTCAATACCTACGGCGAGCGGATGCGGGAAGGCGATGGCCGGGTAATTCCCGCCCTGATCACCCAGGCTCTTCGTAACCAACCCATGACGATTTTCGGCGACGGCTCTCAGACCCGGAGTTTCTGCTATGTATCGGACATGGTCCGGGGTCTGGAGCGTCTCGCGGAGACCGATTATGACCGTCCCGTGAACATCGGGAATCCGACGGAATACACGGTTTTACAGCTCGCCGAGACGATAAAAAGGCTGACCGGTTCCGCGAGCACTTTCGTATTTCAACCCTTGCCCCAGGATGATCCCCGCAAGCGCAAGCCGGACATTACGCGGGCCAAAGAATTATTGGGTTGGGAACCCCGCATCGGCCTGGAAGAAGGCCTTACCCGCGTCATCGACTGGTTCAAAACCAGGATCTGATCATGGATCACTGTAATCAAATGTTAATCACTGTCATCATTCGTCCCTTGACAGGGAATATTTTTTCAGATAGAATGTATTAAATATTAAAGGGCGCATGTTAAACACATGCTATAATAACAAAGCACAGGAGGTTTTATGAGAAAATTATTGCCCCTAATAGCGATTATCCCTTTGTTGTTTCTGGTTTGTACCAAGAAAGTCGAGCCGATAAAAGGCGAAACCGGCGGTCGTTTGGTGATTGGAACCACCGATTTACCGGCGGCGATTTCACCGCTCGCCCCTTCGATCTTCGGATCCAATGACATCCTCGATCTCCTTTTCATGTCCCTGCATCGGATCGATCCCAAGACCGGAAAGATGAAACCCGAACTGGCCTCATCCTGGGAATTTTCCGAAGACCTGACGTCCATCACTTATTACCTACGGACCGACGTGAAATGGTGGGACGGTCAGCCGGTCACGGCCGAGGACGTTCTTTATACCTACGAGCGGATGAAGGATCCGAATACCAATTACCCGAACGCTGCCAGCTTACGTTTTATCAAAGACGTGAAAGTGGTCGGTACCTACGCCATCCGGTTCACCTTCGACCGGATCTACGCCGATCTCCTGACCGATTCCGATATCATGCCCATTCCCAAGCATGTCTACGAAAAACTGGGCAGCGAAAATTTCGGTTTGAAGCCGGTCGGCAACGGGCCATATAAAGTCAAGGAGTTCTTACCCGGATCGTACCTGCTCCTGACCAACAATGAAAACTACTACCGGGGACGACCGCCGCTGGATGAAATTGATATCCGGTTTTACGCGGATATCAATACGATGAAAAGCGATTTTGCCCAGGGTAATCTCGATCTCGTCCTGAACCTTAATCCCATGGTCGCCAGCGAACTGGCCGGCAATAAAAATATCACGATCGACTCCAAGCCCGGCAATACTTTCACTTACGTGGGTTGGAACCTGAGCAACGAATTCCTCGCGGACAAGGACTTCCGGAAAGCGCTTACGATGGCGATCAACCGCTCCAAGATCCTTACCGACATCTACTCGGGGATGGGCAAGTTGTCCCTCGGCCCCCTGCCGCCGTCTTCTTGGGGATTTAACGCTAACATCGCGCCGATCGAATATAATCTCGCCAAGGCTAAAGATGCCCTCAAGCAGAAGGGTTACCAGGAACGCAACGGGTTCCTGGAGAAGGGGAACAAGCCGCTGACTTTCACGATCATAACCAACAGCGAAAACCCGGAACGGGTGGAGATCCTGAACCAGGTCGCCAGCGACCTGAAAGCCCTGGGGATCAAAGTCAACGCGCGGGCGATGCGCGTGGATTCGTTCATCGCCGCGGTGGTGACCAAAAAATTCGACGGTTTCATCATGGGCTGGAGCATCGGCGACAAGATCGATCCTTCGGTCTACTGGCATTCAGAGGCCGCCAAAGGGCGTTTTAATTTTTCATCCTACAAGAATAAAAAAGTCGATTCGCTCATCGATGAAGGCGTGACAATGCTCAACCGCAAGAAGGCGAAGGAAATCTGGGGTGAGTTCCAGAAAGTGGTCTACGATGAACAGCCGTACTCGTTCCTGATCGTCCCCAATGAGATCTCCGCTCTGTACAAGAGGGTCCGGGGTGCGGACGAGGGAGTCAAACTGGCCAGTGCCTATACCTATTGGATTCCCGAATCCGAGCGTCGCATCGCGGCCGTTACGACCCCAGCAACGCCGGCTCCGGAAACGACCGCGACGACAACCACGACGCCGATAACGATCGCTAAACCGACAACCACCCCGAAACCGCCGCCGGTCACCACCCCGGAAAAACTCCTCGAAGCGGCCGCGAAAAAGGAAACGACCGCGGTCGCCACGGTGCCGCTGATTGTGACGCCTCCGCCGACGATCACGCCCCCGAAAGCTTCGGTCATCACCCAAGCCAAACCGCTTAAGCAGGTCAACGCCCGGTATCCGGAAGCGGCCCGTACCCTGGGCGCGACCGGTAAGGTGGTCGTGCGCGTCATGGTCGGAACGGACGGTAAAGTCAAAACCGCGGTCGTGATCTCCAGCTTCGGTAATCCCGCGTGCGAGGAAGCCGCCCTGGCCGCGGCCCGGCAGTGGGAATTCGACCCAGCCAAGAAGGACGGCGTTCCTTTCGAACAGAATATGGCCATACCTTTCACTTTTAAGCCGTGATCCGTTTTCTTTACCATCGGGGAGGGGCTCTTTAAGAGCCCCTCTTTTTTTAATCCCAATCCCCGCGCGGGTTTTTTACCTCTTGACAGGGTTTTAATTATCGATATAATTTAATATGATGCCGGAAGGCAAGATGATAATCAACAAGGAGGTTCATGAAAAATACAATTGTGGTATTTTTTCTATTTCTGACCACACTCGTTTTTAGCGACTGGCAACAAAAAGAGAAAGTTGCCCTACCCAAAGGAATCCAAATCAATGACCTGACGGTCGATGAAACGGGGGCGGTGTGGCTTATATCCTTATCCTCGATATTGAAGCTGGATCCCGGCACGAAAAACCCCATTCTCGTATCTGAGTTCAAAGAGGGCAAGACCATGGCCGTTCTCGGCAAACAGGTATATATCGTTGATGCCCAGAACCGCCTGACGTTTTTCAATCCGGAACAGGAAAACAGCGCCATCGATTTGAACTTGACGGTGAACGGACCGGTCCAACTGAACGCCCTTCAAGCGGAGAAAAACCCGATTCTGGCGATCCTCGAACAGAAGAAGCTTCGATTCGTAAACCGGGAGAAGCTGTCGTTTTACCTGAACGCGGACATCGACCGGTTCGCCGCCATTCCCGATGCCGATTACGCCGACGCGCAGGTGCCGTTTTTTACCCTTTCTCAGGAACGCGTGTACGCCTGGCTCGGCGGAAATTACCGCACGCCGGAGAAATATCAGAACCGCCTGCTCTACAGCACGTCGGGCGATATTTTCGACCTGGCCGCGGATCCGGATGGAAAACTTTTCATTCTGTTCGCGGATTCGGTCGTGGTCCTGGACAACCGCGGCGAGTACCGGCAGAAGATCAGTATTGAAAGAATGCCGTCCGGGTCGAGGATTTTCTCCGATCCCGGGAACGACAATCTGATCCTTTACAATCCCGTGGAAAGGAACTTCCGGGTCCTTACCGAGAACAAAAAAGAGACCGGGGAAGCGGTCGTTCTGAATAAAAATCAGCCGAACCCGGTCGATAATTATACCGAAATCGAGTTCACGTTAAACCAATCCCTCGACCTGACCTTAACGATCTACAACTTGATCGGCGAACCGGTTAAGGTCGTAACGCGGGGTTATTTTTCCAAGGGTACGCATCGGGCAGTCTGGCATGCGGACGACGAGCGGAGTAACCTGGTGCCGAACGGCGTCTATTTTTACCGTTTGGAATCCAAAAAAGGGTTTGCCATCCGCCAGCTGATCGTGCTCCGGTAGCCCCGATCGAAATTCCCGTCGGCCGCCGGCAGTTGAGATCTCTTTATTCCCGGCTGCGGTTGGCGATCAACAAGTATCAGCTTTTAGAAAAGAATTCCCGGGTCCTGGTCGGTGTTTCCGGAGGCATGGACAGCCTGAGCCTTTTATTTCTGCTCGATCTATATAACCGGCGCTACGGTCAAAGATGGGAGATCCACGCCGCTCACATCGACCCTCAATTTTCCGATTGGGATACGTCCCGGGTGCAGGAGTTCTGCGCAAAGATCGGGGTTTCATGTGAGATCGTAAGCGCCCCGATCGACCGGAGGATCAGTAAACTCGAGAATCGCTGTTTTTTCTGCAGCCGGGAACGCCGGCGCCGGCTCCTCGAGATCGCCGAGGACCATAATATATTCAACATTGCCCTGGCCCACCACCAGGAGGATGTCGCGGAAACCCTGCTTCTCAACCTGCTTTACAACGGCGAGATCGCCGTGTTCCTGCCTAAACAATCCGTGATCCACGGCCGGTTTCATTTCATCCGGCCCCTATATTTCTTCGAGAAATCCGATATCATTGATTTCAGCCAAGCCCTGGATTTTCCGGTCGATAAGAATGTCTGTCCCCACAGCCGGGACTCAAAACGAGAGGGGATTCGGGAATACCTGGCGGAAGTGCGAAAAAAAAATCCCGCGACTTACCGGAACCTGTTTAACGCCCTTTTCAACATTAAAAAGGCGTACCTGCCGTAAGCGTCGTTATTAACTGACGATCGGTTGACAAATCATCCCAGCGGAAATTTTTCCAAAACTTCATAAAGGGGCCCTTCGGGGCGGAGCTGCGATTTGAAAAGGACCAGCGAGTTCACGGTGAAAGGATCACCCATGAACTCCTGATCCAGGATATCGTCGACCTTGCAGAAGGTTTTGATCCGGCCGAAGGTAAGGTGGGGGTGGAATTGTTTATCATCCCGGGGTATGCCGTGTTTCACGAGCAGGTTTTCCAGGTCATGGACGAGCAAGCGCATCTTGTCCTCACCCTGGCTGACGCCGGCCCATAAAACCCGGGGATTATGCGGGCTCGGGAAGCAGCCCAGGCCGGACAGGCACGTCTTGAACGATGGGAAGAACCCGCATAATTCCTTTAGGCCGGTCGCGATGCCGGCCGTTTTATTTTCCTCGATCTCACCCAGAAATTTGACGGTGATATGTAGGTTTTCGAATTCCACCCACTTGATCGGCAAGTGCCGGTCCTGGAACCGGCTGATTATTTTGCGGATCTTTTCCCGATCCGGACGGGGGACTTCCAGCGCCAAGAACGATCTCATTTCTCATCTCTCCTTTTGCCCGCCGGAGCCCAGGAAGATATTCAACAGTTCAAGCGCATCCGAGCATGCTTTTATTCGGACTTGATGGCGGTTCCCGGCGAAACGGCAGCGCGCGGTCTCGGTCCGATCCGGTCCGGTCACCGTTACGTAAACCAGGCCGACCGGTTTTTTTCGGGATCCGCCCCGCGGACCGGCGATACCCGTGATCGCAACGCCGAGATCGGTTCGGAACCGGCGCCGAACCCGGTCGGCCATCTCCCGGCAGGCCTCGGCGCTGACCGCGCCGTGGATAAGGAGCGTCGCCCGCCGCACACCGACGACATTTTGTTTGATTCGATCGGCATAAGCAACGATCCCCCCGAAAAAATATCGTGAACTGCCCGGCGTCATGGTTAAAATCGCGCCGAGCATGCCGGCCGTGCAGGATTCGCAAACACTGAGGCTCATTTTCCGGCGCGCCAGCCGACGGCCGACCGACTTTGCCCGGTCCCGCAGGGCGTCGGAAAAAATAACGGACGAGTCGATCGCGGCCGGGTTCACCATTTAAAAACGGTTTTTAGGATCAAGACGATTACCGTCGTATAGAGGGCGGCGCCCAGATCGTCGAGCATGATGCCCCAGCCCCCGGGCAAATGCTCTAGTTTGCGGAGCGGAAAAGGTTTGAGCACGTCGAAAAAACGGAAGAGCGCGAACGAAATCGCGAGGGGTAGGATCAGCCGGGGCGTGAAATAAAGGGGGATCAGAAAACACGCGTATTCGTCGATCACGATCGGCCGGGGATCCTTGCCCATCAGGGGCTCCAGGTCGTTACTGATGATCAGTCCCCAGAAAAAGAGGACGGCGAAGAGGGCGATATAAATGGCCCTGTAAGGCAGAAGAAAATACCAGGCCAGGATGCTCAACGCACAGGCGAAGGTTGCCGGCGCGAGCGGCAGGTAGCCGATATAAAAACCGGTGGCGATCACGAGCTTGAGGATAACCGACGGTTTTTTCATCTTAAAATTCAACGGGGCGGTTTAAGCGCCCCGTTGATGTCGCGACAATTACGCATGTCATGGATGATCTCTATTTCTTGGATTTTCTCTTGGGAAATTTTTCTTCCCATTCCGTGACCAGTGAGCAGACGACAAAGGTCGAGGAATAAGTCCCGAAGATCAGCCCCACGATCAGGGTGAAGGCGAAATCGGCGATGACCGGTCCCCCGAAGAACAGGAGACAGAAAAGGGTGAATATCACCGCGCCGCCGGTCAAGATGGTCCGGGAAAAGGTTTCATTTACGCTCAGGTTGATTATATCCTTGAGGGGCATGGTTCGGTTTTTCTTGACATTCTCCCGGACCCGGTCGGAAATGACGATCGTGTCGTTGATCGAATAACCGAGGATCGTGAGCAGGGCGCCGATGACCGGGATCGTGAATTCCCGGCCGGTCAGGACCAGGGCGCCGACGGTGATGGTGATATCGTGGAAGAGGGAGAGGGCCGAACAGATGCCGAACCGGTAGTCGAAGCGGAACCAAATATATATGCCCATCAGAACCAGCGCGAGGAGAACTGCATAGATGGTGTTGCGCGTCAACTCCCGGCTGATCTTAGGTTCGACCGTTTCCTTGGAACGAAGCTCGAACGCATTGGTAGAAAAATCCTTCTTCAGCTGGTTGATGGTTTCGTCGGCGAATTTATTGAGATCGATCCGGGACGCAGAGTGAATGACGAACTCGTTCGCACCGGACAGTTTTTGGATCGAAGCCTGAGTTTGGCCGATTTTACCCAAAGAGCCGCGGATCTCGGCCACGTCAACCGGCTGTTCGAATCTAATCCAAACCAGGGCGCCGCCCGCAAAGTCCACGCCCAGTTTGGGACCCTTTAAGACGATCAAAAGAACGGCGATGACCATGACTACACCGGAGAAAAGGTAGCCGTATTTCCGGAAGCCCATGAAATCAAGGTGGGGATTTTTAATTAGTTGAAGCATGGTTATATCCTCAGTTTGGTTATTTCAAACTTATGGGTAAAATAATCGAAAACGGCGCGGGTCACAAAGACCGCGGTGATCAAATTTATGATCAAACCGACCATCAAGGTCAGGGCAAAGCCCCGGATCGGTCCGGTTCCGAAAAGGTATAGTACGAAGCCGCTGATGATCGTCGTCATGTTGGAATCGAAGATCGCGAGCCACGCGCGCTGAAAACCCTGGGTGATGGCGGTTCGGATCGTCTTACCGAGTTGCAATTCTTCCCGGATCCGCTCGAAGATCAGGATATTGGCGTCCACGGCCATACCGACCGTGAGGGCGATGCCCGCGATACCGGGCATGGTCATGGTCCCGCGGAAGGCCGCGAGCACGCCGATCAGAAGGACGATGTTCAAGAACAGTGCAAAATCGGCGATCAGACCGGATAACGAATAATAGACGAGCATGAAGAGGACCACGAATATCGCGCCGAAAATCGACGCCCGGAAACCCTTGGTGATCGAATCGCGGCCCAGGGACGGGCCGACCGACCTTTCCTCGACGATCTTGAGCGGCGCGGGCAGAGCGCCGGCGCGCAGCACGATCGCCAGGTCGCGGGCTTCTTCGGCTTTGAACTGACCGGTAATGACCGCCCGGCCCTGAGGGATCCGTTCCGCGATGTTGGGCGCGGACTGGACGATGTTGTCGAGGACGATGGCCAGGCGCTTGTTGATGTTACGGCCCGTGATCGAGGCGAACTTCCGCGCCGCGTCCCGTTTCATTTCGATCTCAACCGACCAGAAACCCATGTTCTGCAGGTTCTGGCTCGAATTCGGTTTGTGCTGTGCGTCCCGGATCGCCTCACCGCTAAGCTCGGCTTCTTTTTTCAAGACATAGAGTTTTTTAACTTCCTGACTCTGATAAATTTCCTTGGGGCCGAAGGCGACCTGCAGGTCGGCCGGGATCGCCGTCTTTGCCTGTTCGAGAGCCGCCCGGACCGAATCCTCGTCCCGCATGTCGATCCCCACGTCACCTTCTATGGTCCTCAAATAAGAAGAAAATGGTTCTTTGATGGACAAGGTGTCGCCGCCTTCCAGGGCGTTGTCGATCTTCTTGAAAACTTCCTGGGCGACGGTCGGTTCCGCAACCAGCTTGAATTCCAGGTGAGCGACCTGGCCGATAATATTCACCGCGCGGTCCCGGTCCACGCCCGGCAATTGGACAACGATGCGGTTGTTAGACTGCTTTTCGATGGTCGGTTCAAAAACGCCGAACTGATCGATCCGGTTCCTGATAATTTCGAGGGCGCGGTCGCGCAGGTCGGAAGTTTTCTCTCTCACACCGGTGGTGTCAACCTCGAGGACGAGATGCATGCCGCCCTTCAGGTCCAATCCGAGATGGATCGCCCGCTTGGAAAGGCTGTTCTCCTCGTCCTTGGATATGTTCGGGGTTGTGTAAAGCTTGAAGGTCGGGTAGATCGAAACCAACCCGACGACTAAAATGATCAACACGGCTAAGATCCTGAGATTTAAGCTTTTCATCTTGCTCCTTTAATGATCCTGACCATTTCTTCGGTCGCCGGACGCAGTCCGACGAATATCGCCCGGCTGATGATCGAATAGCCGATCGAATAACTGCTGATCTCCATTATCTTTAACAGCGGATCGATATTATGATAATCAATACCATGGCCGGCATGAACGGCCAAATTTTCGCGCCGGGCAGCCTTGGCAACCCGCGCGATCTTAATGACTTCGTTGCGCGTTTCTTTTAATTTTGAATATTCGTTGGTGTTGATCTCGACGTACTGGGCGCCGATCCGTACCGCTTCCTTGATTTGTTCATAGTCAGGGTCGATAAAGATCCCGGTCTTGATACCCCGGTTCCGGAGATGGATTATATAGTTTTTCAGATCTTCCTTGACCTTAAGCAGATTCAGGCCACCCTGAGTCGTGACCTCGCCCGGGGATTCAGGGACCAGCGTAACCCGTTGAGGAACCACGTCGTGCATGAGCTGGGCCATTTCGACGGTGGCCGCCATCTCGACGTTGAGCTCGGTTTTAACGGTTTCTTTCAGGAGCCGGACATCCCGTTCTTTGATATGCCTGCGGTCGCTCCGGAGATGCACGGTTATTCCGTCACAACCGGCCAGTTCCGCTTCGACCGCGGCGTGGACCGGATCCGGGAAATTTTCTTTCCGCGCTTCGCGTAAAGTGGCGATATGATCGATATTTACCGTCAATTTCGGAAGTTCCATCCGCTATTATATCCATAACGTATTGCATGTCAACCCCGTTAGAAGTCCCAGGACCGAACTGGCACATAAGGAAAGCATTCTTAAGGATTTTTATGTGATGGGAGTTTAAGCAGTTAAAGATCAGAACTTCTAACGGGGTCAACCCCGTTTAATAGGATTCAGGAAACAGGATACAGGTATCAGGTTAATGAAAAAAAATAAAGAAAACTCAACGATAAATCATGTTGCGTTGATGCAACAAAATGTTGTATTATGGCAACATAAATCGAGAATGAAAGAATAAAGCTCAAGACTATGTTTTTTTTATCACAGCATGAAATTTCGTTAAGATAATTGAAATTGTTGCAGGCATACAACTGAATAGATGATTAATACATGTTGGATAATGAGTGAAAAATATATAATATTATGAAATTTCGACTAAAAAGGAATAGGACGGCTTGGGAAAATTCAGGCTTAAATATTGCATATATAAATATTGGAGAACATCGTAATTATCTGGCGCCGGTTAAACTGTTGCCCCTGTAATAGTGATAAAACCGGCGCCAGATTATCGTAGATGGGACCGGGTTGGGGAAAGTAACATATTGGAAAATCGGGTTCGGTAAAACGGACCCGATTTTTTTTACCCTTTTTTCTTGACATTAAAAAATATCCAGTTATAATGAGTTCGCGGTCAAAAAATCGGTGGAAAAAAAGAGGAGCCCAAAATGATCGAAGGTTTAATTGCCATTCTTTTTATGTCTTTCGTTTCCCTGATCATAACGTTGCTCGGAAAATGGGGTGTCTGGGGCGTGTTCGTGATCGTCCTGCAGGCGATCAGCGTATTGATCTCAGCTTATCTTCTGATCCGGGTCCGGGTAAAAATATCCCGGGCGGAGAAAGAAAAATTGAGAGCCAAGATCGAGGAATTGGAAAGCAAGATCACCAGCGTGGTTAATAAATAAAACCGATATCCGCAATCGGATATCGATGCCCAGCTGGTTTTTATGATATCACGCCCGACCAACCCGTTAAAAAATATTTTTCTTATTTTTCTCTTCACCTCCGGAATCCTTGTCTACACCGCGGCACCAAAGCCGTTGCCCGATCACGCGGATGTCCTCGCCACCTTCAATAAATCGTATCAGCAGGTCACGCCGAAAGCCGTCACCGTTTGGGATTCCGCTTTTTTAGCGACCGGGATCCGCGATAATCCGTTCGCCATGTGCATATTTTATATCCGGTACTTTTCCCGGCCCGACGTGAAGACAACCGAAGGGTTGTTATCCCTGAACGAAATTCTGGCCGGCAAAAAAACCAATGACCTGTCCAGTTGTATCGCCCTGGTTGCCCTGATGCAGGCGCAGAAATGGGATGTCGAGTGCTTCTACGAGCCTGGCGAAATTTATATCGGCCTTAACCTCAGCGAGGATTGGCAGGTTCGAAAAGGGAGCTGGGTCGAAATGGACGGCAAGAAATATTATTTGAAAGAATTCGACGATTCGACCGCGGTCGGCGAGACCCGGATCGAAAAAGCGGGGGCGCGCTATAAAAGTCTACGGGCCAAGCGCTACGATCTGCGGCCGATCCCCATTGTCGATTCCCTCCCGTTTTTCAATGTTAAACCGTCCGTTTCCCGCCCGCTGGAGTGGATGTATGATTACACCGACCATAAGATAACCGTTACGATCCCGAGTGAACAGCTCGCCTGGATAAAAAATTTGCCGGCCAGTATCTCGGGTATGGTCCATGTCGGTTTTATCGAACTGCGGAACCTGGGGCTGGATGCCACACTCTTCGGCCTGCTCGAATCCGGGAGCGAATTCGCGCAAGTGAATTTTCTTTTGAAATTTTGTCAGTCGGAAACCGGTTTTAAATACGTACCCGGCTTGCCGATCCGGAGCGTTACCCGGCAGATATGGGAAGGGGTCAACGATTGCGACGGCCGGAGCGTATTGCTTTGCTGCCTTCTCCATACCGTATTGGATTACCCGCTGGAAAATATTGTTTTTGTAAGCTGGGAAAATCACCTAGCCCTCGGCGTGAAACCCCGTTCCCAAGAATGCCTGGATATGCTCAAGGCTGAAGGGAATTTCGTCGGCGAAAATTACTTCATCCTGGATGCGGCGTATATGGGTGCCACGCATTGGGGAAGCAAAATGAAGAATTTATCGGAGAAATACGAAATAATAACACCCAAGTAAATCCCACCAGAGAATCCCGCCTTCTAACTGGATAAAAGAATAATCATTTTTCGATTGTTCTTTCTATCAATTTTTGAATATTCTTCGTATTCTGTGAAGAGCGAAAACAGTTTATATTAAAAACATCCGTAATTTCGTGGGTTATTGCCCTTAAAAAAACGCATTTTCCCCCTTGACAAAAAACAAATTCTATGTAAAATGGGATGAAATGGGGAATAATGGGGAACATTAGATTTCGCGGTTTTTTTAAACACACTCTCGATGATCGGAAAAGGCTGGCCATACCCAGCCAGTTCCGGCAGGTCCTGATCAACGAATCCGAGTCAAAAGTCGTTTTAACAATGGGTTATGATCGGGAGATCGCGGTGTACGCGCTCAAGACCTGGCAGGAGATCGAGAATAAAGAGATCCTCAGTCTGTCCATGGACCGCGCCCAAGCCCGGCGCTACCGCCGGCATTTCACCTTCGACATAAAGGAAGACCAACTCGACGCGCAGGGCCGGATTCTGATCCCGGACTTCCTGCTCGACCACGCCCGGATCACCAAAGACGTGGTGGTGGTGGGTGAGATCAACTATTTCACTCTCTGGTCGATCGAGCAATATGAAAAGGTCAAGAAAGAAGCCGAGGAAAAATATCTGTCCGATGCGGAAACCATAGAAAATTTAAGGAGGCGCAATGAAGGTACAGATCGTTGAGGGCATCAAAAATAAAAAGGTCTCGTTCTTCCTCCCCAGTGGAGAGATCAACGAGGGTGAATTCGGGACCATCGAGGTTAAATTAAAAGGCATGATCGAGGCGGGCGATTTCAATATCATCATCGACCTTTCACGCGTCACGCACATGAATTACAAGGTGGTCGGGGACCTCATCGAATACCAGAAAAAATTCAAGGATTTCGGCGGGGATATAAAATTAGTCAACGTTTCACCGTACCTCTACAATATTTTGAGACTCTACGGGTTCTATCCGTTCGAGATCTACCCGTCGCGCCGGGCCGCCCTAAAGAGCTTCGTATAGCGGGTGGGGGGGATGGGGATGATCTTCCACCAGCCCGTTCTCAAGCAGGAAGTCGCCGCGTGGTTCAACCTCCGGGATAACGGCCGCATTTACTGCGACTGCACCCTGGGCGGCGGCGGGCACATGCTGGCTCTGCTCAAAGCTACAAAAAAAGCCCGGTTCATCGGCCTGGACTGGGATCCAGAGGCGATCCTCCACGCCCGGGAAAATCTTAAAGGTTATGAGGACCGGGTTACCCTGGTCGAGGATAATTTTATCAACTTAGGTTTAAACCTAGATCGCCTGGGCGTGAAGACCGTCGACGGAGTACTCTTTGACCTCGGCGTATCCTACCATCAGTTAAAGACGCCGGGCCGCGGCTTCAGTTACGCGAACGATGGTCCCCTGACCATGCAGATGAGCCCCCGCAGCAGCGGTTTAATGGAAAGGTTAAACCAAGTCAGCCGGGACGATATGATCCGCATTCTCAAGGTCTACGGCGATGTTTACAACGCCCGCAAAATCGGCGACATCATCTGGGAGAACCGCCGGCGAATCCAAACGACTTTCGAACTGCGGGGATTGATCGAGCAGTCGGTACCGTCCAGGTTCCTGAACAAGAACCTGCACAAGGTATTCCAGGCGCTGCGGATCTGGGTCAACAACGAGTTGGAAAACCTCCAAACGGGGATCACCTTTTCCGTCGAAAGGTTGGGTAAGGGCGGTCGGATCGTGGTCATCGCATATCATTCCGGCGAGGACCGTTGGGTTAAAAATTTCTTTCGCGCCGCGGAACAAACGGGAATCCTTAAACGTCTCCACAAAAAGGTGATAAAACCCACTGCGGACGAAGTCCTCCAGAACCCCGCGAGCCGAAGCGCGAAAATGAGGGTGGCTGAAAAATGCGTTACCTCCTGATCTTTTTCGGCATCGTCGGGTATCTTTTTTCGCTCGTCTTCGTAGAAAGCGAATTGATCAAGATCCAAATCCGCAAGGAGCAGCTGAAGAACCGTTATCAAGAGCTTGTCAACCAGAAGAAAGAGCTGGAATTCCACCTGATGAAGCTTTCCAACCTCGCGGTCATCGAAATCCAGGCCAAGGAACGCGGTTTTATTTTTCCGTGCAAGGAAGATATCCTGGGTGTGATCAAATGAAGCGGATAAAATTATTTAACGGTCTGCTGATCGGGACGGCGTTCATTTATTTTTTTTACGTCTTCTATATCCAGTGCCTCCGGTTCGGACATTACCAGAAGATCGCGAAGCTCGAGCACGAGAAAAAAATGGTCATCTGCGGCGCCCGGGGCAACATCTACGACCGCGCCGGAGTTCCCCTGGCAACCGCGCAGCCTTGCTACACGATCTTCTGCACACCCCGTTACGCGACCAGCAAGAATATCCTGGCGAGCAGCATCAGCCGGATCTCTGGCCGGCCCCTGACGAGCATAAAACGGGAGGTCGAGGTTGGAAAATTTTTCTGGGTCGATAAAAAGATCAGCCTCGACCGCCGGGATCAGTACCTGAATCTCGACGACCCGAGTATCGGATTCACGCACGACCTGAACCGGCAGTACAACATGCCCGAAATATTCGGCAGCCTGATCGGCAAATGCGGGACCGACAACAAAGGCCTGGAAGGACTGGAACTGCAGCTGGACCAGTTCCTCACCGGGCGGTCCGGTTTTGTCATTTACCAGAAGGACCCGACCGGCGAGATCTTTCCTTACCACAACTATCCCGAACGGGAACCCAAACCCGGCCAGGACGTGTACCTGACGATTGATCTGCAGCTCCAGGCGGTGCTTTATTCGAACTTGAAAGACTACCTGGTCAAAGAGGACGCCCGGTCGGCATCGGGTTTGATCGTCGACCCGTCGACGGGCGAGATCCTGGCTTTGGTGAATGTCGGCCGCAACGGCGACGAGCGCAACCACGCGTTGTGCGATGAATTCGAACCCGGTTCCACGTTCAAGCTCGTGACCCTGGCTTACGGGCTGCAGAACGGCCATCGTGAAGGGGAAACGATCAACACCGAGGGCGGGAAGATCAAGGTCGGCGGGTATACGATCAACGATTTCAAAAACTACGGGGTCGTCACCCTGCGCCAGGCCATCGCCCATTCCAGCAATGTCGCGATGGTCAAGATGTCCCGGGACTTTGACCGGGAAAAATTCAACCTTATGATCCGGGATTTTGGATTTACCCAGATGACCGGGATCGAACTCCCCGGCGAAGTCCGGGGGGTGCTGCCGGACTTGCCGCGGATGAACGAATTGGAATTCGCCACCTTGTCCTTCGGTCAGGGATTTACCTGTAGTCTGCTCCAGCTGACCTTCGCCTACCAGGCGGTCGCGAACCGGGGAGTTTTGAACAAACCCTATCTGGTCCGGGAAATCCGGCAGGGTAAGAAGGTCGTGTACCAGGCCAAACCCCTGCGGGTGCGCCGGGTTATCGATTCGGACTTGGCGCAGCGAATATCGGATATCCTCTGCGGCGTCGTCGAAGAGGGCAGCGGTGTTGAGGCGAAATTGGATGGGATCCGGATCGCAGGTAAAACCGGCACGGCCCAGAAAGTGGTCGACGGTCGGTATTCAAACTCCGCGATCATCACGACTTTTATCGGTTACTTTCCGGCGGACGCTCCTCAATATCTGGTCGCGATCATGCTCGACGAGCCCAAAAAGGGCATGTGGGCGAGCGCCATCGCTGCACCGGTCTTCAAGCGGGTCGCGCAGAGCATCTGCCAGATGAACTCATCCCAGTATGCGATTAAGTGAGTTGATCTCCGGAACGGGCGGCCAAGCCCATAATTTTCAGGACGTCGATGTCGGGGGACTGGAATTCGATTCCCGCAAAGTGACGGCAGGCAAGGTCTTCATTGCCCTGACCGGCGAAAAATATGACGGTCATGATTTTATCCCGGCCGCGATAAAACAGGGCGCTGCCGTGCTGGTTACCGGCCGCAAGGTGGAAACGGACCTGCCCCAGGTCGTTTACGCCGATACTCGGACCGCCATGGGCCGGCTGGCCCGTAATTTTTTCGGCGGCTTCGACGATATTCAAAAAGTCGGGATCACGGGCACCAACGGCAAGACCACGACCGCCTTCCTGATCCACTCGATCAGCCGTACCGCGGGCCGCAAACCTGGGCTGATCGGAACCATATATTACATGGGCCGGGAGCGCGTCAAGGCGGCCCGGACCACGCCCGAAAGCCTCGATTTATTCAAGCTTTTCCACCGTTTCCATGAAGAAGGCAGCCGTGACGTGATCATGGAAGTCTCCTCGCACGCGCTGGCTTTAAAGAGGGTGGATCAAATCCGGTTCCAGGTCGTGCTTTTCACAAATTTATCCCAGGACCATCTCGACTTCCATAAAACCATGGAAGACTACAAAAAAGCCAAGTTCCATCTTTTTTCGCTTTTGGAACCCGAAGCTTGGGTGGTGTACAACGCGGATGATCCGACCGGCGCCGAGCTTCAAGCCCGGTCGTTTAGAAAACAGATTCCGTTCAGCATGCTGGCCTCGGGTCCTTATTCGGCGCGAATGCGGGAGCACGGCTTGGACGGAATAAAACTGGATATCACCGGTCCGGATCAGGTATATCGGGTAAGATCCCGGCTGGTCGGCGAATACAACGGTTACAATATCCTGGCCGCATTTTGCGGCGGCATGGCCCTGGGGATCGATGCGGAAACGGTCGTCCGCGGGATTGAAAGTTTGGAATCGATCCGGGGCCGGCTGGAAAGCGCCGCACCCAATGTTTTCGTCGATTTCGCCCACACCCCGCGTGCCCTGGAGCATGTCCTTAAGACCCTGCGCCGATATACCCGGGGGCGGATAATCGCCGTATTCGGCTGCGGCGGCGACCGCGATCCGGGCAAGCGGCCGCTTATGGGACAAGCCGTTTCCCATTACGCCGATTACGCGTATGTTACGTCGGATAATCCCCGGTCCGAATCGCCCGGGGCGATCATCCGGGACATCGAAGCGGGCATGGAAACGGGCCGCTACCGGGTTATCGAAGACCGGCGGGAGGCGATCGCGGAAGCGCTGAAAACGAGAGGGCGGGAAGATATTCTGATCGTCTTAGGCAAGGGTCACGAGGAGGAGCAGATCCTTCGCGACCGCACGATCGAGTTCGACGACGTCAAAGTGGTCCGGGAGTTATTAGGAACAGAGAAATGACAAATATCAAATGTCAAAAACAAAATATACAATTTTGTCATTTGGATTTTGGAATTGATTTGTCATTGGGTCCGCCACACAGTTTGGCGGATTGGACTTTGAAATTTCTTGCGGGGTCTCATGTTTAAAGAGATGACGATGCGCGACCTGGCGAGAATCGTCCAGGCCCGGAACGCGGGGCACGGCCGTGAGCTGATCCGGGGCGTGAGCATCGACTCCCGGACGGTTCATCCGGGAGAGGTGTTTTTCGCCCTGAAGGGTGAAAATACGGACGGACATCTCCACGTCGGTTCGGCGCGGGCAAGGGGCGCGGTTGCCGCCGTGGTCGGTCAACCACAGGGCAACGCGGGCGAGATCCTGGTCTCCGATCCGCTTTTCGCCTTGGGCGAGCTGGGCCGCGATTATCGCGATCGATTCCACCCGGTCGTGATCGGGATCACGGGCACCAACGGTAAAACCACCGTGAAGAATATCCTGACTCGCCTGTTACAGACCAAATACCGTGTCCGGTCGACCTGGAAAAATTATAATTCCCTGATCGGTTTGCCCCTCACGCTTTTCCACCTTGACGGCACCGAGGATTTTCTCGTTCTGGAATTGGGAACCAACCATCCGGGTGAGATCGCGCGGCTGCGCGCGATCAGCCGGCCTCAGATCGGCGTTATCACCAACGTCGGTCCCGGTCACCTGGCCGGTTTGGGTTCGGTGGACGGGGTCCGCAAGGAAAAAATGACCCTGCTGGAAAACCTTTCCGGTCCGGGGTTCGGCGTGGCCGGCGACGGCGTTTACACGGATTGCCCGGACCCGGGCGACCATTCGGTTTCGGGAAACATCGTCCGTTTTTCTCTGATCGACGCGACCGATATTGTTCTAATGGAAACCGGTTCCCGTTTTCATTACCGGTCCCGAGCGTATTTTACGCCGCTTCTTGGTCTGGGCAACGTATCCAACTGCGTGGCCGCTTTAACCGTGGCAGTCCGCCTCGGCCTGGACCCGGAAGCCCTGGATGCCGCCCTGACCCAACTCTTACCCGAGCCGGGCCGGATGGAGCCGATCCACAGGGGAAACCTGCTGTTATTGAACGACACGTACAACGCGAATCCCGTTTCCATGAGAAGCGCGCTTGATTATGTCGCGGGATTGAAGCGCCGGCGGATACTGGTCCTGGGCGACATGAAGGAACTGGGACCGGAAAGCGTTGCCCAACATCAGGCGATAGGCTCTTACGCGCGCGACCGCGGGGATCTGATCTTGACCTTGGGCGACGAAGCCGTCCATTACCAAGGCCGACATTTTTCCGAACCGAACCGTCTGGTCGATACCCTGATAGATGATCTGACCGGCGACGAGGTGGTTCTGGTCAAGGCTTCGCGGTCCCTTCGGTTTGAGAAAATCGTGACGGAAATATTGAGGAGGATTTAGAAATGACAAATGATAAATGTCAAATTTCAAACAATTGTCAAAAGTCAAACCGATTTCAAATGAGAAAAGTCACAATTTATCATTTAGGCTTTGGATTTGATTTGGCATTTGGCATTTGGATTTTGACATTTCCGGGGAGTATGTAAAATGCTTTATCTCCTCCTTTATCCTCTGCGTGAAGTATTCGGTCCGTTCCGGCTGTTCGGTTACATCACGTTCCGGAGCGCATACGCCGCGGTCGCCGCGATCCTCCTGGTTTTACTTCTGGGTAAGCCCTTTATCAATTTCCTGCGATCCAAATCCATTGCCCAGCGGATCCGCGACGAAGTACCGGAATCCCACAAGTCAAAGCAGGGCACTCCGTCCATGGGCGGAGCGATGATCCTCGCCGCGATCCTGGGCGCGACCTTGCTGTTCGCCGACTTGAAAAACCCCAATATCATCATCCTTATTATATCCACGGTTTGGTTCGGGTCGCTTGGCGCCCTGGACGATTATATAAAAATTTTCAAAAAACGGCCTCGAGGTCTTTCGATAAAAGCCAAGCTCGCCGGGCAGCTTTTCTTCGGGTTGGCCCTGGGTCTTTACCTGTACGCGTTCCAGTCTCCGGACTACGCGACCAAAACGAATCTCATATTCATCAAGAATTACGTCGTGAGCTTCGGGATCTTTTACCCCCTTTTCGTGATGGCAGTGGTCGCGGGTTCATCCAACGGCGTGAATTTGAGTGACGGGTTGGATGGGTTGGCCATCGGTTTGATCGGCATCAGCGGCCTGGCCTACGCGTTCTTGGCCTATGCCACCGGCCACGCGGTGATCAGCAATTACCTGAACGTTATTTTCATCCCGTCGGCCGGCGAGATCACTGTCTTTTGCGCGGCGATCTTAGGTGCAAGCCTCGGTTTTCTTTGGTTCAACAGTTACCCGGCGCAGGTTTTCATGGGCGATACCGGGTCGCTAAGTCTGGGTGCGATCATCGGCACGGCGGCGATCCTCATCAAGCAGGAATTACTGCTGCTCTTGGTCGGAGGGATGTTCGTTGTCGAGGTAATATCGGTCATCCTGCAGATCGCCTATTTTCGGCGGACCGGTGGGAAAAGGCTTTTCCGCATGGCCCCGCTCCATCACCATTTCGAATTGAAGGGGTGGGCGGAACCGAAGATCGTGATCCGCTTCTGGATCATCGGCGTCATTCTCCTGATGCTCGCGTTATCGACGCTCAAGATAAGATGAGGGAAGCGAAATGAAGGTCCTTTTACTCGGCCTCGGACGGGCGAACACCGCCGTCGCGAAATACCTGCTGCGTCGCGGGGACGAGGTTTATCTTTTTGAGGAGCGGCTGTCCGGTCTGGCTCAGGATGCCCAGGACCTGCTTGCCGACCATAAGGTCAGCCTCTTCCGGGAAGAGCCGTGTGAACTGGTCGTCGCCTCGCCGGGTTTTCCGGAGGATAAGGAGATCGTCCGGCGCCTGCGTGCGCAGAATTTGCCGGTCATCGACGAGATCGAGTTCACCTTCGCCCAGCTGGCAGCGCCTAAGGTGATCGCCGTCACCGGTACGAACGGTAAAAGCACGACCGCCGCGCTCATCAGCCGGATCCTGACCGCGGCCGGCGTCGCTAATTTCCTGGGCGGCAACATCGCGCCGGGCCGGCCGTTTTCCCAGGCCCTTTTTGAACCGGGTTACGAATATTACGTACTCGAAGTTTCTTCCTTCCAATTGCAGCGGATCCAGACCTTCCGATCCCGGGTCGCTGTTTTGACCAATATCGCCGTCGATCATTTGAACTGGCACCGGGATTTTTCCGATTACGTGGCGGCCAAGGCCCGGATCTTCGACAACCAGACTGAGATCGATTACGCGATCCTCAACCAGGAGGACGCGAACGTGCGGAACCTGGCCGCCGGGATCCGGGCGCAGGTCATATATTTCGGGCCGGCGGCGCGGGGCGGGGCTTGGTTGAACGATAATTTCCATTTCGGCGAGGAAGCGCTCTTCCCGGACCGGGACCTGACCCTTTACGGCGCTCATAACCGGATGAACGTGATGGCTGCTATCGCCTGCGCCAAGGCCTTGAAAGCGCCCAGCGCGGCGATCCGACAGGGCGTCCTGGACTTCCGGTCCCTGCCGCACCGCCTCGAGGATCTGGGTGTGATCGCCGGGATCCGTTACATCAACAACTCGATGTGCACCAACGAGGAAGCCGCGATCCGCTCGTTCGAAGCGGTTCCCGGTAACAAGGTGGTGATCGTCGGGGGCCGGGGTAAAGGCGACAAATGTCAACGCTACCTTGACCTGCTCGTCCGGGAAGCCCGGGTCTGCGTGATCCTGGGCGAAAACGCCGCCGAGATCGCCGAGTACTTTCAAGGGCAGGGCTTTGAACGATACGTAATCGCCCGGGATATGTCGGACGCGGTTGAAAAAAGCCGCGCGCAAGCCGGCGCCGGCGATATTATAATATTGAACCCGGGCTTCGCGTCTTTTGGACTTTTCAAAGATTTCCAGGATCGAGGGGAGGCCTTCAAGCATGCCGTCATCGGGAATTGACCGAACGCTCGCGTTCTTGATCCTATGCCTGATCATCCTGGGCTCGCTGTTCGTTTATTCCTCGACCTATTATCAGGCCATGAAGAACGGCGCGAGCTCGGCGTATTACCTGATCGGACATCTTAAACGCCTGGTGGTGGCGATCGGCTTCTTCTTCCTGGGCCTTTTCGTACCGATCGAAAAAATGAAAAAATTGATGTTCCCGGCGCTGATCCTCCTGATCTTCATGCTTTTCATGACCCTGGTCGCGGGACGGGTTCAGTTCGGCGCCCGGCGGAGCCTCCTCATCGCCAGTTTTGGACTGCAAATTTCGGAATTTGCGAGGATCTGGGCGGTCTTCTTCCTGGCGAATTTTTTCGCCAATCATCCCCAAGTCGCCAATTCCGGCCGGGGTCTGGTGACCACCATCATGATCGTGATGGGCGTGATATTGCTGATCGCGATCCAACCTTCGATTTCGGTCGCGACGATCACCTTCCTGACCCTGGTCAGCATGCTGATCTACGGTGGGGCGCGGTTCCGCCTGCTGGCGCCGACGCTCCTTGTCGGCGCCAGCCTGTTCGGGATTTTCGTCCTGATATTCCCGCACGCCCAGCATCGGATGCTGAGCTTTCTCAGCCATCCTACTTACCAGGTTGAACAGTCGTTGATCGCGATCGGTTCGGGCGGGATCTGGGGCCGGGGGCTGGGAGCGGGGCTCCAGAAGTTCCTGTTTTTGCCCAAAATTTACAACGATTTCATTTTCGCCCATATCGCCGAGGAATTCGGGTTCATCGGTTCCGTGATCATTTTCGTGCTTTACGGCGAGGTTTTCCTACGGGGCCTGGCGATCGCCCGTTTCGTGGAGAGCGAATTCCTCGGGCTCCTCGTTTTCGGTTTGAACGCGTCGGTCTTCATCATTTTCCTGATCCACGTGGGCGTGAGCATCGGCCTGCTGCCCGCGACCGGCATTCCGATGCCGTTCATATCATACGGTGGCTGGTCGTTGTCGGCTAACCTGTTCGCCATGGGTATAATATTACAGGCATCGCGCTGGAGGGTGTTGTGAAACGGCGGATCGTGATCTCCGGGATCGGCACCGGCGGCCATTATTTCCCGGCGTTGGTCGTCGCCCTTACCCTGGTTAAGCGGAAATGGGATATCATCTTCCTGGCCCGGCCGGACGGCCCCGAAGCCAAGATCGCCCGGACCTTCGGGCTGACCGCGTTTTCCGTCCCGGCCCGCGGGTTCTACGGGAAATCGGTACCGTCGAAGGTAAGGTTCTTGTGGTCACTGGTCCGGGCCACGTTGCGGCTCGTCCCCCTGACGAAGCAGTCGGCCGGCGTCGCCTTCGGCGGTTACGGATCGCTGTCTTTGATCCTTGCTTGCCTAATAAACCGTCGGCCGTTTTACCTCTTCGAGCCCAACCGAATTCCGGGCCGCGCCACCCGTCTCTTTTCCCGACGCGCGCGCCGGGTTTTCCTGGGCTTGCCTCTCTACCGGCCGATCCCGGGCCGGACCCTGATCACGGGCATACCGATCCGGGAAGAATTCAAGGTCAAGGGCTCCGCCACCCGAAACACCCTGGTTCCGAAAACCATTTTGATCATCGGCGGCAGCCAGGGCGCCCGCCGGTTGAACCAGCTGGGGATCGGCCTGCAGAAAATTTTGCCCTCGGAATATCGGATCCGGATCATCAGCGGCGAGCGGGATTTCGCCTGGGTCGACAAGAACTGCAACGGCCGGACCGAGGTTATTCCGTTCACGCCCACTCCCTGGGAAGAATTCCGGAGATCCGAGGTCATTGTCTCGCGTTCCGGGGCGCTGGCCGGATACGAGATCCTGGCCGCGGGGAAAAATACCGTTTTTATCCCGTTCCCGTACGCAGTCGACGACCACCAGTTTTATAACGCGCAGTATTTTGCCGAGATCGGCAAGGCGCGGCTGGTGGAGGAAAAGAATTTGACGGAAGAAGCGCTGGCGGAAATAATCCGGAACCTGACCGCCTTTAAACCGACCGCGACCGCGAGCATAATCCTCGACGCCGAGCAACGGATCGCGGACGCGGTCGAGGGGGATATTATGCCGGAGAAGGAAAATGCTGGGTAAAACCGAGCGGATCCATTTTATCGGCATCGGCGGCATCGGAATGAGCGGCCTGGCCGCGGTGTTTAACAACCTGGGCTTCAAGGTGTCCGGATCCGACATCAGCCGGACCGAGATCACCCGGGATCTGGCCCGGATGGGAGTGCGTGTTTTCTACCGGCATAAACGCCAAAACATCGCGGGCGCGGACGTGGCTGTGTATTCGACCGCGATCCGGCCGGATAATCCCGAGACCGGCGAAGCCCGACGCCTCGGGATCCCGCTGATCCACCGGGGCGAGCTGCTGGCGGAATTGACCAGGATCAAGACCTCGGTGTGTATCTCCGGCACGCACGGGAAAACGACCACGACTTCCCTGGTCAGCGAAGTCCTGCTCGCCGGCGGACTGAGACCGACCGCGGTGATCGGCGGGATCGTCCGGGGTAAAAGCCAGGCCCGGGTCGGCAAAGGTGAGTACCTGGTCTGCGAGGCCGACGAATCGGATAAATCGTTCCTGAAGCTTATGCCCGCGTACGCGGTGATCACGAATATCGAACCGGAGCACCTCGAGCATTATAAGAATTTTGATGAGATCAAGGAGAGTTTCATCCATTTCGCGAACCACGTGCCATTCTGGGGTTGCGTCTTTATGGGATCGGACACGCCGGCGAACCTGGAAGTCCGGGACCGGATCCGCAGAAAAACGGTTTTGTACGGATTCAACGGGCCGGCGGCCTTGCGCGCGGCCAAGGTCGCCCGGTATCAATTCGGATCGCGGTTCCAGGTTTCCTATTTCGATAAAAACATCGGGTCTTTCACTATCCACCTGCCGGGCAGGCATAACGTCACGAACTGCCTGGCCGCGATCGGGATCGGCCTGGAACTGGGCGTACCGGTAACGCGGATCCGCGGTGCCCTGGCCAGCTTCAAGGGCGTGCACCGGCGCATCGAATGCGTGGGCGAGTCCGGTTCGATCAAAGTCTTCGACGACTATGGCCATCACCCGACCGAGATCGCGGTAACCCTTCAGACCCTGCGCGAATACTTCCCGGAGCGCAGGATCATCTCGGTTTTCCAACCCCACCGGTATACCCGGACCTACTACCTCTTCGATCAGTTCGCCCGGGCGTTCCTCCACGCGGATATAGTGATCGTTACCGGCATTTATCCAGCCCATGAAATACCCATTCCGGGGGTGACCGGTCAAACCCTAGCCACCCGGATCGCCAAAGAACAGAATGGAATATATTTCGAACCGGATTTTGAACAGATCATCAAGCGCTTAAGGAAGACGATCCGACCCGGCGATATCGTGGTCATTCAGGGCGCGGGTAATATCAACCAGGTTGCCAAAGCTTTGGTCCAGGAGCTCAAATGAGCGGACCTTTTTACCGTCTTAAGGGAATTCAAGTATCCGGTTCAATCCCGCTGGCGCGCCATACATCCTTCCGGATCGGCGGCCCGGCCGACTACCTGGTTCGGGTTAATTCCCGGCGTGCCTTGAAGGAAGTGATCCTTATCGTCCGCCGGTCCCGAATCCCGTATTGTATCCTGGGTAAGGGTACGAACCTTTTAGTCCGGGACCGCGGGTTCCGGGGTGCGGTCATCAAACTGGTCGGGCCGTTCAAGACGATCCAAAACCGGGGCGATCTATTCCGGTGCGGTGCCGCCGCGCTCCTTGATGACCTGGTGGCAAGAGCCTATATCCTGGGATACGGCGGAGCCGAGTTCCTCAGCGGCATTCCGGGTACGGTGGGCGGCGCGGTGAAGGGAAATGCCGGTGCCTGGGGCCGGTCGATCAGCGAGATCGTCGAGCGGATCCACGTGGTGGACCGGCAAGGCCGGGACCAGTTCTTGGACCGGGATGAGATCGGATTCAGCTACCGGCAGTCCGGGATCGGCGACGGGATCATAATTACCGGCGCCGAGATCCGTCTCTGCCGTCGACCGAAGGCGGCGAGCAGAAAGGAAATAGAGCATTACCGGAAAGCCCGGCAGGTAAGGCAGCCCCGGGGATTGTCCGCCGGATCTTTCTTCAAAAACCCTAAGGATTGTCCGGCCGGTAAGCTGATCGAGGATTGCGGCTTGAAGGGATTCCGGGTGGGCGACGCCGTGGTCAGCGAGCGTCATGCCAATTTTATCATTAACCTCGGCCACGCCCGGGCATCGGATGTACTCGCCCTGGTGCGGGTCGTAAAAGAACGGGTGCGGAAAATAAAAGGCGTCGTGCTGAAAGAGGAGGTGCGGGTATTAGGCTGATCATTTCCGGGGCCATGGCGCTGCTTCTTTTCGGTTCCTGTCACTGGTTACGACCGGAACGGCAACCGGATCATCTGCTATTATCCGAGGTCGTACCCCAGTCCCGGATCATATCCGAGGAGGAAGGGATCATCGAATATCAGGGAACAAAGTATTTACTGGGCCGGAAGGACCTGGGCCGAAAAAAGTTCCTGATTGATTCCCTCGATCTGCTGAACCCGGAAACGGGAGAGGAGATCGACCTCAGGTTCAACGGCCAGGTGATAATCCGGAAAAAAAAGGAGGCGGGCGATTGATTTACATTAAAGAAGCGTTGGCAAGGACCGGTAAGGAGGTTTGATATGGCAAAAAAAGATAGGATTGTCGGTGTCGACCTGGGAACCACGAAAGTCGCGGCGATCATCGCGGAAGTTGATAATGGCGAACTGAAGATCATCGGCGTTGGTTCCACCCCGTCATACGGGTTAAAACGGGGAGTCATCGTCAATCTCGAGAAATCGATCAACTCGATAAAGAAGGCGGTGGATGAGGCGGCGCGGATGGCCGGGATCCGCGTGGATACGTGCTACGCGGGAATATCCGGTTCGCATATCGAGAGCATCAACGCCCACGCGATCATCACGACCGCCCGGACCGGCGGGGTTATCACCCGGCGCGATACGGAGCGGGTCATCGAACAGGCCCGGGCCATCGCCCTGCCCATGGACCGGGAAATAATCCATGCCATTCCCATCGAATACATCGTGGATAACGAAAAGGGTATCCGGGATCCGGTGGGCATGAGCGGGGTCAAGCTGGAGGCCGATATCCATATCGTCACGGCGGCCATCACTTCCGCCCAGAATATCTTCTCCGCCCTGCAGAAGGCGGGACTTCGGGTCAAAGATCTGGTCCTGCAGCCCCTGGCTTCTTCATATTCGGTCCTGCAGCCGGACGAGATGGATCTTGGGGTCTGCCTGCTCGACATGGGCGGAGGCACAACGGACTTGGCGATCTTCTACGACGGCGCGATCCGTTACACCCAGGTGATACCCCTGGGCGGCGAGTATATCACCAACGATATTGCGATCGGGATCCGCACGCCTCACGTGCAGGCCGAGACGATCAAGAAGAAGTTCGCGACCCTGATTCTTTCGCCGGAGGAAAAAGCGGAACAGGTGAAAGTACCCGGGATCGGCGGCCGGGAAGACCGTTTCATCACCAAAGAGACGCTCTACAACATCGTCAGCCCCCGGGTCGAGGAGATCCTCATGATCGTCAGCAAGGAGATAAAGAAGAGCGGATTTTCCGATGTCCTGGGCGCGGGTGTGGTCATTACGGGCGGGACCGCGCGACTGGCCGGTCTGGACCGGTTCGCGGAGGAAATCTTCAACCTGCCGGTTAAGATCGGCGTCCCCCGGAAGATCGGCGGATTGACGGATATCATCCTCGACCCCATTTACGCCACCGGGGTTGGGTTGATCCTTTACGGTTATGAAAAGAAAAACCAGTCGCTCCTGCCCAAGGCCAAGGGAGCGAGTATCTTTGACGCGCTCAAGAAGCGTTTCGAGGACTGGTTCGGCAAATACTTCTAAGAAAGGAGGATGCATATGTTGGAATTGGTCCAAGAACCGAGATACATCGCGAAGATAAAACTGGTCGGCATCGGCGGTGCCGGCTGCAACACCATCAACTACGCTCAGTCCTACGAGATCACCGGCGTGGAATCGATCGCGATCAACACCGACGCCCAGGTCCTGCAACTGAACTGCGCACCGGAAAAGATCCAGATCGGCAGTGAGCTGACCCGCGGTCTGGGCGCGGGCGGCGATCCCGAGATCGGCCGGAAGGCGGCCGAAGAATCGCGGGATCAGATCAAGGAATGCCTGCGCGACGCGGACATGGTTTTCATCACCTGCGGCGAGGGCGGAGGGACCGGAACCGGCGCGTCCCCGGTGATCGCCGAGGAGGCGAAGAAAGCGGGTGCCCTGGTCGTCGCGGTCGTCACCCGGCCGTTCGATCACGAAGGCGTTTGGCGCATGAACAACGCGGTCAAGGGGATCGAGGACCTTAAGGATATCGTCGATACCCTGATCTGCATACCCAACCAGAAACTGATCGCGGTCTCGCCCAAGGACCAGTCGATCATCGAGGCGTTCCGGACGGGCAACGTCGTTCTCTTCAACGCGATCAAAGGCATTGCGGAAATGATCACGAAACCGGGGTTGATCAACCTGGATTTCGCGGACATCCGCACAGTCATGGTCGAGAAAGGAAGGGCGGTCATGGGCTTGGGGATCGGCGAGGGCGAGAACCGTGCGCTCCAGGCGGCGCAAACCGCGATCGCTTCACCGCTGCTCGACGACATCTCGATCAAGGGCGCCAAGGGGCTTCTGATCAACATTACGGGCGGTCCGGACCTCAAACTCCAGGAGACCTACGAGGCCGCGTCCCTGATCAGCAAGGAAGCCGAAGGCGAACCGAAGATCATCACCGGTGTGGTCGTCGACGAGGAACTGGGCAACAAGGTCAAGGTTATGGTCGTAGCGACGGGGATCGGCGAAAAAGCGTTCGAAGAGACCATGGATTTTTCCACTACGGCCAAGCGCGAGAACCTCGAGTTCCCGACTTTCAAACGCAAAGAACTCAAGCAGGAAACCAAAGAACGGGCGTACAACGAGAACGACTTGGAAGTGCCGACCTTCCTGCGGAGGCAGATCGATTAGGGTATAGCGCGAACCAGCCCGGACCACCGCTGATGAACGCGCGACGGCAAAGATTTTAAACCGCGCGGTCAAGCAGGTAAGCGGTAGTCCGCGTTGTTCGCAATCCAGGAGCGATGATGGAAAATGAACTGGTGATCGTCGGTGCCGGTCCGGCCGGACTCACGGCCGGCATCTATGCCGCCCGTACCGGCCTCAAGACCGTCATTTTGGAACGGACCACGCCCGGCGGCCTTGTTTCTTCCACGGACCGGATCGAAAATTTCCCGGGTTTTCCCGAAGGGATCAAGGGTTTGGAGATCGGCGAGCGAATGGTCGAGCAGGCCCGGCGGTTCGGCGTGGAGATCCAACCGGCCGAGGCCCGCGGAATCGAGCGCAGAGAAAACAAATTCATTGTCCGGGCCGAACCGGGTGAATATCAAACCCGGTCCGTCATCCTCGCCACCGGATCGTACCCGCAAATGATCGGCGTTCCGGGCGAGAAGGAACTGCGCGGCCGTGGCGTATCGTACTGCGCGACCTGCGATGGTCCGCTTTTCCGGAACCAGAACGTGATCGTCGTCGGCGGCGGCAACTCGGGACTGCAGGAAGGGCGGTTCCTTCTCCATTTCGCCAAACGGGTCACCTTCGTTGAGTTCCTTCCATACCTGACCGCGGAAAAAATTCTGCGGAAGCATTTTGATAACGAACCCCGGGCGGATTTCCTGCTCAACCACCAGGTCCTGAGCATCAACGGATCGGAAATGGTCGAATCGCTGACGGTCCGGGACCGGAAGACGAACGAGGAAAAAAAGATTTCCGCATCCGGCATTTTTATCTACACCGGCCTGGTGCCTAACTCCGAATTGGTCCGGAACGTCGTGGACCTGGACCAGGACGGTTTCATATTGACCGATGAAAATTTTCAAACTTCAGCGAAGGGTATTTTCGCCTGCGGCGATATTCGTTCCAAACGCTACCGGCAGGTCGTGACCGCCTGCGGCGAAGGCGCGGAAGCCGCTTTAAACGCTTTTGATTATATCGAATCTTTAAAGGATTGAAATATTAATGACCGAATATGAAATGACGCGAAACGCCGCATTCCCCATCCCACCCGGATAAAGCAGAAGGCGGATTGGGCCCCAAGCCCAATCCGCCTTCATGGGAATCAATCCCAGATTATTATTCGACCAGCACGAATTTTCCGATGAGCGTATGTAAGGGATCCGAGAACCGGTAGAAGTAGACGCCGGGTTCGACCTGCGCATGCCAATCGTATTTCCACGCGCCTAACCGGGCGGGCAGGATCAAGCGATCGACCAGCCGTCCGGCCGCGTTATATATGGCGAGTTCGCAATCCCCCGCAGCCAGGCCGGATGCCTGGAAACGCACCGATGACCGGACCGGGTTCTGCGCGACCGAAAGTCGCGGCAGGGGTTGGACGGGAATGCCGGGCTCGGCGATATTGACCGGGTTATTACCGACGACCAGCGAGCAACGCAGGGCCTGGGTTATGGTGCAGGTATCGTCCTTGAAAGTCATGACCAGGCGGAACTTCTTGTACGTGCCGGGCACTGCGTTCGGACTGCAGTGGACCTGGAAACGGGATGCGCTGTTGTTGCCGGTTGCCTTGCGGTAGATCTTCGGAAATGTTGCACCGGGCGTCGTCACCGTCACCTGCGTGTCCAGGGAGACCAGGGTGCCGCTTACGTTGTAAGCCGAATCCAGCGGGTGCACGGCCCGATTGCGGAGGGAGAACCAGATATGCGAATTCTCATTCGGATCGAGCTGGCACGTGTGGTTACCCAGCGCGGTATCGGCGACCATCATCTGGAGGTTGTCGAAATAGACGCCCGCGATCTTGGTGTAGTAGATGTTGACCGGCCGGCATTGGGTGATGTTCGTATTGATCACGGTCTGGTTGTTCCAGCCGTCCCAGAAATCGGTCTGGTTGGTCTCGATCGACATGGCGTACGTGGAGAATTTCTGAACGCCGTTATGCAGGGTGTCCTTGGTTTCCCATTCGATGCTGCCGCCATTGACCGTGTACAGGATCCGGTAGATCGGACCGGTCCGGTTCGCGGCGTAGCCGTTCTTGGCGCGCATCGAATCGAGCATTTCCCGGACCGTGACCGAATCCGGGATCGGTTCGGCCGAGCCGGTATAACCCCAGACGCAGAGGTTGTAGGGTCCGTAGGAGTGGTAATCTATCTGGGTCCGGATCTTCTTGGGCAGGAAATAATCCCGCGCTTCCTGGGATTCGAGTTCTGAAAAGCGGGCCGATCCGCGGAAGGTCTCCGAGGTCACGGTCGGGCTCGAACCGTTGTCGTCATAACCCCATTTGTAACCGTAGTTGCGGTTCACATCCACGCCGCAGGTGGTGGTGGACTGACCCGTATAGAAGTGCCGGTTCTTCCGGAGGTTGGACGTGGCGCCGCCCGAGTCCGAATTGTAGCGGTAGCAGTCCGGGTTCATGACCGGGATGATGTAGATCTGCCGGTTATTCACGAGCCATGTGGCCAAGGAATCAGTGCCGTAGTTATAAAGCAGCCACTGGGCGAAGTCGATGCAAAGGTGGGTGCCCATGGGTTCCCGCGCGTGGGTCGCGCCGTTGAAGCACACGGCCGGTTCGCCTTCATTGACCGCGACATTGTCGGATATCTTGAGGGACAACAGGGCAAGTCCCTGATACGACCGCCCCATGCTGTCTTTTTTACAGATCGCGGGATACCGCGCGGCAAAGGCGTTGACCGAATCCCGCATTTCCCAGTAGGTGTAGAATAAACCGAAATCCCGAAGGATTTGCGGGTCGCGCTTGCCGATCATCTGCCAGAATTTATCCGCGACGTTCTGGTAGGTGATCTCGGTCCGGAAACCTTTGGCCCGGATCTGATCGAGCTGGCTCTGGATGGTATTGATCACCAAGTAAAAATTACCCGGTGTATCCTCGTTGACCGAGCAGATGTCAAGTTCTCCGAACAGGTCGCCCATGGTTTGGAGCAGGACATCCGGGTTTTGGTAATAAACCCGGACTTCCATTTTCGTCTCCGCGCCGAAGAGCGGGAGAACCAGGAGCGCTAGGATTAAGAGCAAACCTGCTTTTTTCATTTAGCCTCCTTAATATAATCCATCGTTGTTCTTGAAATTATTTTATCAAGACCAGCTTAATGGTTTCATTCACACCCTCGGCTTCAACCTTGGCGAAGTATATTCCCTGGGCAAGATTCGGTAGATCAAAGGATACGCTGCCGGTACAGGTATTTTCCCATTGCCGGTTGGAAACGGCACGACCGGAAACGTCGTAAACGGTCAGCCGAAGCAGGCTTTTGTGATTCAAATTATATTCAAGCGTGAGATGGTGGTCGGCCGAAACCAGGGGATGGATCAGGAAGGACGGAACCGGTTTTAGACCGGCGTTGCCTTCCTCGACCTTGCCGAAGTTCCAGTATCGTTGGTAAGCGGTATCCGCGTTGGCCTGGATATCGGACAGATTCGTGCCGCCCACGATCGCGTAGGCGACGACGTGGCTCGCGCCCGCGTTCAAGGTGAACGGCGCGGTCGAATTGCATATCGACCAGTCGTCGGCAGACCCGCCCGTGGAATTCGTGATCGTCCCATTAATGAACTTCCAGGCCAGGGTGTCCGGCATGCCGTAAGTGGGCCAGACATAGGTCGGGTTGTTGATGATCACCAGGTTGGCCGCGGGAGTGGTCCGGGGCGGGTCCAGGATGGCGCAACCGACGTATGGCGTCGAGGCGTACTCCCAGGTCAGATTACGGGACGCATCCGAACCGCCGTAGTCGGCGGTGCCGCCGGACGAAACGTCAAAATCCATGAAAATGGCGGAATACAAGTTGCTGATCGCGCTCGCGCCCTGGTTTGTGAACACGAACTTCATGATCACAAAATCATTCGCGGTGGGGTCGTCCCAGCTCCAGGAATACTGCTCGCAGAGCAGGCTCTTGGGCGAGGCATGGCCCGAGTCGTCGTACCGGGCCGAGCCGTACTCGTCGCGGTTGTTCGGGCCGGGTTCCTGCCAAACGACCTTGCCGTCCGGATTGGTGGTCGTATTCCAATCCACGTCGTCAACCTGATTCGGATCGTAATACCGGTCAACCACATAACTGGAAGCGTTGGCGGCGAAGAAACTGCTGTAGAAAAGGGTATTGGAACCCGAAGACGGATAGACGAAGCCCACACCGTTGAGTTGACCGGATTCCATCCAGCCGATCGAACCATACCTGGTTACGGTCAGCTTATAATTGCCGGCGTCGTGGGTCGCGTAATCGAGCCCCGGCGTGCCGACCGTAAGCTGAAAGGTCCGCACCCAGGAAGTTTCGGCGCAGGAAATCGCCAGGTTGAAATCGACCACGTGGCCGACCGGGCAGCCTGCCGCCACCGTGACTCCGAAAGGATCCGCGGCGTTATTTGCGGAATCGCCCGCGGCGATCGTACCGTAGGTGGTGGCCGAATCGGTGATCGTGATATAGGTGTCGGCCGTGCGCAGTTTGCCCTGGGTGCTGGTCGCTGGCACCGGACCGGTATTTCTAACGTAGGTGACTAGACCAGCGGTTTCGCCCGGGTCGAGCTTGCCGTTAGCGTTGCCGTCGTTTACGACCGCGGTCCGGCTGAGGATAACGTTCGGCCGGTTGCCCATGGGTACGGCCTGGAGCGAACGCCACAGGTTGATGCGACCCCAGCCGTAGTTGTTGTTGGGATAGGTGCCGCCGCCCGACGGGTGGTCGCAATAGTTGCGGAAAAGATCGTAGAGGTCCAGGGGTGATAAATTGCCGTTTTTCTGCAAGAGGACTGCGGTGCCGCCGGTAACATGGGGCGAGGCCATGGAAGTGCCGTCCATGCTAGTATAACCGCCGTTATTGTATGCCGAGCGGACGCTTACTCCCGGCGCCGAGACGTCGGGTTTGAGCAGGTTCCAAGTCGAATAATACCAGTATTGGGGATCGTTGATCGGGTTTATGTTCGGGGACGGGCCGCGGGATGAGAAACTGGCGATCACATCCGAGGAGTTGGTCGCGCCCACGCCTATGCAAAGGGGATAACTGGCGGGCGAGCCAACTGTACCCGAGCCGGAACCGTTGTTGCCGTTGGAAAAGACCGGGAGAACCCCGAGCGTCTGCCAGTTCAGGACGATCGTCCACCAGTGGATGTATGAGCCGTCACCGTTACCCCAGGAATTACCGATCACCCGGATATCCACGCCGCCCGCCTTAAGATTAGCGAGGTAGTTCATGCAGGTGTCGATCCAGGTCGTCTGGCCCGAACCGCTGGCGTCGAATGCTTTGGTCGGGATGAAACGGGCGCCATAGGCGACACCTATGTCGTTCGCGAAAGGTCCCGGACCGTCGCCGCCGCAGATCGTACCCATGGTATGGGTACCGTGGCCATAGTCGTCGTAGGGTGTGGACTGTCCGGAGACGCCGTCCAGCCAGTATGGCGACAGCCACTTGCCGGCCAGGGCCGCGTGGGTGACCAGGACTCCGGTGTCGATATGTCCAATGATAATATTGCTGCCGGAATAACCGGCAGTCCAGCATGAGTCGGCCATGATCTTCGATATGTTCCATTCCGTCGCATCGGTGGTCGGTTCGTCGCTCATCCGGTCGTCAAGCTGGATCTTCGCGTTTTCGCTGATGAACCAGATATCATCGCGCCGGGCAAGCGCTTCGATCACATCCTTCGTTGCCCTTACGTGAAACCCGTTAAAGATCCAGAACTGGCCGCCCAGCGCCGCTTTCTCCGGCGGCAGGGATCTAAGATACTCGATGACTGCCTGCTGGGAGTTCAGGGCGACATCCCGGAAGATCGCGCATTTTTGTTCGTTGGTCATGTCCGCCATTTCCGCGTAGCGGTACTCGGTGTTCATATGGACGATGACCGTGATCATCTCGTTGGGCGCGGTTTGTTCCATGATCGCCGACAAAGCGGGTGAAATCCGGCCCGGTACGGGCGGCAGCATTGCCACCATCATTATGAGCGTTAAAATATGCATCAATGCCTCCTTATTTCAGGATAACAGCTTCTTTGACCAACGTGTTTTCTCCGGCGGTCAAACGCACGAAATAAACGCCGGCCGGAACAATACGCCCGAGTTGGTCGTTACAAAACCAGGTTACCGATGACTGATGGCCGATGTCCGGTGAGGAAAAGGACTTTACTAATCGACCCTTAATGTCGAAGATCTGCAATTTAGTTATCCTTATGCCGTTATCAGTTATCTGCCATCGGATATCTGTTTTATTTTGTGTCGGGTTCGGCGTTAAGGTTAAATAGGGTGTGATCGGTGTCGGGTTGGGAGTTTGTTCTTCCGCGATGCCCACGATCACGTCGGCCCGTTTTATCGTGGAATATTCGCCCCAGCCCCAGGTGGTGTTGTTGCCGCGCGCGTAATAATAATAAGTGCCCGTCGCGTGGCCGCTGAACTGGTAAAGCGTGTCCGTGATGTTCTGGCTGATGCTCGTGACCGTGCCGAAAAGGCAGGTGGGCCGGATATCGTCGACGTAGAAACCGAGGTTCTGAGTGCCGTCGTCGTACATGCACCGGAACCGGATGAACACCGATTTGCCGATCCAGGGCGCCAGGGTGAAGGCCTTGCGCTGCCAGGTGGTCTGGGTGCCGGTAAAGCGGGCGGTATCGACGTCGTACCAATCGCGGTTGTTCTCCGAAACTTCCGCGACCGCGACGTCGTAGTTGCTTTCGAGGTTGTAGTAGCACCAAAAGGTCAGGGAATCACCGGTCTGGACAAGGTAGGGGTGGATCGAAGTCACGACCGTGTTCTGACCTGTGGCGTTACCCGAAAAGAAGCTGTGGGTCGCCGAGTGAGCATATGTCGTGGACAGGGTGAACCCGTTAAGGGCCCAGCGGCCGGTGCCGGATTCCAGACTGTCGGTTTTGATCGAAGGATTGGAGAGCTCGACCAGTTCCCAGCGTGCCGGATGGTTTTCGTTAGTATTGATCGGATGCCAGCGCACCGTGAAGTTGGCGTTGACCGTGCCGATGTCGTGAAGCTGGGGCGGCGCAACCACGCCCTCAACCAGGGGCGGGATCGAATCCCGCGTAAGCTGGGCTAGGTATTTCAAAGCCTTATAGTTCTGGAGGCACATGCCGTCCAGGTCGCCCACGGGTTGGTAAAACGAGGTGCCCATTTCCGTAGTGTACGATATATTGGCGACACCGCAGACCCAGCGCAAGCAGGAATAGAACCAGTCGATGCTGCCGCCGCTCACCGAGTATAGGATCACGGGGATCTGGCCCGGTGTGTAGGTACCGCCGCCGATGCGGTTGATCATGGCCGCCATGCGGTTGCCCCACCGGCTCACGACCGTATTGTCCGGGATCGTGGCCGTGGTGAACCCCCAACCCCACATGAAGTATTCGCTGTAGCTGTGGTAGGACATGTAGGCGTTGATGACCCGCGCCTTGGCGTAAAGGGTAAGGGCCCGGGATTCGTCGCCGGAATTTACATACGCTCCGCAGAAAAGGTCATTACCCGGCATATGGGTGGCTTTACCGGCATCCACCGCGCCCCAGTCGCCGATAGGCATGTTGGCGCAGCCGGCGTAATTACGGTTCACGTCGCAGCCGATCTGACCGCCGAACGGTTCCCGGTTGCGGCGCCAGCTTAACCCGCCGCCCGAGTAATCATAGACGTATCCGTCGACGTTGACGATCGGAAAACAGTATAGCTCGGTGTTGTTCACGATCTGCTGGACCTCGGAACTGGTCGCGTAGGTCTTGAGCAGGGAATCGCAGAAGAAACGGACCATTTCCACGGTCGCCCATTCCCGAGCGTGGTGGCAGCCGTCCACGAGCATGCCCGGCTCACTTTCCTCCTCGATGCCCGGGTTGTCCGAGATCTTCACGCCGTAGATCCAGCGACCCTGGTAGGTCTTCAAGGGAAGCGAATCCAACTTGCAGATCGTCGGATAAGTGGTCGCCATGGTTCGCAGGATCGTGGTGATCTGGTCGTATGAATGATACTGTCCGCGGACCTGGTCCTTCTGGTATTCCAAGTCATAGATCTGCACTTCATAGGGGAGGCCGGAGACGATGATCCGATCCATGACTGAGCGGTCCGCGACGATATCGTACCACTCGCCGGCCCGGGCCGCGGCGATATCAAGGTTGATCTTCGGGGAGATCCGGGTCAGGTCGCTCATCTGTCCGCAATATACCCGAACCAAGGATTGGCTGAACGCCAGTGTGCATATAAATAAAAACCCTAATAGTCTCTTCATAAAACCTCCTTCGGTTGACGAATATTAAGAGACTTAAGTGTAACTGAATTACATTTTTTTTCAACAACGCTTATTAGTTAATATAATAAAATATTATTTAATGTCAATACCCAGCAAATCGCTCATCCTGTAAAGGCCAGATGTTCTTTTCCGCAGAAATCGGACCGCGGCGAGCGCGCCCCGGGCAAAACACTGCCGGGATGTCGCGTAGTGGCGGAGTTCGATGAACTCGCCCGCCCCGAAAAATAAAACGCGGTGTTCACCGACGACGTCGCCGCCCCGGACCGAGTTTATGCAGACTTCGTTCTTTTGTTTCTCGCCGACATCACCTTCACGGCCGTATTTGATCCTTGTTCCGGGCCGGATTTCCTCAATGATCCGGCCGATTTCCCGGGCCGTGCCTGAAGGCGCGTCCTTTTTGCCGCGGTGATGCGTTTCGATGATCTCGATCTCGAAATCGATCAGCTGCTGAGCGGTTTGGCGGACAAGCTGATAAAGTTGGTTGATCCCCAGCGACATGTTCGGCGCCAAAAAGATCGGGGTCTTTTCCGCGATCCGGCGGATCGCGGTCATTTCTTCGGCTGTGAATCCCGTTGAACCGATGACGCAGGGCCGGTCGGTTCCCGCCCATTTATTAAGGTTCGCAAACGCCGCCTGATGGTTGGTAAAATCGATCAAGCAGTCGCCTGTATCGAGGACCGCGGTCAGGTCGTCATGCACCGGGAACCCGGAAAACGATTGGCCGACCGCGCTATGACCCGGGACTTCAACTCCGGCGACGATCTTCAGGTCGTCCAGTCCTTCGGCCGCGGCGATAATTTCCCGGCCCATCCGGCCCGCACAGCCGCATAAAATTATCCGGGTCATACTTTTAACCCGAATTCGACGAGTTTGGTTTTTAACACCCGGGCGTTTTCAGGATTCATTTCGGCCAGGGGAAGCCGGGGTTTTCCCGCGGCCATCCCCAGCATTTCCATCGCTTTTTTGAGCGGGATCGGATTGGATTCGATAAAAAGCGCCTTCATGACCGGGAACATTTTCAAATGGAGGGCCCGCGCGCCTTCGATATCGCCGGCCCGGAACCGCTCGCACATCTGGCTCACTTCCTTAGGCAGGATATTGGCGCAGACCGAGATCACGCCTTCGGCGCCGAGCGCGAGCATGGGGAATGTCAGGGCGTCGTCGCCGGAAAGAATCGCGAAATCCTTCGGTCTGAGCAGGGCCAGTTCCGAGACCTGTTCCAGGTTGCCGCTCGCCTCCTTGATCCCGGCGATATTTTTGCACTCCCGGGCCAGCTGGACTACGGTTTTCGGCAGGATGTTGGTGCCGGTGCGGCCGGGAACATTGTAAATGATTATCGGCCGGTCGGTTTCCGCGCTGACCGCCTTATAATGTCCGTAAAGGCCTTCGGCTGTCGGCTTGTTATAATAGGGGGTGACGATGAGCAGCGCGGTCGCTCCGTATTCCTGAGCCCGGTGCATCAATTTTATGGTTTTCGTCGTTGAATTCGTGCCGCAGCCGGCAATGATCGGCAGCTTGCCTTCGTTTTCTTCCACGGAGATCTTGATAACCCGTTCGTATTCGTCGTCCGAAAGGCTCGGGCTTTCGCCCGTCGTCGCGCAGGGCACGATCCCGTTAGAACCGTTTTGGATCAGAAACCGCAGGTTCTTCCGCAGGCCTTTTTCGTCGAGGGCGCCGTCCGTGAAGGGCGTTACGATCGCGACCAGCGAGCCCTGGAACATTGGTCCTCCTTTCATGGTTTCTTCGCTTTGCGCAGAATGTCGTAAACGCGGTTGAAGTCTTCAAGACTGAAGCAATGGATCGTGACCGAACCGCGGTTTTTCTTCCAGGCGATCTCCACCCGGGTGTGCAGCATTTTCGAGAGCTCGTCTTCCAGGATCAGCAGGTTCGGTTCCTTTTCGGGGCCGGGCCGGATGACCGGTTTTTTCTGCTGGTGTTTGACCAGCTGTTCGGTCTGCCGGACTGACAGGCCTTCTCTTACGACCCGCTCCGCGGCCTGGATTATTTTGATCTCGTGGTTCAGGGTCAGAAGCGCGCGTGCGTGCCCTTCGGTGAGCCGTCCGTCGCGCAGATAACCCTTCACTTTTTCGGGCAGGGCGAGCAGCCGCAGCAGGTTGGTGATCGTGGTCCGGTCTTTGCCGGCCAGCCGCGCGATCTGGTCGTGGGTCAGCTGGAACTTCCGGTTCAATTCGTCGTAACCGGTCGCTTCCTCGATCGGGTTAAGGTCCTTCCGGTTCAGATTTTCGACCAGGCCGATCTCGAGCATTTCCTGATCGGACATTTCCCGGATAATGGCGGGGATCTCCTTGACTCCGGCCAGCTGGGCGGCCCGGAACCGGCGCTCGCCGCAGGCCAGGATGAATTGGCCGTCGGCCCGGCGCACGATCACCGGTTCGATGACGCCTTTTTCCCGGATCGAAGCGGATAACTCCTTGACGTCCGCTTCCAGGATCCGGGCCCGGGGTTGGTGGGGATTGGGTTTTATCGCTTCGAGCGGGATGTAGCGGAACCCTTCGCGGGTCAATTCCTTCTCGTCCTTGGAGATCAGGGCTTCGATGCCCCGGCCCAAAGCCCGTTTACGCATGTTCCCTCCTCGGGATCGAAATTCCCCGAAAATATTTACCGGCCATGGTCGAGCAGCTCCTGGGTAAGGTTGAGATAAGCCTGGGCGCCGGCTGACGATATGTTATAATGGATGACCGATTTGCCGTAGGACGGTGACTCCGCGACCCGGACCGAGCGGGGGATGACGGTATCGAACACGGCATCCGGGAAATGCTTTTTGATGTCTTCAACCACGTCCTGCGCCAGGTTTAATCGAGCGTCGAACATGGTGAGGAGGATGCCCTCGATCCCGAGTTTCGGATTCAAGCTTGCCTTGACCGCCTTGACGGTTTTTAATAATTTTTCCAGCCCCTCCAGGGCGTAATATTCACACTGGATCGGGATAATGACGCTGTCGGCGCAGACCAGTCCGTTCAGGGTCAATAGACCTAAGGAGGGCGGGCAGTCGATGATCCCGAAAGCGTAGGCGGATTCGATGCTTTCCAGGGCCGTCTTTAGTTTCCGTTCCCGCGCTTCCTTTTCGACCAGTTCGATCTCGGCGCCGACCAGGTCCGGGGTCGATGGCAGGACCGAGAGATAAGGCCATTTGGTTTTGATCACGGCCCGACCCGTGAGACCCGGGTCGAACAGGCAGTCGTATACGGAGATTTCGAGCGTCTTGTAATCGATACCCAAACCGCTCGAGGAGTTGGCTTGAGGGTCGATGTCGACGAGCAGGGAATTTTTTTCAGCCAGCGCCAGGCCGGCCGTAAGGTTCACCGCGGTCGCGGTTTTTCCGACGCCACCTTTCTGATTGCAGATGGCAATCTTTTTCATCGGCTAATTTTAACAAAAACGGGGTAAAAGTCAACCCCGCACCAATGCCAAGCGAAATATCTCAATTAGTTTCAATGGGCGGTCATGAACGACGTAGATCGCAGCTAATAACTGTATATGTCGTAACCTTGGTGCGGGGCGGGTAAGGGCGCTCACGCGCCGGGATAGGCGCTGACGCGCGGTAGAAAACCGACATTAAGACTTCTAACAGGGTCAACACCGCGAACATTCCTCGTCTTGATTGACACCTCATTATTTATTGGATAGAATAGGGCATGGATGATCTGAAAAAGGTCCGGGTTGAGCTCGCGGACAAGATCGAAAATAACGGGCATATCCGTTTGATCCGCGAATTAAAGGGCCGGCGTAAATTGTTCCTGGTTGGAGGCACGATCCGGGATTTTTTACTGGGTCGTCCCACGATGGACTACGATTTCGCGGTCTCCGGGTCGGGCGTGACCTTTGCGCGGACTTTGGCCAAGAAGATAAGCGGTGCGTTCGTGTTGTTAAGCCCGGACGATGACGAAGCCCGGGTCGTGAAGGACGAGATCATCTATGATTTTATCGGCTACGGGAAAAAAGATATCGCGTCTGACCTCCGACGCCGCGATTTCACGATCAACGCCTTGGGCTATGATCTGGAAGCGGGCGTCTTTCTGGATCCGTGCGACGGCCGGCAGGACCTGGCGAAAAAGATCATCCGCCCGGTGACTCCGCAGTCCTTGAGCGCGGATCCGCTCCGCGTATTGCGCGGATTCCGTTTCGCCCTGGAACTGGGATTCGAACTGCACCGGGATTTTTTTAAAATAGCCCGCGACGTTTCCCTGAAAAAAGTCGCGGCGGAGCGTATCGGTTATGAACTAATCCGGATCGCGGCGTGCCGGGATTCTTTTAACCAGATAAAAAAAATTAACGATCTGGGGATTTTCCGACAAATATTCCCCGAGGCGAAAAAAATCATCGAGGACCCTTTTCTTTGGGGTCATTCCCTGGAGACCTACAAATCCATGGAAAAGGTCTTGGGCCACAGTTTTTTCCGGAGCCTGGTGCCCGAGTTTGAAGATTATTTTCGCGTGGAAAAAAGAGTGCCGCTTTTAAAACTGGCCGCGCTTTTCCACGACGTGGCCAAGCCGGATACGTTTCTGATGAAGGAAGGCGAGGTGCATTTCTACGGCCACGATTCGAAAGGCGCAAAGATCGTGGAAACCCTGGGTTATAAAAGGTTAAAATTATCCCGGCCCGAAGTGTCGATGTTGAAGAAGCTGGTCAAGGAACACATGCGTCCCCACCTCCTGGCCACCAGCCAGGAACTGACCGACCGGGCGCTGCGCCGGTTCATGCGCGACCTGGGCGAAGATTTTTTCGGATGCATGATGATCGCCTGGGCCGACGGTTACGCGACCGGCGGCAAAACCCGGCATCTGGAAGAAGCGTTCCGGAAAATGATCGAGATCAAACACCGGGACGATGCCCAGCCCAAGGTCGAGCGGCTGGTGAACGGTTACGACCTGATCGCCCTGGGTATCAAACCCGGTCCGATCTTCAAGCCGATCCTTCAGGAATTGCTCGACCGCCAGCTCGAGGGGAAGATCATGACCAAGGATGAAGGGTTGAAGGCCGCGAAAGAAATACATGAAAACTTACAGGAAAACAATAAATCCTAAGATCGCCGTTAAGTAATCGTCATTGCGAGTCCCGCATCGCGGGACGCGGCAATCTGCGGTTTATTCAATAATGGGATTGCTTCGTCACGATGTTCCTCGCAATGACACCAAAAACCAACAATAGGTTGAATTTTATTTCTTGAAATTCTTAAACCGGGGAAGCGCGGTTTTCAGGATTTCGTAGATCAACTCGTCGTAGTTCAAGCCGTTGGCCCGGGCTTCCAGGGGCAGGTTTGATTCCTGAAGCAGCCCGGGAATGGTGTTCACTTCCAGCACGTACGGCTCGTTCGAGTCGTCGAAGACGAAA
>Ga0315279_10001234_pt1 | contig 43388 bp, 40 predicted proteins | sample YL17G06_20_MG_FD_203694 | JGI IMG/M metagenome (GOLD analysis project Ga0315279, IMG submission 203694) | Sediment microbial communities from Yellowstone Lake, YNP, Wyoming, USA - YL17G06_20 | ecosystem: Environmental > Aquatic > Freshwater > Lake > Sediment | place: USA: Wyoming | collected...
AAATTAATTAAAATAGAAATAATGAAATATTAAATATGAACAAATTTTGGGATTTCTTTTGATAAAGAAAGAAAAAGAGAAGTTAGGACAATATATAACATCGCCAGAAATTGCTAATTTAATGATCTCATTGATTTCCCCGAAATTTAAAACGGGAAGAATTCTGGAACCTTGTTTTGGCACGGGAGTATTTTTAGAATTATTGTATAACGAAGGATCTAACGAAATATTTGGATATGAATTGGATTCAAATTTTTATAAAATGATAGAAGAAAAATTCCCAGATAAAATATCTCATTTTCAGAATATTGATTATCTGAAGACTTCAAAAAATGAAAAATTTGATATAATTATCGGAAATCCCCCCTACGTTTATTATAATAATATAGAGCCTGAAATTTTAGACCCCTTAAAGAGCCATCCATTTTGGATGAACTTATTAAATGGTGAATGGGATTTACTCTACTTTTTTATTGTTTGGTCAATTGAAAAGCTGAATCCTTTGGGAGAATTAATTTTCATCACGCCGTATTACTGGTTTAATTCAACTTATGCGGCAAGTCTCAGAAAATATGTAATGGAGCAAGGAGACTTTGAAACTATAATCCATTTTGGGGAGATGAATTTATTCAAGGGATGCGCGCCGAATACTATTATTTTTAAATTTATAAAGGGAAAAACTGGAAAGCCAGTAAGAACAATAGAATTTAAAGAAAGGAAAAGCAATATTCTGGAAATTGTAGCAAAAATGAAAGATATTATTGAAAAATTTCCTGATGAAGAATTTGAAGATGAGAATTACAAATTTTTTTATATGGAACAATTTAAAGACCCATTTTTTTGGTTCCTAATTAAACCTTCGGAGAAAAATCTATGTGATTTGATTGAGAATTGTACATTACAAAATGTTCCAGAACTCGATTTATATAAAACCTCTCTTGCTCCCAAAAAAGTCCCTCTTACCGCTTTACTAGATGAAAAAGATTTATTTTCCTTTAATATAACCTCGAATAAATCTCCTCCTGTTATTAAGAATCGCAAAAATTGGTATTATATCCCTTCGTATCAAAATAATTATTTGAAGTTGAAACACATCCTAACAGTTTGTGTTGGGATGGTCACGGGGTACGATTTGGGATTTCGGATAGATAAGGAGGAATTTGAAATATTAAATGAGGAGGAAAAGAGTCATGTAATACAATGCATCAAAGGGCAAAATTGCGAACGCTTTTTTATTAATACTTCAGAATATTATATTTATTTAGACGATGTTGTCGATGAAAAGTTATTGATTGACAGATTTCCTAATTTCTATAGCAAATTAACAAAATTTAAAAAAGAATTAATAAAAAGATATAATCTTAAGAATAAGAAATGGTTTCATTGGGCTACTATTAGAAATAAGGAAGTGTTCGAAGAAAATTTTAATAAACTCAAAATTTTTGTGCCTAATTTAGATCGCCATAAGCAAAGTCGGTTTTCATTAATTGCGGAAGAGGTGTATGGTTCGGGGGATACCTTAGTCATTGTTAAAAATGCGCATTCAATCTATAACCCAAAAGAAAGTTTGAAATATTTCACGGCATGGTTGAATTCTTCTTCAATTCAGAAATGGTATCAAGTGAAAGGATCAAAAAGGGGCCACCGGACCCAATACACCCAATCGTATGTAGAAGAAATTCCTGTGAGGCTAATAAATTGGGAGAATGCTGAGGAGATTTCGATTTATGATAATATTGAAAATATAGTCGATGAGATTTTAAAGATAAAAGAAATGAATCCAAATTTGGAAAATGAACTAGAAAAGAATATAGCAACATTGATTAGCTACAAGTAATTGAAACAACAAATCCAATGCTTCTTTTATTGACTTAATTTGCTTCTTTACATTCATCCTGGGGAGGCGTCATCGGATTCCCTTGCAAGATCAAGAATTGATAGAGATTTTCCATGAGTTGTTCGATATTTTTCCGTCCCATGCGTTCAAGTTCCGGAATAATGACGTCCTCGAACGCTTTTAGCTGATTATCAAGGCAAAAAGTTACGAGGATATCGGCGTAGCGGCAATGCCCTTCGGGAGTTTCCTCATAGACTGCGAAACCATGCATTTCTTTAATATAATTGCTGTTTTCAACCCACCACTCTTCAATGTTTCCTTTATAGGAGGAAACGAGGTCATATTTGAGTACAATCTTCATGAATGGTATCTTCTCAGAAATGGTGTAGCGAAGACGATCGGGGGCGAGTTTTTCAATTTTGATATTTGGCGATGGATAATATTTCATGAGAAGCTCGGGATCATGAAAGATTTCAATCATCATTTGTGGAGAGCGCGGAAATTCTTTAACAAGTTTATAGCGATACTTGCCGCCCTTTACAATTTCTAATTCGCCATTTGCTAATGTTTTGATATGGTACATGTCAGCGATTCTGGATTTCAGCGCCGGAAGGAGCGCCTCATTAAGGTGCTTCCAAACATGCGCTACAAATTGGTAAAAGGGAATAGTGGTGATGCTGAAACCGCGGAGGTAATCGAGCGTAGAGAGGTGGCTCCAATCGCCGCCCTTTGTGATAAGACGATATTTTTTCCATTCGATTTCAATATGGGAATACATATATTCATAAAGCAGGTTTTTATCGGTGAAGAGCCGGCGTAGGAGCTCATCCTCGGAATGCACCGATTCAGGTGGGATGGAAGTTAATCTTCCAAGGAGAATCAGCATGAAATTGATTTTCCGGATAAAATAACGTCTGATGAGGCGTTTTAACTGGTCCAATACTTGGCGGATATAAGGGGCAGTAAAGACAGGTGGCAAATACAGTAATAATGTGGAATAAAGGGGATCACGCTGATAGTATTCAGGGAAACTCCACCGAAGCAATACACGTTTCTTTTTTGGATTTACAAATATCTTTTTCGCGGTATCTATCACAATGTGAAACTGGCGTAATAGTTTTCGTCTGTAATCAGCAATATATGGTTGGAGAAAAAGGGATGGCACAGGAAAGAGCTCTTCAAGTGCGCATTGATAGGCATGCGTCTTTTCGTCGTTGATTTGCTCCTCTAAATTAACTAAAACGTGTTCTCCGGGGACACATATAACAGCCTGCATCGGATCCCTTTCTCTGTGAATTAGTACTTTATTTCCAATATTTATAAGGAAATCTGAAATTAAATCCTTTATGATCCTTATTGGTCAAAATATCAAATATTAATCAAAAATGAATTAATTGTAATTCAGTTCCAATTTTTGGGGCATTTCTCTTCCATATTAAATTGCCATGAATTTTATCGACTCTTAATGATTGGATTTCATTTTTTGACTAAACAAGAGCGATTAGACGCATATTTGCTTTTTAATTCTATATTTGCACGAACAATTTTTATTGCTGTTTGTTAATAAAAATAAATGAATTTAATGAATTAAGACCCAACGCAAATCTACTTAATAAGTGGGAGCAATGACTGAGAAAGATCTTGAGGACACTAAGAGCGAAAAAGAGTTAGTCCCCCGTAACTATCAGCTAAATGCCCGAGATCAGGCAGTACAACTAATCGATGAGGGAAAAAAAGTTATTTTGGTATTATTGCCTACTGGGATGGGAAAGACCTTCATCATTACGCTGACCATCGAAGCGCTCATCGAAAATGAGACTATAAAGAAGGAGGACAAGGTTCTCTTTCTGGTAAATGATCGCAAACTAAAGCATCAGCTTTATGATATGGGGCAATCGCTTGGGTTGGGTCAATATGGGGACCTCTTTCTTCTTCCAGAGGCTGATACTGCCCCAAGAATCACGCGAGAACATGCCAAACTTTCAAAATTCCTATTTGCCACCCCAGTACTTCTTCTGAACTCTATCATTGCAAGGACGCCCGCTCAAATTAAACTCGAACGAACGACGCTTGATCAAATAAAAGTGGTAGTCATCGATGAAATTTTTGATGTAATGGCTCAAAGTTACGGCAAGCGTAGAAGTCAAGAAGAGTCCATAGAGTATATTCAGAGTGTTTGGAATGTTAATTTTGAAGAATTAGTAGAAAGTGTTTCTCAGAAATACAATATTGAGAAGGAGCGAGTCGCTCAGCGCCTCATTCAAGAATTCTCTGCTAAATATTATCGCATGAATAAGAAATTTGAGCCGGCTTTAAACTTATTAGGGCTTCTGGATAGTAGCAACAAAATCGTCTTGGGAATGACCGCTTCACTGTCGCAACGTGAGAAATTGGACCTCCTCGTCAAGACATTTGGGGGCCCAGAGAAAGTGGGCCAAATTTATCCCACAGGCGAGGATTTCGAGGATTATACGCCTAGTTATATTTTGAAGAAAGTCGTAGTCTTCGATGATTGGGTATCCGATCTTGATGCCAGAATCGGAGAATTGAAACGAGGCACGTTGAAGAGCATTAATTCCGCGTATGAGGTCATTACGGGCAGGAAATATGTTCCTGATGATCGGATAATGCTGTTTATTAGCGATATCCTCGGAAAAACTGAAATTCAAACGAAGTTGAAAGAGCAGCGAGGCGAGCAATTCCTCAATCAAGCGATGACACACGCCAGTGCCTATTTACTTTTAACGGTAATGCGGCAGAATTTGTTAGAAAACACGCTGCTGGCATTCATGAAATTCGTAGCGCGAATTAAAAACGCGTATTTGACGAATAATGCTATCTTTAATTATATCAAAGAAAAAATAGAGGAACGCAAAAAGGAACTCCAAGATATCAAAATTTATATCTCGAAGAAAGAGGAACGACTTTTATTTTGGTTGAAACGCTTTCTAGGAGAGGGAAAGAAAGCATTAGTCCTCTGTCGATTCGTTTCCGTGACGCAGTATTTACATCAAATGATGCAAGATCAAGGTTATGACACTTCTTATGTGCATGGCAAAATGGACGGAGAACTTCAACATGGCCAACTCATGAAATTCAAGAAAGGCGAAAGCAAAGTACTCTTCGCCTCGGAACGGCTAATCGAGAAAGGGACGGATTTACCAGAGGCGGATGTGGCTGTGTATTATGGCACAACGGTGAGCCTTGAGAAGTATGAACAGAGTATAGGTAGAATTAGGAGTACAAAGTTAAAATTAAAAACGGTTTATACTCTTTCCTATCATCAAACCGTTGAGGAGGAAAATGCATTTAAGCGCGATGCTCTTTTTCTAGAACTCCTCGGTAAAAAGCACACAAAATTCCTCGTTCTCGAGGAAGAAGAGTAAGAATATTCAATCAGGCGGATGGGGAGTCGTCCAGTATAGAATGCTATCGCGTTTGGAAATTTTCTGTTGATAATATTGGCAAATAGGATGCATCGGACATTTAGAGCAGCGAGGTTTTTGAGCAATGCAGAGTAAGGCCCCTAAATCCAGAATGGCTTGATTGAAAGTCCAAGCATCCCCTTTTATTAAAAAAAATAGGATATTTAAGATTATTTTGTGGATATCTTTTATTTTTCCAGTTCAGATAGCGTTTAGCAATATAATTAAGATTATAATAACAATTACCACACCAATAATAGACCCTATAATTCCTGTTCTGCGATATCGGCGCACAGGTGTTGGGCGCACAGGTGTTGGGCGCACAGGTGTTGGGCGCACAAGGGGTTTTTGGTGCTCCAGGGGAGTGTGGTGTTCAAGAACTGGATGGGGTGTAGGCTGTATAGAGGGTGTTGAGGGTTTAAAGGGTGTTGAGGGTTTAAAGGGTGTTGAGGGTTTAAAGGGTGTTGAGGGTTTAAAGGGTGTTGAGGGTTTAGAGGGTGTTGAGGGTTTAAAGGGTGTTGAGGGTTTAGAGGGTGTTGAGGGTTTAGAGGGTGTTGAGGGTTTAGAGGGTGTTGAGGGTTTAGAGGGTGTAGGGTGTGTAACTGGTTTTTTTTGCTGAGGTGGATGGCGATCACGAGGCTGGCGTTTTGCCATAATATTTTCTCCTTAAAATAAATTTAAAATTAATATAAATCGTGATTCTATTTCTAGTTCTCAAAATAAAAATTTTATGTTTTTAAAGCAATATATTATTGAAAAAACGAGAAAAAGAAAGTTAGGGATTCATCGGCGTTTCATTTCTTCGGAAGGTCCTTTGGAATGTCTTTTAAATGCGATGCTCTCTTCCTAGAGCTTCTCGGCAAAAAACACACAAAATTCCTTGTTCTTGAGGAAGAGGACTAAGAGAATTCTGTGCTTCTTTTAAGAATTTCTTGTCCAGTATAAAATACTATCAGGTTTCGAAATTTTCTTTTGATAGTACTGGCAGATAGGGCGCATAGGGCATTTAGAGCAGCGGGGTTTTTGAGCAATGCAGAGTAAGGCACCCAAATCAAGAATGGCTTGATTAAAAGTCCAAGCATCTCCTTTGAGTAGTACTTTCTCAGAGAGATTCCAAATAATATTTTCCCGTTTGGTTGGAGATTTTTCCTTGAGCTCTTGCAGAAAATTACGTTTTAAAATGCGTTGCACATTTGTGTCGACAATAGGGAAATCGAGGTTGAAAGCGAATGAAAGGATGGCGCCCGCAGTATATTTTCCAATTCCAGGAAGATTCAAGATTTGATCATATTCTTTTGGGAATTCCCCTTGAAAATCAGACATGATTATTTTTGCAATTTTATGTAAATTCTTCGCACGATTGTAGTACCCCAAACCTGCCCACGCTTCGAGGACAGAGGCTTCATCGGCATCGGCAAGGGCTTGAATGGAAGGGAATCGCTCTAAAAATTGGAAGAAATAATCTTGAGCAACACGAATTACTTGCGTTTGTTGCAACATGAACTCGGAAACGAGGATATGGTAGGGATCGCGGGTCTTTCGCCATGGTAAATCGCGCCCGTGTTTTTGAAACCACTGAATGAGGGCTTGCTGGAAGAACTCAATGGTTTGGGGATCGATGGAAGTGCTCATTAATTGGTTTCACTGAGTTTAAATGGGTTCCTCATCTTCTTCGGAGAAATCATTGGTTCTTTCAAAATAGTCTCCAGTTTCCTGTTCCTCTTCTTCTTCTCCCTCGTCTTCTTCCTCGATTTCTAATTCATCAAGGATCTCTTCTTCCGATATGGATTTATAAGTGAAAATTACCGTTTTCAGAGCATTGAGAGAAACTAGTTGATAGAGTTCGCCATCTTGTTCTACACGGTCAGGATTAGCTACGACGATAATCCCGCTGTCGGAAATGGATTCGATTCTGCTCCGTAGAATGACAATCTCGTCACTGTAATCGAGGGCTGTGAAATAGAGTTCCTCATTTGAAACAGGAGTATTTAGAATTCGTTTAACTTTGGCGGCTTCTAATTCCCAAAGTTGCTCAATATCTATTTTATTCATTTCATCACCTATTTTTCATAATGAATTTTTATATAGAATAGTAATAAAGGAATATTTATTTAATCTAAAAAATTATCGACGTATTTAAAGGACTTTTTTAAGAGATGTGAAAGTGCGCAGAACGGTATTTAACTTCGGATTGATCTTTTTATTAGGAATCGGCGTTATTTTTATTCTTCAGGATTGGTTTATGGGAATTTCCTCCTTGATTTTCATTCCAGTTCAAGTTATCTTCTTGCTTTTACTCTTCTTAGTCTTACGGGAGTTATATAACTCATGATTTTTTCAATCAAGAATTCATCTAATCGAAACCGTGTTTAAACCTAAAATTCGTCCATTCAAAAGTTTCTTAAGGGGGCGTTTCTCAATAATCATGTGGTCTGGTGACGAGTAAGGATGGTTGCCGGGCGAGATTCGCCTGAGGAAGGTCCCTTCACTCGTCTAGGCAACGACGTAGCATAGCGATAAGATGAAAGTCTTAGAGCTATAGTTACAAGGCGAGAGTCTTCCTCTGAGAACAGAAATGGCACGCCCATACATCAGATGATGATGAGGCGGCAGAGAAGCAATTCGAGAAGACCTTTGGTGACAAAGGTTGAGTTAACCCGTTGAAGAGATGTATGGAACCGTTGAAACAGCTCAGGGTCGTGAGTGCAAGCCCAAATAGATTCCTGATGAGGAGCCTAGCCGAATGGAATGGGTAGGGCGCAGAGATAGATACCATCACGGAATTTCAAGTAATTGAACTTCCTAACAGAAAAGGGCCTACTCTACTCACACCAGATCACCTTTTCTTTTCATTCAAGGAGTTATATAGTCCTTTTGGATTTCCACGATTTCTTTGCTGGTTTTTGCCTGGGCATAGTCCTGGAGCGGTTCGGCATTTAACTGGAGGAAATTGGCGCCCCATTTGAAAATGGAAAGAATAGATTGCGCATGCTCTGGAAACCCAATTATGTATAGCGCTGCTGCAAATGCTTCCACGGTGCTTAATTGAGTAGGGATCCCATAGTTTATGGGATTGGCTGCTATAAGATAGGGAAGTGACCGACCGGTTTCCCCAGATTCAAATAAATCATGCATTTCATCAATTCTATGCCAAGAACAATCGATTCCCACTAACCCATTTTTGATTATTCGATCTCGATCCTCGATAGAAATAGAACGCGATGCAAATGGATTCAAATACGCAGCCCCTCTTGGGAGTTGGTTCAGTCGGACCGATTTTAGAAAGCCATGCCGCTCCAATTTTGTTGCTGTACATTTCTTAGGGTCGCACTGTTTGGCATGGTATATGTATAATTTGACAGGTGCGGCTTCCCAGCGTGGATTTGAGACATTATACCGCATTTTTTATAAATCCCATTTAAAAAGTTGAAGAAAATAGAGTTTAGGGATAGCGAGGGATGGATATTCCGCATGCCAGGGAATCTGGCGAGCTTTTGAACCATCGATCTCAGGGTTATGAGCCCTGTGGGATTTCAGGATTAAGGGTATCTCGAAAATTCGAGCCCTTTTTTCTCCTGACTACCCTACCTCGCTATGGTTTATTTTTTCTCTCTTATTTTTTGAATATTGCACCGGATTTCGTTGTAGGGTCGTTATAGCTCTATATCTTTTCAGGTTATTAAGGTTTCTTGAACTCGTTCAATTTTATTTTATTTCCATTAAGAAGATAGTAAGAAAATTTTTAAAATTTTCTTTCAAAAAAAGTAGTCATCCTTTTGTAGTCGTAGTAAATTTCGAAGAGATTTGAGCAATGAATTTTACGTTTTTCATGACGTTTGTTCCGCAGCTGAACTTAACCGTTCCAATAGTGATGGGATATGAAAAATGCACACCCAAGAACATTGAACTAATCAAAGCCTACGAAGGGCTTCAGTTTATTCACTCGGGAAATTGGTGGAATATAGATCCCAAAAAGCGGACGCTTGAAATAGTGTTGGAAAATCAGGAAAAATTTTATGTACCTGGTAAAACGGTAGGATTTATGTCGTTGAATACTCCAGCAAGCCTCACGAATTACGAATATTGGAATATTCCGGAAGCAGAAAGGCGAAAAGCCATCCAGCAATGTCTGGAGAATGCAACGTGGGCATTGCAGCATAGAAAAGTAAAAACGCCAATTTATTGCTCCTTGGAGGTATCCACGATTGACGAAACCCAATATTGGTTTCGGAAGGCGCGGGATGAGGGGCATGAGTGTTTCTGTAGAGGTGTCGCAGAGTTTTTAGGAAACCCGAAACTTCGGAAGAAAGGGACTCAAACCGTATTTGAAATTACGGTTATAGCAAGAAAAGTCTTGGAGGATTCACCATTTCATGTGTCAGGGCTTTCGAGTTTATATCTCCTCCCAATTATTGCCTATTTAGGCGCAACTTCGGTGGATGGGAGCACACCAGTGACCTCTGCGCTAGGGCGAGGCACGGTATATACCCCCGATGGAAAAGGTTTGCAATGCAGGAACTTGACAGAATGGGAATGTTCATGCGAATTTTGTAGAAATTTTAAAGGGGATATAATTAAGGAATTTAATGATAACCGGCTTGCACGGGTCCACCATAATGTGGCATTATGGCAGGAGAAAGTGAAAAATATAAATGGATGTCAGGATAAAGGGGAATTGAAACAATTGATAGAAAATGAGGTATCGAGAACTCAATCCAAATATTATCAAAAGCTTTGGAACCAAGCTTTAGAATTGGAATCCGATCTTCTGAAATGAAGGGTTTGAATTTGAATGCAGTCTTTGTTTCTTTTATTCCTACAATCGATGAAAATGATGGAAATTTAATTTATGTAGCGGAGCCCTTTATCAAACTCAAGTATTTTGAGAAGGCAATAATCCTCATGCCCCATGAATTTTCCATCGTCTTGGAAGATGATGCGGAAGAACAAAAAGCTGAAACTTCCAAAATCGTGAAATTAACTTTCTGGGATCTGCTTGAGACTTTTCCTGTTCTGAACATCGCCGCCACCTTTATTATTTACCATAATATCGAATTAGATCAAATTGGAAAACAGCTAGAAGGGTATGTAAATAAGTTATGGGGGGCGCAGGGAGACCATATCCTTGATGCAGTGTATATCTCCAGGAAACTTTTTTCTTGGCTGGAAGAACGACTTGGAACTGGGGAGATAGAGAAAAATCTAGTTCAGGAATGCATGAATTTCCATAAGAGAATGGGGATTGTGGGCATTGATGAAAATGATGAAGTCCAAAAATATTTTTTTGAGCGCGCACTGCTGATGAAAAGAAGAGAACATATCAATAGAGTCAAAATTCAATCGACAATTTCGGGAGTGGCGGATTTATTTGAAAAGGAGGCGTATCTCAAAGCAGAGCAGCTTTGGGAAAAATTAAAAGCTGAAGGCAAAATTTTGTACTATCCACCCGGAGAATCGCCATTAATTTAGAAACAGAACGGTAAAAAGAGAATGGTGGTCCTGATGGGATTTGGACCCATGCTCTCTCGGTTATCAGCCGAGCGCTTTAACCAAGCTAAGCTACAGGACCCTAACAGGCTTTTTATGCTTTTTTGCTGATAATAGCCCATTTTGCTGCATTTTACTTGAAATCTTCTAAAGGGCTTTAAATTTCTTAACCTTAAGCTCCAATTAGTTACAATTACCTAATCAAGTTGATGTTTTAAACATTACGAAAAGTATGCAACCTCTGATATTAAACTTTTTCATGAGAGGAGAGAATATAAGACAAGTAATTTACTGAATAGGTAAATGGTGGACCAGGCGGGAATTTCAGCCTATTGGTTGAGCCAATAAACTCTTGAACCCGCGGCTTCAAGGTTGCGAACCTTGCGATCTACCAACTGATCTACTGGCCCATTTTTTCAGTAGATATATCTCATCTACTTACTCATTTTAAGTTTCCCAATATATTTCAAGTTTTTTATCAGCAATCTCAAAGCGATAGGGCAATTCTTCAACAGGTGCTTCATTTGTAATTATAAGCTCAGTAATTTTTAGGGTTCCTATTGCATCATTTTTGAGGGAATCTAGACCCTCTAAGGCATCCTGATACTTAATTATTGCCTTTGTAATGGGAGTATTCAAAGGAATGCCCATTTGGGACTTTTCTTTCCGGAATTCGCTGATAATTTGAATTATTGAGGCGCCTATTTGGGTGGTTTGGTCATCCACCTTGTATTGAGGGGTTGGCCATGAGCAAAGGTGGATACTTGGGACATTGACGGTTTCTTTGAAGATAGCATGATAAATCTCTTCCGTAATGAAAGGGGCAATAGGGGCAAATAATTTAAGCGAATCTAATATGACATGATAAAGCGTGTATTGCCCCGCTAATTTCTGAGCATTGTCCGGTTCTTCCGAATAAAAACGATATTTTACGGCTTCTAGGTAATCATCGCAGAAATCATGCCAGAAGAATTCTCTAAAGACTAAAAGGCCTGCATGGAAATTATAATTGCTGAAAGAATCGGTTACAACCTCGATAAGATTATTCAATTTGTTTAAAATCCATTCATCAATTGGGGGCAATTGTAACTGTGTTTCATCTAGTGAAGCAATGTCCGCACCAGTCAGTTGAGAAGAGAGGTACCGGCACGCGTTCCATAATTTAGTCAGGAATCGTAAATTGAAATCGATTTCAGTTTCATTATAGGGATAATCATCACCCAAGGACCCTAGGGCGCCCCACTGTCTCAAAGCATCGGCGCCGTATTTCTCAAGCGGGGCTTCAGGTTTGACGACATTACCATAGCTCTTACTCATTTTTCGGCCATCGGGACCTGCAACCATGCCATTAATCATTAAATCGCGAAAGCAAGGGAGTTCTGTTATTTTAAGGCACCGAAATATGGTATAGAATGCCCAGGTTCGGATGATTTCATAGCCTTGGGATCTTAGAGTGGCGGGATAGGTTTTACTGAAGAAGTGATCATCTTCAGACCATTTAGAAATGATCAAAGGCGTAATACTGGAGTCAATCCAGCAATCGCAGACGTCGGTGGCTCCAATCAATGCGCCTCCACAATCAGGACATTGTGTAATTGGAGGTGGATCAATCCGTGGATCGATAGGCAAATCTGATTCCGCTGCCGGAATGATTTTATTACAGTTTTCACAGGTATAGAAGGGAATCGGGGTGCCAAAAACCCGTTGCCGACTGATGACCCAGTCCCATTCCAAAGATTCAACCCAATCTTCTAAGCGCTTTATCATCAATGGTGGAAACCAGTTCATTTTCTGAGCGGCTTCTAGAATCTCTTCTTTGAAAGGGCGAATTGAGATGAACCACTGCTTGATAGGTAAGTATTCTATAGGATTAAGGCAAGAACTTCTTTCAGTGTGGACAATGATCCGATGATCAATTTCTTCTACTTTCTCCAGTAAATTCAGTTCTTCGAGATCTTGGACAATGGCTTCACGAGCCTCCGCTATCGTCATGCCTTGGTATTTTCCAGCTGCTTCTGTCATGAACCCTTTCTCATCAATGGAGATTATAATAGGAAGATTGTAGCTCTTTTGCCAATTGACATCAGTTTCATCACCAAATGTGCAGACATAGACGATGCCTGTCCCGAATTCCATATCAACGCTGGGATCTTGGATAATTGGAACTTCCCGATTAAAAATGGGGAGTGTAACCTTCCTTTGTGCTAAGCTATAATATCTGGTGTCTTCGGGATTAATGAGTACTGCAACGCAGGAGGACATAAATTCAGGACGGGTTGTTGCAATAGTTGCATACCCTGACTCATCAGATAGAGGAAGTTTAATATGGTACAATTTCCCTCTTTTTTCGATATACCCTACTTCCTGCTTTGCTAAAGCAGTACGACATTTCGGGCACCAATGAATTGGATGGCTGTCCTGAAATAGCCAACCTTTTTCATAAAAGTATAATAGAGTCTTCTGGACGATTCTCAAATAACGGTTATCCATCGTTCTGTACGAAAAATCCCAATCTGAGGAATACCCAATTTTCTCGAATTGCTGCATCATTGTTGTAATCGCATCATTCGTCCATTGAATGCATTTCTCTAAAAATTGCTCCCGGTCATCTTTGGAGATTTTGAACTCCTTTTCCACTTTCAGTTCCGTGGGTAATCCGTGGCAATCAAACCCTTGAGGAAAATAAACATTGAAACCGCACATCCTTTTGAAGCGGGCAACAGTATCAATCCACGTATGATTTAAAATATGCCCCATATGTAAGGTGCCGGAGGTAAAAGGCGGCGGTGCATCTAAGACATAGATTTCTTTACCCTCGAAATTAATATTGAATTTATAAATATCATTGGCTTTCCAGTATTGAATCCACTTTTGCTCAATTTCTTTGAAGTTATGGCGCTTCGGTAACAGAAATTCAGTCATTTTTGATACTCCTATGCCTTAGATTTCAGTTCAGAATCATTCAGGACTTTATTATTTTTATCATTTTGCAATAAAATAAAAATTTTCTGATGTAAAAAGGTGTTTATGTGAAAATAAAAAGATATGAATGAAGCAAATAAAATCAAATAATCTTATTTTTCAAGCAACAAATCGATATATCCTTTTCTATCATCAACCTTTTCACAGAGTTCAATGACTTCGGAAGGGGTTATAGATTGATGTATGTTATTAGGAAGTTTAATTTTAAATCCGTATTCTTGTAAACATTTCAATAATTCAAACGGGTCAGTTCCCATATTTTTTTGCCCAGATGGCCAAAATTCCAATAGGATTTGCAAATTTTTATTTTGTAATATTTTTTGGGCGCCTTTTATTGCGAGCCCTTCGGCACCCTCCACATCGATTTTAATAAAATCTATTCGATCAAACTCCAATTTATCCTTAAAAAAGGTATCTAACGTTGTAGTTTCTACCTCTATAGATCCAGATTTCTCTGAAATATTGTTTTCAGAAAAAGAATGCTTGCATAAATTAGTTTTATCAAGATAAAGTTGCGTTTTACCATTTGAATTAGATACGGCTTTCTGAATAGGAATGATATTTTTAAAATTGTTTATCTGAATATTTCGAAGGAGTAACTGATAGTTTTTTGGTTCTGGTTCAAATGCATATACTTTTCCTTTATTACCCACCAATTTCGCAGCATATAATGTGTAAAATCCAATATTTGCGCCTAGATCCAATACAGTCATATCAGGTTTTATTTTTCTTTTAATTAATTCAATTATATGAGATCCGTAAAGTCCATAATATAATAAATCAGGGGCAACACCCGTATCACTAGCATCGACATACATTTTGTTTCCTTGGCAGGGTATTAGAATGATTCCTTTTGTTGGTTTAATTTTATTCAAGAGAAAATCATAAAAAAATACCGCCCCTGGAAATGCTTTAAGGTTTTTATCCCGAAAAATATTTGTAATTTTCTTAAAAAATAAAAAGAGGTATTTTTTCATAGTTTACTCATACCTGTTATTTAAAAATTTGAGTAAATAATAATACCTACTTTCAATTCATCTATCTGGAGGGATACTGTAGTAATTAATACGTCCTCTTTGCCATTCTCGTACCACAGTTTTAGCCGCTTCATAGGTGTCCGGCATCCCGCCCGACATTAATTTGCCGCGTTGCCGAGCAACTTTTTCTAAAAAGTCATCTCCATCCGTAAATTCAACTTTGTAGAGCTTTGCTATCTCAGAATGTCCTACTCTTTTTATGATCTCTTCTACAACAGCTTCAATATTTTTAATTCTTTCTGGTGAAAGAAAATCTTTCAAAGCTAATTCGATTTCATCGCCTTCCATAGGAATAATTCCAGGTGAATCAATGAGCAGAATAGCATCTGAAAGATTCACATATTGCTTGCCCCGTGTGAATCCTGCTTGTGGTGAAACTCCTACAACTTTTGTGCCTTTCAGCCCATTTATAATCGTACTCTTTCCTACATTGGTGTATCCCACAATTGCGACATAGGCAGGTAAAGACGGTGTGATCGTAAGGATCTTTTTACGTAATAACCGAATGGTGCGTTCAAACCCTTTGGTACAACTAATGGCAATGACAGGAAATTCTTTCTTTAAGTAATATAGCCATTTTATCTCAACGTCTTTCGGAATTAAATCAGCCTTATTTAATACTACGAGCAATTTTGTATTCTCGAAATGCTGAGTTACTAATTTTTCAAGATGTTCATTTCGAGTTCCGCTCGGATCTCTTGCATCCAGCACTTCCAGAACCACATTTGCATCACTAATTACATCATTAAGAATCTGCCATTCATGAGAACTTATATAACTCATATTCTTCCCTTAATTTACTCGCGACATATACTATTTTATATTCTCAAACGGATTTCAGAATAATCTTCTCACATTTTCAATTGCCAATCGCGTATTTTATATTCTATTAATTTTCTCTTACCTTTAACAATTTCTTCTGGGTAGAAAAAGCCGATAAAACGGGATAACTCTTGTATTAACTGGGTCATTTGGACCATTTCTCTATCCTTTAAATTGAATAAACTTGAGTTAATGAGAACCGGTTTAGAAAGCAGAGATTTTCTTAAAGTTTGGGGTCTAAAAAATTCAACAGACTCTTTCTCATCTTCTGAGCTAAAGGGAAGATCTTCAAAACCGGGATCTTTTTCAAAGAGGTATAGCGTTATTCGATATCGATGGGGCGGTTTATTTCTTTTGAGAAATCCCAAACCAGCTCTGTATTCTAATGTTAATTCTTTTATTTCATTAAAAGGAATGGAAATTTGCGTATGAAAAAGGAGGAAAATTCGCTCGGATATCGATATACTCGAATCAGCTTTTTCACACCTAATAGATTTGAAATGAATCAGGAAATAGATCCCTGTAATTAAAAATGGCGAAAAGGCATAAATGGAGGAATAGGTTATGATGAGAGTCGAGCTATTCAAGATTAGAAGTAGGATATGCCCCAGGCAGGTAAAGTGATTTCGGATTAAGAAGAAATAACAAATACCAAGCACTCCAAGAGTTAAGAACCCCCCTAAAAAACACCAAAAACTTAGACTTTGAATGAACCCCTTTAAAGCTAGATTATAAGATAACGATATTTGTTTATCATTGAGAATATACAACAAGATTGGAATTAAGACTCCCACAATTGTGAGGCAAAATCCCACAATCCGTTGTTTTTTCGGTAAAATTAATGTAATACTACTTTCGGTGTTTTGAATAATTCTCATATGATTTACTCTCTTCTAACTAGCAAAGTTTAAATCTTATCTAGTCTGAAATTAATTGAAGGTTCTAAAAGCTTAGACCTTTTTTTATATAATAAATTTCGTTAAATTCCTTTAAAAGTTGAGCAGAAATGGTAAAAGTCAAGAATCCAGAAGAAATTCAGGAAATGGTTAAGAACCATCCATTAGAATTGCGTCGGATATTTACAATAACCGCCCATGTCGACAGCTTTTAAGATGGACGATAAAGTCATCTTTTAGCCGATATCATGGCAAGTCAACGGCTTGTGACTATCTAATGGGGCGAGCAGGATTAATTTCCAAGGACTCAGAGGGGCAACGCCGGTTGACGGATGGCGATGAAGAAGAAATACAACGGGGAATCACCATATTCGCTTCGGTAGCCCTCCTAAGTTACGATTACGGTGACCCTCCTCAAACCTATTTATTGGAAATAAATGATACGCCCGGGCACATCAGCTTTACAGGGGAAGTTTCACGAGCCTTGAGAGGGTCCGATGGTGCAATTGTGCTAGTAGATGCTCTGGAAGGAATAATGACCCAAACAGTGACCAATATTAATCTTGCCGTAGGCGCAGAATGGTGCAGACCATGTCTATTTATCAATAAAGTTGATCGGCTCATCATGGAACAGAAATTACCACCTGAGAGAATTATAAACCGCTTCAATGAGATCATTGCTGAAGTTAATAGATACGTCGAGGATGCAACCCCGAAAGATATTAAAGGGAAATGGAAAATCGATCCGCAACAAGGGCACGTAATCTTCGGGTCTGCGAAGGATGGCTGGGGATTCACTATCCCAATGCTTGAAGAAAAGGGATTATCGGCTAAAGTGGTTCTTGAAAAATATAAAGAGGCACTAACAACCAATTCAAGGGAACCCATCGAATGGTTACGAAGTACTTTACCCCTCGATGATGCAATGTTAGAGGTCGTCATTAAACACCTTCCGAGTCCCATTCAAGCTCAAAAATACCGGATGATTAAATTGTGGACTGGAGATCTTAAGAAAGGAATGGATGTGGACGATATTGAATCGGTTAGAGATGATCCGGAAGCATTTACCGCCTTTTCATTGATAAATGTCAGAAGGGATGGTCCCCTTTTAGGCATGGTAACAAAAATTGAAATTAATCCTAAATCCAAAAGACCCACCTTGATAGGGCGCATCTGGAGCGGGACTTTAAGACAAGGCGACACTATTTATCTAATATCCGCCAAAAAAACGGCCAGGGTCAGGCGATTGGGTGTCTTCGAACTCGATACCATCCTCCCTGTGGATGAAGTCCCGGCGGGTAATTTATTTGCCATGGAATTACCTGACATGATCCCATCTGGGGAAAGCTTTGTTGATCCTGACTATAAAAATATTCCAGGGTTTGAAAAAATAAAATACGTGTCGGATCCCGTGGTTTCACGTAGTATAAAACCAGAAAATCCAAAGGATCTGGGCAAACTTGGCGAAGTCGTGAATAAATGGGTAATGGCGGACCCAACCGCAAAATTCAGGAAAGCGGAGGAATCTGGAGAATATGTTTTGAGTGGTATAGATCCGCTCCAAATTGAAATCCTTGTGAAACGCATTCAGGACGAAATCCCAATTAAAGTAGGCATTCCAATCACGGTTTATCACGAAGGGTTGCTTGGTAAAGGGATAGAAATTCATACAAAATGTTCAGAAGGGCATAATAAGATTAAATTATACATAGAGCCTTTGAATCAAACGACATTTGACCTGCTGAGAGAAGGCAAGGTCACAGAAAATCAGGAAGAAAAAGAACGGGCAAATTTATTGCGTGATGCAGACTGGGATAAAAAAGAATCAAGACGTATTTGGGCAATAGAGGGAAATAATATCCTTGTGAATGGAACTATGGGCGTCCAACGATTAGACCGAATTAAAAGCTACCTCATCAGCACATTTCGTGATTTTTGCCAAGCAGGTGCTCTTGCGAAAGAACCAGCTATGGGTCTTAAAGTAGTTGTAACAGATGCTTCTGTTCATGAAGATCCAGCTCATACAAAGTCTGCCCAAATATTCGTTATGATGTTTTCAGCCTTGAATATCAGTTATTTGACCGCCAATCCTGCATTGTTTGAGCCAGTGCTGCGCATCGATGCAAAGCTCCCGGCTGACTATATGGGGGCAGTTATGACGATCCTAACGCAACATCGGGGTAGAATCGTGGAAACGACCCAAGCGGGCGAGTCCGTCGAAGTTCATGGTGAAGTCCCAGCTTCAGAAGCGGTGAAAGCAGGCGCAGGCGAGGGACTTGATGGCACTGCGGGCATTGCAGAGGAACTCAGATCAGCAACACAGGGTAAAGCCATGTTCGGCTATCAATTCGCAAAATTCCAAATGCTTCCCAAGAGTCTTCAAGTGGATAGGATTCTAAAGATACGCCAGCGGAAAAAAGAGAATGGGCAAGAACTGTCCGAGGAAATTCCCAATCCCCTTACCTTCAAAAACCGGATGTATCCCGACATTGGCTTCTGGAAAAAGTCCATCTATGACTATCTCGCTGAATACGGGAGCAAATTAGTCATTTCCTCCCTCCTCGATGGCATGTCTGAGGGCAGATAATTGCCCCTTTTCTAAAAAGAAGGAATTTATTTTCTTTGCAAAATAAGGAATAAAGGCTAACCACCTTTTTGCCTTTCTTTTTTTATAGATTTTTCCCTTTATCCTTTTTTTAAGTAATTAAGGTCACTAAACAACTCAAGAAGTGTGGAGAATCTTCTGGTAGAATTATGGATTTATTATTTTCATTTAGTATGAAATCCATGATTGGCGTAAGAAGAAGTCGGATTTGGAAACATAAAGCGATATTCACGAGTGTAGATAAAAAATATTACTTTGATGATGTCTGGACCTTCATGGAGATATTATATTTTTTGCTGGAGAAAATATTGAACTATTGCAGGGGTAATGCGCCTATTGCGTATATTTAAAAGAAACGCGTTACTTATTTGTATGGAAAGAAAATGTATTTTTTTATTTACAAAAACAATTTGATGAAAAAGAGAGGTAGATACCATGTCTAATGACCAGGAAGAAGAGGTTGTCACATTAACCTTTGAGAATGCTGCCAATGAAAATAAAAAGTGGCAAATTGTGGCAGTTACAGGGGATTTACTCCGTGATTATGTCGGGAGGGCCGCAAAACAACTTTTCACACCTGTCCCTCAGCGAGTTGGCATAGCAACAAAGGATGGGGCCATTGTGCAGGATTGGGCCGATAAAACCGTGGCGCAAGTCATCGAATCTTATCGCACAAACGCGTTCGTTATTGGTACTCCAGACCAGCTGGGGTAAAGAATCTCCTTTTTTGAGGGTTAGGGCAGATTATTTCGAGTTATTTTCCTTTGACGGATTTTTTTAGTAAATCGTGGGTGGGATCGTGAGTAATCGGAAGGAAGACAAGAATTTCATTGATTTATCGGATTTTATAGATAAAATTTCAATGGATGTCTATAAGGACTATATCAACGTCCATTTTCTCACCCCTTACCAATTAAAGATTAAGGGCGCAATAATCCTTGAGGAATTGCCCTTATTTGAGAATGTCTATGACTCGCGTTCACCGAATTGGCCGCAGCGAGTCGATGAAGAGTTATACATGTTTGATCTCTTAAAGGAGAAATTTATTCAGCAGGTAGGGTTTGGCGTCTATGATCAATTAGCCCAAGTCGCAGAGAATAATCGGGTTTGGCAGGCTATATTTCGATTATCGAAGGAGCAGCGCAAAGGGATGAAAATTGAAATACGGTTAGGGCTCAGATATCCATATGAATTTCCGAGAACACGAAGCGGAGCAGGAGAAGCTCATGTGACAATGGGAGATAAGTGTTTTGGTGAATTAACACGCCGCTGGAGATCGGATGGCAAGTTCGGTATTGCCCACTTTTTGGTCATATTGAGTTACTATTATGCGCTTGAACACAGAGCAGTCGGGATTGAATGAGAAGGAGGAAGGAGCATGGATTATGATAGGATTGATGAGGGAAAATATGAAGATCATGAGAAAGAGGGTCCTTTTGTGAAGGAGATTGTGCTCCCAACCTCATTGTATGATTATGCGTTGCACAGGGGGTATCAAACCTATGACGAAGTGGGGTTCTATCTTATTGGGTTATTCAAAAAGAGTGTGTGTTATGTGTATGACCTCATTGAATTTGAGTATTCGGAGCAAAGTGGGGGCTTCATAGAGTCGGACCTAACGCGGTTCTTTCGCCTCAAGACCGGGATACCCCTAGGGCTGCGGATAGTGGGCCATTTACATAAACATCCAGGTTTTACGAATTATAGTGCGACTGATAAACAAAATTTTTTGAGATACGGGCATTCAAATCCATTAAACGCCTTTCTTATATATATGGTGGAGCCATACAACAAAATTAGCGGCTATAACGCCACGGCAGAAAAGATTTTTCCCGTTAAAGTTACCATCCGGGAATTAACCTCTGAGGAGATGCTATTAGAAAAAGATTTGAAAATCGAGTTTAAAACCAAAATTTTATTACCGCAAAATTCGAATTATTCTGATTTTATGCGTGTTCTTTCTGAAAATATTAGTTCCGAGACACTGAAATTTCTCTCGCGCCCGACCATTCAAACCGAAGCAGAAAAATCCCAAATAACTCGTGAAGCAGATATCAATATAATTCCACGAAAAGCGGTTGAAATTGAGGATGTGGGCAATAATAAAAGCATAGTGTACCGCCTTTTCATGGAAGAGAGTGAAACAATAACTGATTTAGAAAAATGCTTGAAACAACTAGTAAATATTCCCAAGGAGAAAGGGTTTGAAATGGTTTTTTATCAGGAAGGCCAACGCCTTTCAAGAGACACCAAAATAGCGGCGATAAATCGGCCCGTTGTATGGAGTTTTGAGAAATCGATGCTCTATAACCTCTTTAAGAATTTTTCTAATTTCTGGGAAAGTTTTAGCAAAATTTTGAAGGGGCAGGAAAAGGTAAAGGCACCAGAAGCTTTGCAACCTGCCGAAGAAAAAGTTCAAACTGAACTATCAAGTGCTGAATTATTCGAGGAATCAAAAGACGTGCCTAAAGGTCAAGATTTGATTGAAAAAGCGGAGACCTCTTCCGAGAAAGAAATTATGGCTCAACCAGCGAAGGAATCGCCACCCAAAGTGCCTGAGAAGGTTGTTGAGATTGAAGATATAGTCAAAAAATCGGAAGCAGAGGCGAAGAAACGGAAAGATTTTAGGAGAGACCGGCTCGATTATTTCATCTAGGAAAATTAGAAGGTAATAGTAATGATCGATGTATGGCTTACCGTTTTTTCTGTAAGTATTATGGTAATTATTACTCTAATGATAATTTTCATGCCCGTTTTTATAAAAAAACGAATCCTATTTTGTTCAAATTGTAAAGCAGCCATTTTTTATCCCAAACATGCAAAAAAAGAAATGGACACTCCTTGTAAAAAATGTAAAAAATTAATGGAGTGGATAGACATTCCAGAAGATATGTATCAGCGTCGAGTGTTTCTTTTTCGATTAATATATTCCTTACTTTTTCCAGTATGTTTTTTAATCATTTTATTCTTTGAGATTTTACCGTTATTTTATTGGGATACCAGTCTTTTGGGCGGAATAATCGTCTTTCTTAGTTGTATAGGTATCCTTATTGGTTATTTTATCTTAGATCTTACATCAAAAAGGCAGATTTTAAACTGGGCTGGAAAAGTCTCTTGACCAGTTCATAGAATGAAGAAAGGGTGAATGTGAGATGTTACCATTGGATGCACGGAATCAGTTAGCGGTGGAATCGCCGGAAATGTTTTCGCGAATTATTTTCGCAGGAATAGATATTCGTAAGCTGCTATCGAAAACGGCATTGATTGGTGGTGCAGGGGGGCTGGGCGTGATTGTGGGAGAGATTTTAGCGCGAACTGGTATTGGGAAATTGATGATTGTGGATAGAGACATAGTGGAGGAGGCGAATTTAAATCGGTTAGTTTATACTAGAGAGGATCAGGGCAAATCGAAAGCGGAATGCCTCACAAAGAAGTTAGAATCTCTCCGGAACGTGGAGAGTATTGATCCGAAATTCCATTTGAAGACCGAAGCCTATCAAGAAGATGTTGTGGCGTGGATGGAATTAGAGGATTTAATCAAGCGGGCGGATATCATTTTCACCTGTTTTGATAATGAAGCTGCGCGAATTGAATTTAATGCGTACGCAACAGCCTTGAATAAGCCGCTGATAGATGGGGGCACTTCTGAAAATGCGTTGAGAGGAACCATAATAACGGTATTACCGGGGCAAACGCCCTGTCTCGAATGTTACTGGTCAAATCAAACTTTAGTTTCGGTGGATGATCTCAATCCAAATGAACAAGAACTTCAATCTTTAATTCTGAAAGTCCCATGTGGGGCAAGCTTGGCTACCATGATGAATATTGTGGCCAGCATTCAAACCGAACAAGCCCTGAAATTTCTGTGCGGCTATGGCGAAATCGTGCCTTTGATTAGAGTTTCCCTTGAGGATAGCATTTCCGTAATGAGTGCCCATCCGAAAAGACGTCCCGGATGTCCCGCTTGTGGAGGCCTGTAAATGGAGGATTCGTTCAATATCAAATTCACCCGAGGCGAAATAATTGGGCAATGGGACTGGACCTTTGAGATACCTCTCTTTCAAACTATTGCCCGAATTGGGAAATCGGGATGGGACAAACGATTACAAGAAGAAATTGAAAAGATTGAATATTTGAAAAAACTGAAGAAAGAGAACATCTTCTTCACCAAAATTGAACAGGATCCGCAGAACCCGCGGATTTTTTATGTGGAAGGAACCTCGGAACAAAATGAAAGTATAAATTTTCGCATTCGATTGCCGATCCAATATCCGTTTGTGCCACCTTACGCGGAGGAATTTTATTACGGGAAATACTCCTATGGGTCAGAACATGCGAAGGTCGCCTGCCTGAATCAAATAAACAATAGATGGAACAAGGAAGGACGGCATGGAATCGCCCATTTTTTAGCGATGTTAGGCTATTACACGGCATTAGCCCGCTATAATGTCAATCTTAATTCCTTTAAGAAACGACCCCGAAAAAAATCAAAATAAATATTCAGGACACAAAAGCTTAGGGGGATGTTACCTATTTTTTTAAGGGGGTTTATTAAATGAAACAAATTTTATCTGAAAACTAAAAAGTCACGATTTACTAAATTAAAACGGGATATAAGTATGTCGAACAAAGATTCGGAAAATGAAGATGAAGAGTTTGCAATCAAACGGATCAGTACGCCGCAAGGTGATGTACCGACAGTAGACAGTGTAATGGGTGCGCTCAATCTGATTGTCGAACGGATAAACACACTTACGAAGGACATCAATGAGCGATTGAAATACTCGGGAGCTGGGATTGAGGCATCGGAGTATGTTGAGCGGAATTTAAGCGAGACCTCAATAAGAATTAATGATTTAAAGAAGCAGCTGGAAACCAATACGGAGCAGATTGATGAAATAAATAATAACGTGAACCAACTTGATAGTGTCGTAAATAACCTTGAAAAGATGCTAAAGACAGTCCTAACGCCTGACTTTGAACCGCAATCAAAGAGTTACGAAGAGATTCTTGAAATTAAAACCATGACAAAATCATTGAAAGACGCCATGCATCAATTACAGAAAAGCTTTGGTGGATTGGAAGCAGATATTGAGAAGTTATATTGGGATTCTAGCGGAAATATTAAAGAAGATTTAAAAGATTTAATCGCTTATGAGCCTGAAAAGACGCAGATTCTCAATTATTTCAGAATTTTAAATTTACCCAAGCCCGTGCTAGAGATTGACACAAAAATTTTAGTGTTTGGGCCGAGAGGCACCGGAAAAACTTCGCTGATCCGCGCCATTGCCAAAGATCAAAAGGTACATCTCATTGAACTCAATCTCCCGCTCATTATTTCCTTGAATCCTTCGAAGCAGGTGGAAAGCCTTTCGAATCTATTTCAATTCCTCAGATTCCAAGAAGACTTGAAACCCTGTGTGGTGCTCTTAGATAACTTTGATATAATCCAAAAAATCCAGAGTACCCCTTCCTATTTGCCTTTCATTGAAACTCTAATTTTGGAACTTAGCAAAATTCATTTGACGCGAGACAGAATTTTGATGATTTTCATTTTGAATGGTATCGGGGAAGTGGAGCAGCGGCTTCTGGATCAATTCAATGAAAGAATTGAATTGAAATTGCCGGATCAACTAGCCCGTACTCTCATTTTACGGAAATTTTTGAATGAGGTTAATTTAGAACCGGACCTTGAGTTGGATGAATTGAGCAGCAAATTAGCCGAATCTACGTTTACGGAAGGCTTTGCGGCACTGGATTTAAAGGAAATTTTTAATATCGCAAAATTGCAAACATTTACGGAGGGCAGAACTTCAATAAATGAAAATGATTTGATTGCAGCCATCCAGCTCTTAAAGAATCGGAAATCAATACAGAAAATAGGTGGAGAAAAAGCTGGACTCAGTAAGGAATCAGATTTACGAGAAAAGGTCCAGTACATTGAGGAAGAATTAAATAATTTGAAGCTGCTGCTAACCAATTCCACCAGAATGCTGAAACATGCCCTCCGTCTGGCGCTTTCCGATAATTATAACCTTATAAATAGGCTTTTTAATCACTATGAGCTGACTAAAAAACCCCTTACAGTAGAAGAATTAGTTCAGGTGACGGGATTAAAAGAAGAGAGTTTAATCAAAACCATAAGTAAAATGCCATATCGAATTCTATTTCCAAAAATGGGAGATTGCTATTATGTAGCTTTCGATAAATCAACATTTGATGAAATTTTAGCAGAATTTACTCTAACTGCTTAATTGAATAAGTAGGCTGTATTGAAAGTGTATTTAAAAAAACTAATAATAAGCAATTTCAAGACATTCTGTGGATCAGAAGCAAAGGAATTAATTTTTTCAAAAGGGTACACGATATTATCTGGGCCAAATGGTTCTGGAAAGAGTAATACCCTTGATGCAATATTATTTGTTTTAGGACGCCATGATGATCGCCTAAAAAGGACCGTGGCCGAAGTTATTAGTAAGGATTTCAATACAAATGCATTAAAGGCAGATTATGCGGAAGTTAAGTTAATTTTTTCTGGATTAAATGAGTTAGAGAATGAGGATGAATCGGGAGAAATTGTCGTTTTAAGGCAAATTCGTATTCCGGGAAGTGGAAAACCCTATTCATTATATAAACTAAATGGAAAAGAGACGACTTTAAATGAAATCCTCAAAATCCTTCCAGTCATAGATTACAATATCGTCAAACAGGGAGAAATTACTTCACGAATGTACGAAACCCCAGAAAGTCGTCGTAACCTAATAGAAAAAATCGCAGGTTTGGCGCAATTAGATCCTTTCATCTCAGAAAGTACCGCCAAAATTATGAATACAAAAGAGAATTTGAAACGTGTTGGATTATTATTGAAAGATGCGCAGGGGCGTTTACAGGATTTAGAGAGAGAAAAGAATAGAACTCTTAAATATCGAGAATTGGAAAATGAACTTAATAAATTTAAATCTTTGAAAATATTTTCAACCAAATCGGAACTTCAGACGAAGTTAGATGAATTTGAGGAACAAATTAAAGTTAAAAATGATGATATTGCGATAATTCAAGCTGAAATTGTTGAGCTAAAAAAAGAAATTGATCAAATTACTGTCGATATAAATAGTTTTGAGCAGCAAAAGCGAGAATTTGAAAGACAGAAGACCGAAATTTCGGTCAGGTATGAGATGGATCTGAAGACGATTGACCAACATGATCAGAGACTTACGGAAATACAGAAGCTTATTAAAGCTATTGAAGAAAGAATCGATAATTTGAAAGAAGAGATTCAGAAATCAAATCAAGAGAAGCAGAAAATAATCCAGAAGATTAAAAAATCGGCAGAAAGTGGAAGTAAACTCTTAAATCAGATTAAGGAACTATCGTTTGAAAATAAAAATATGGAATTAGCACTTCCTCGCTTGAAAGAGACAGTAAATGAGTTGGATATGAAGAGAACCTCTTTAATTACTGAGATTAATGAAAAGGAGAAAGCTTTACATAAAATTGATATTCAAATTACGGAGCTGCGGCAGAAGCGCACAAATTTAGAAGAAAAGGTAGAAGAGCTTGGAGAAATGCAGACGGATCAGTCGTCTAATCTTGGAAAGGCAACCCGAGAATTAAAACGATTCGTTGGAGAAATGAAAGTTAATATCCAAAAGATCGAGAAACTAAAGCAAGAGATCGTATTAAATAGCCAGTTTCTGGACAAACAAAGCATAACCATCCAAGAGTATGAAGCCAAAGTAGCCAAATTGCAAAAGGATAGTTCCATGTATCAACAATTATTGCATGAAGCAAAACCGAATTATAGTTTAGCCGTTCAGAAAGTTCTAGCAGGACGCGATAATGGCGAGTTGGAAGGGGTTATCGGGACAGTGATTGAATTAATTGAGGATATTAAATCAGAATATGCAATTGCTATCGAAGTTGCTGGAGGAGGTAAGCTACAAAATATCGTAACAGAGGATTTTGAAACCACCAAAGATGTTATTAACTATGTTAAGAGATTGGATATTGGCAAAATAACGTTCTACCCCTTGGATACTTTATCAGATTATCAGTTAAAGCAAGTTCCAAATGACCCAAAGGTTCTTGGGAGGATAATTGATTTAATAAAATTTGATCGATCGAAATATCAAAAAGTTATGGTAAGCATTTTTAAAAATACACTTTTGGTTAAAGATTTGGATACCGCAAAGAAATATCGCGCATTTCGAACTGTTACATTGGAGGGGGATTCAATGGAACCTGGAGGTTGGGTGACCACTCGAGGAAAATTTGAGCCCCGTTTCCTTCTTATCAAAGAGTTTTATCGGAAAAAAGTGACGGAGTTAAAAGCAGAACTTGATAATGTTCAACAGGTTTCTAAAAAATTAAAAGTCGAACAAAAGAAATTAGAAGACCAAACTCAGAAAAAACAGACTACTTTAGAAGAGCTAGTAAACGCGAATAATGTGGCGAAAGGTCGTATCCTTGAATTACAAAATAGAATCCGAGAACTGGAAAATAACGTGGCGAAATGTCAGAGTGACCTTGAACAGATTAATACTGTTTTAGTAGATGCGAAGGTTGAGGAGCAGAATGCCCATCTTAACTTATCAAAAATACTAGAAGAATTAGAAGGCATAAAAGCTCAAAAAGACGAAGTGGAAGGAGAAATTGCTAATACCGAATTGGGAAAAACCGAGCAATTGTTGGATAAAAATAGACGGGAAATATTAAAGTTACGGGAAAATGTGCGGGGGTTTGAAAAAGAACGCGAAATTTTCAATACCCAAGTTACTCAAATTGAATCAAATATTGAATTAATAACATCGCGAATCACTGATTCTGAAAATAGAATCAACAATGAATTACTAATAGAAAAGGAGAATGTTTCATCCAAGAAAAATGAAATTCTTGCTAAAATTGAAGCGGAAAACTCAGATATAAATGTGATTCTGGAAAATATAACTAAACTTGAAGCCAATCAAAAAGATCTGCACAAAAACAAAGAAAATTTAATGCAACAAATTAGTTCCAATAATAATAACATTGAAGATATCAAGAAATTCATTGCAGACGAATTACAACCGAAAAAGATTCGGATAGAGTTACGCATTCAGGAACTTGAAAAGCAAATTCAGGAGCTGGGTTTCGAATTCCCTCAAGATCTTGAAATTAATTTAGAACAAGTTAATCAGGAGATCAATCGATTAGAACTGGAGATCAGTTCATTGGGGCTCATCGATCAACAGGCTCCAGAAAAATATGAGGCAGAAAATATAAGGCTTAATGAATTAACCGGGAAAAAAGATATTTACGAAAAAGAATTAGAAATGGCGTTAGAGACTAAGACTGATTTATTAACACAAAAGAAACTGAAATTCCTTCAGGCCATCTCAGATATAAATAACCATCTGAACGAAATTTTTATGAAATTATATGGGAAAGGGCGAGCCTCCCTTGTCTTGATAGATCAAAGCCAACCGCTAGAGAGTGGAGTGGATATTGAAGTAGATGTAGGAAACGGCACTGTAGACTTTATCGGCACGCTTTCGGGTGGGGAAAAGAGCATGGTTGCATTGGCCTTCATCTTTGCAATCCAGAAATATAAATCTGCACCAATTTACTTTCTTGATGAGATTGATTCCTATTTGGATGATTCACATTGCGAGGCGCTCGGACGTTTGCTGAAGGATTTATCACGAAATAGTCAGTATATCGTGATTACTCCTCGGTTGAATGCCCTAAGTAGCTATGCCGACAGGATCTACGGGGTCTGGTTAGAAAATGGCAGCACGGAGATAGTATGCCAACGAGCAGAAGATTATGCGGTAATTGAGGAGGAAATCAATGGCTAACGAAAATTCTGAACCTTCTGAAATTCGAGAAGATCAAGAATTGAGTGATGACGAAATCAAGAAAATTACAGATACATATCAAGAGACTTTAGAGAAAGGAATCAAAATTGAAGATTTAGATTTGATTAATCTCTTTTTTCACCCGCTACGGGTCCAATTAAACGAAGGCAAATATAATTATGAATTAGTAAAAACGGTTTATTCGGCGACCAAACTTCTAGACACAAAAGTTCAGAATTTATTGGATAGAATTTTGCAAAAGAAAGGGATTGCGAAACCAGAATCCGAGACTCCCATGGATGACCATTTTTCCAGTATTTTATCTTTGAATAGACCAATTCAACCCGTTTCAAGACCTCTGATACAAACGGATATTAAACGGGCTTTTATTGAATTGATGGTCCATCGAAAGAAGAAGCGGATTTATAATGTGGAATCCAAAAAAATGAGATATGATCCCATTGAACTGGAACGAATTTCGATCGATGATAATAAAGCTGAACTGCTTGAAAAAATCCGTCGCTTCAAGAAGGCCACGATTAATTTTGCGGTCCTTTTACAAGAGCGGACTTGGCCAGAGGTAGCCAGAATTTTAACAATACTTTTACATTTGGCGCACGAAGGGAGGATTAAATTACATCAAGATGATTTTCCCACGGGGGAAATAACCATAAGTTATAGGGAGGATAAGAATTGAATCATTTAGAACTTATAGAAGCGCTGATGTTCCTAAGAGGCATGGAAGGAATTTCATTAGCGGATATTTACCAGATTATCGGTAAAAAGGATATGCGATACGCTCTATTTCTCCTCTCTAGCCTTGAAGAGGTTTTTACTAATACGCCTATTAAATTGAAGTTTGATCACACCTCGAAACGATATCAAATTATTATTTCCCCAGAATTAGTAACGGGTTTAGAAGATAAGGACTTACTCACGCCGCTAATTTCTAAAGCCGCACGAGCAACCCTCGCTTGTATCATAATGAATACTATTAAGGATGAACCTGTCACAATGGCGCTCCTGAAGCAATTGCGTGGAGCAAATGTTGCAAAACACTTGAAAGAATTAGAAGAGAATGGCTATATAACCCAAGAAGAAAATCATATCTCGATTACAAACAAACTTATTTCCGAAGTAGATATTCCTGGCTTCGTAGAGGAATTGAAAAAGGTTGAATTAATATGACAAACCCAATCAAAAGATTTTTTCAAATTTTAAAAGAAATCGTCTTATTTCCAGTAAGAATCCTTCAAATGAGGAGATCTTATCAGGATCTTGAAAAACTTAGGCAATTGCCTAGAGATCCAGAGGAACAAAGGAAAATTCTTGCTAAAATGGGGTTAATTGATGACATGGGTCCGATGTTTGATCCATTGCTGTATCAACAACGAAGAGGGCGCCCTCTATATGAGGTGGATCTGTCTTATCTGGATGAGGAGGAGGATGAGGTTGATGAAGAGGTCCAAGAAGATTAACTAGCCATTACTCATTAAATAACAAACCGAGCTGTTCTGCAATTATGTATGGAAGCGGATTTGAAGTAACCGCCTCCAAGGGAGTTTCCAGCACAGATAATATATTTGAAAAGAGTTCTTCGATGTGCGTTAAATCATTTCCCCAAAGTTCTACCTCAGCAGAGTATCCAAATTCAGTTATTTTCTCCACCGCAATTATGAATTTTATGGGACGGCCAATTTCATATAATTTCCCATCCGTTTTTTCAATTTGAAAGTACGGGTGGAAATCCCAGGAGAGAAGCAATGCCTCCGCCGTTGCCTGATCCCCACTGAAGAGTTCAATTTTCCCTTGTGGATAGCGAGAGCGTTTGAATTGAAAGATTTTGCCCTTAATTAACTCATTTTGAGTAAAGAGAATTCGAGAAGATGTATCGGGAGCGAAATGTTGCCGAATTCGCATGGTCTTATATTTAGGATTCCAGTCAGAGCTAGGATTTTCGGGAATATAGATATGATCGGTGAATCTATATTTTTGAACAATTTTTGCTTTCAGCTTATCCAATTTCTTGATGAATTCATCGATATCTTGTATGAGAATGCGAATTTCAGATTCAAATTCCTTTTCCATCTTTTTTATCTTCCCGTTCTTCTATAATTTTACATAAAAATTTTAGTAGTATTTACCATAACCTTCTGATTACTTATAAAAATCGGTTATTTTCTACAAAATTCCAAAATTTATGGCAATCTTCAATCTTTCCCGTAGGGGACAGACCAGCCCTAAGGTTATCAGGCTGTGCGCCCGTCGCCGGGTTCAAGATATACTGCATCAATACTACTTTTGGCAATATTTTAGCAGTCTTGAAGGAGGTTATCCCGCTGTGCTTGAAGAGGTCGTGGATTTGTGCCCATTTATAGTAGGGACTACTCGGGTTCAAACGGGGTTTTAAAGCGCCCCCGACTTGGGCGAGCAGCCGCTGATAAATAGGAGGAAGATCTTCCTGGAATCCTAAACCTCTCCGAGCTATTACATAACTCGCGAGTATATGCCCGGATAAGTTATGTAACCGCGAATATTTATATTTGGTAATCTGGGAAGTATAGCCCGGAAACACTTCCCGATATGCCACCCCTCGTTTCAGGCATTTACGCTTTAGTAATTCTACCGCAGCGGTTTTGAATTGATTTAATTTGCGATTTAACGGTTTGTTATAAGAAAAGTATTGTGGAAAGGCTAAATCTTCAATGATCAGCCCTTTCTTCTTATGCACACAATAATTGAGGATCTTATCTAATTTGAAACTGAGATAATTCATTCCCTGATTCCGGCGCAAGGAATAGAGATTCCGCAACCGAATGGGTTGGTAACTGAGTAACTGACCGCTCTGATCCACGTTGGTCAAACCCAGCACCTGATAATTCATATCTAGCCCAATCGCTCCGTTTTCAAAGGCATATCGCTCCTCAGGTTCAGGCAGTTCATACGAAAAATGGACGTAATACCGCAGTTCCTTTTTAACCAGGAGCCGTTTCACCGTGACAGTATATTTCGCGGCTTGGAACAGTGTTTGAAGGAGTGGGTCCTGCTTTTCATTCCCCGAAAATGGTATAGTGAGCCATTTCTTGCCCTTGGCTTTGCTGAACGTCCTAATTTTCACTTTTTTGGTTGTCAACACCTTTATGTTTAGATTCACGCCTTGTTTTTTTCCTACACAGGTAAAGGAGGCATCCCGGTGAATTTTAAATTCTTGCCGTGTCAATTTGTGGCGAATACGGTCGCGAAATGCCCGTTTTCCACCGGATATGAGAGGCTTAAATTGATAAGTTCTTAATCTGTTTTGAATGACGGATAAGCGAGCATAGAGCCCTCGTAACCGCCGATCGCCCTTATGAATGGAATTTATGGTGCCAATTTTATCCTGGATAACCGCCCCCTTCGCCTGTAAATAGGACCTGTACTTCTCCAGCCAGGTCATTTGCTGGTGGAATTTCTGTTGATTTTCTAGGAGAATAGAGTTCACATAAGGGTTATTATGGCAATAAGCCATCAACTGGTGTTGAAGATTGGCTTCATTTTTTATTAATAACCGATAGCCTCTTCGTTTGGCGCGATTTTAGATGGTGAAAATCTCGTGCAGTAGTTTTTCCTGAACCGCCGTAGGGAACAGCCGGAACTTACTTGTATAAATCATTTTACGCCTCTAATAACTGCTGTTTTATGTGTTGGGCCTTATTAATCCCTTTTCTTTTGCCGTATAAGCGACTACTGAAATGAATAATCACCACAATCAGATCGTCAATAATTTCCTGTTTATAGTCGGAATCGGTCTGATTCACGACAAGCAATTCCGTCCCATAGGACCGGAGGATATCCGTCAATAAATCAACCCCAAAGCGGGCAAGCCGATCCTTATATTCGATGACAACAGCTTTTACCGGATTTTTTTGACAATAATGGAGTAAATTTAGGAGCCCTTTTCGTTTAAAATTCATCCCACTGGCAATATCTTGATAGATGCCTTCTATTTTATAGCCATTCGCTACTGCAAATTGTTCCAAGCGCTCACGTTGCCGTTGGAGATTTGCTTTTTGGATGGTCGTAGAAACACGACAGTATATCAGACATTTATTTTCCCTCCCTGCCAACGGATCGAGCTTCATAAGGCGTCTAATTTCACTAAGTTTAAATCGACGATGTCCTCCTTTGCTCCTGATTGCGGTTAAAAAGCCTTCTTTACTCCAATGCCGGAGAGTCTGCGGGGTAACATTCAATAACTGTGTTACGTCTTTCATTCGCAATAACTGTTCGGAAATCATCTCCTCTTATTCTTAAAAGATCCTATTTAAACTACCAGCTTTTATTATTATTTTGTAGATTTAAATACAATTTAATCAACTGTTGCGACAATAGTTTTGAGTTATAGGATGAGTACGATTTTTTCAAGGTGAATTGAATTGAATAATGTTTATGATGTTATAATTGTAGGTGCGGGGCCTGCAGGGCTAACGTGCGGAATGTATGTAGCGCGGCGCGGCGGACTAAAAACGCTGATTTTGGAGACGCTACCTGATGCTGGGGGGCGAGCGATAACCGCGCATAAAATCGAGAATTATCCCGGTTTTCCGGAGGGCATTTCGGGAATGGAGTTAATGCGGTTAATGAAAGAGCAGGCCTTAAAATGGAATAATGTCGAGATAAAGTGGATGGAGGAAGTAATCAATTTAACATTTGAAGATATAAAAACAGTTCAGACACGAAAGGGGATATATGAGGGAAAAGCCATTGTGTTGGCCATAGGCGCAAAACATGGTAAATTGAATATAAAGGGGGAACAGAGATTGCTTGGAAGGGGTGTTTCATATTGTGCAACTTGTGATGGCCCTTTCTTCCGTAAGCAGATTGTGGCAGTGATTGGCTCCGATTATGAAGCTATCGAGGAAGCGTTATATTTAGTTGATTTAGCCCAAAAAGTCTATCTGATATCCCCGGAGGCGACCCTCGATGCGGATGAGGTTCTTATAAATGTCCTGAAATCAAGATCGGTAGAATTTTTGCTTAATCAAGAGCTGAAGGAAATCGATGGCACGGAGGAAGTCTCCTCACTTGTAATGGTTGATAAAGAAACAGGAACTGAACAAGTGCTTCAAGTACAAGGAGTCTTTATCGCATTAGGAGCTGTTCCAATAACCGCTATAGTTCAGCAAGCCGGTGTGAATGTAGATGAGAAAGGAAACATTATTACCAACAAAAATCAAGAAACGAACATTGAGGGTGTGTTTGCCTGCGGCGATTGTTGTTCTGAAATAAAGCAGATTGTTACGGCCACAGGGATGGGCGCTATCGCGGGATGGTATGCTGCAAAATATGTCAAGGATATGAAATAACTTACAGCCCTAGAATGGAAGGCGGAAATACATCCAGTCAGGTATGGCTTTATCTATCAGAAGCACAATTACAAAGACTAGAAAAGCAGTCAGAAGTCCAATGAGAAAATAATCCTTTAGTTTCATTCTCAAAGGATAGAGATACGTCCTTCGTTTTGTCGCTCCAAAGCCCCTAGATTCGAGGCTTTCGGCAATGAGAAGCGCTCGTTGAATAGAGAGAATTATTAAAGGAATAATGATTGGTATAAAATTCTTCACTTTTTTGATGATATTCCCCTTCTGCAATTCTAATCCTCGAACCATTTGGGCCTCGCGCACGTTTTGAGCTTCTTGAGCCAAGGTCGGAACGAACCTAATCGCGAGCGAAAGCGCAAAGGCAAAGGAGAAAGGAACCTTGATCTGAATGAGGCTCTGGCTGAAGTCATCAGGATGCACTGTTAAAAAGAATAAGGAAAAAGCGGAAATTAAAACAAATAATCGTATGCTCATTGCGACTCCAAGATTGAAGGAGAGGAAAAGGGTATCTATTACTATTATGAGACTAGCAAGAAAAATCAACCCTTTGAGGGTATTAAGCCACTGAGTGAATATTTTACCAATTAAGAAGAGGGGAATAATAGCTAAAAAGAGAATTAGGAGGGGTATTATATCGGTAAAACAGAGAGAAACTATAGTGATAGTAAAGGCGAAGTAGAGCTTTGTTCGGGGGTCCAAATTATGAATGGCAGTGTTTTTTATCTTAAACTTAAAAGCTTCCAGAAAATTAATAGCCATCAGCTCGCACCCCCCAAATATTCCAGAATTCTAGTTTTCATTTCTTCAATTGAAAGAACAGCGCTCTCGAAATTAAGTAAATGGCATAAATGAACTAATTGAGGTTCAATCAGAGATGCTTCTTTCAATATTTTTTCATTGGCCAGAATATATTTCGTTGGACCATCGGCAACGAGTATTCCGTTGCTCATCAAAATGCAGCGGGGGAGATATTCTACCGTAAATTCGATATCATGGGTAATAATGATTACGGTGACTCCATTTTCATTTAAGCTACGTAGTAATTCAATCAATTTCTTTTTTTCAATAGCATCCTGCCCTATTGTGGGCTCATCTAAAATGAGAATTTCTGGGTGTGCACAAAGAATTGAGGCCAAGGCGACTCGCTTTCGCTCACCACCACTGAGCAGGAAAGGCGATTGCTCTCTATACCGTACCAGATCGAATTGCTGTAGAATTCTTTCAACCTCGGCTTGTATTTTAGATTCCTCATATTTAAAATTCTTTAATATGAAACCGATTTCTTCTGCTACAGTTCTACTAAAAATCTGATGGTCAGCATTTTGAAAAACAAATCCAATAATCCGAGATAATTCGGCAACGGAGAGTGAAATCACATTTTGATCATTGATAAAAATCTCACCTTTGGCTGGCTTCAGGAGCCCATTAAATAATTTCACTAAGGTCGTTTTGCCTGCGCCATTTTCACCCATAATGCCAACAAAATCCCCATCCTTGATCTTCAAAGTGATATCTTTTAGCACGGAAGTGATTCCATCATAGGAAAACCATACATTCTGGCACTGAATCATTTTTAACGACCTCCTTTTATCTGTTGGAGCGCCTCTGCAAATTCAGCTGAAGTGAGGGGGATCTTTTCAAAATTGACTCCAGCTTCTTTTATTACCTTATATAGCTGTACAATCTTTGGTAGACCGATGTTAATTTGCTGGATTTTTTCATCTAGCAGCACCTCTTCAGGGGGACCATCGAGGACTAGTTCGCCTTGATCCAGCACAATCATGCGATTAATTAAGGGAACCACAAGCTCCAAGCGATGTTCAATGAGAATAATGGTTTTTTTGTAAGTCGAATTCAATTCTTTCAGGAAAAACATCATTTTTTCAGCGGCAGCTGGGTCTAAATTGGAGGTGGGTTCGTCTAAAATGATGATACCCGGGTCCAAAATTAATATGGACGCGATCGCCACACGCTGTTGTTCGCCCCCAGAGATTTCATACGGAGCTTTCATTCGAAGATGATTTAATTGAAATTCATCTACAATTTCTTCGATTTTCTCTCGAATTTTTTCGGCGGGAACCCCTAAATTTTCTAGTGCAAACCCCAATTCCCGTTCCACATTCATTGCGACCAATTGGTTTTCAGGATTCTGAAATACCATCCCTACCTTTTTCGCAATTTCATACACAGGGTGTTGGAGCGTATTTAGACCATCTACAATCACTTGCCCTTCCATTGTGCCTGTATGAAAATTTGGTATTAGCCCTGTAATGCAACGACACAAGGTTGTTTTGCCGCATCCCGTAGGGCCACTTAAGAGAATGAAATCGCCATCTCCGATTTCCAAATTGATGTCCCGCAGTGTGGGCATCGTATTTTTGGAATATTGAAATGACAAGTTTGAAATAGAGATGTGACCCACAAACGAACCTCAGAAATTAAATTTTAGTTGAATGAGGAAAGGAGCCATCGAATAAAAAAGTAATTACTCAAGATTGAGTAATTAAGATTTTCCAGTAAGTTTTAGTTTCAGTAATTCAAGAGCCATTTGTAATCCGGCTTCCAAATTAGTTTTTCCATTACAGCCCGCGGCACCTTCATGCCCGCCGCCCTCACCTTCCATAATAGGGCCAATTTTTTCCATGACGTCTTTCGCCAAGTTCAGATTCGTTTTCTTAATTATTTCGGAAGTGGCGCGGGTACTGAACCGGATTTCATCCTTTTTTTTCCCGTACACCAACGCAACATCCGCCCCTAAACTCATTAGCGCACGACAGGCGCTCGCTTCATAAGTGCTAACATGAGAAACAGCGACAATCCATTCATCAAATTCATGCAGAATTACTCTTTGGGCCGCCTTCAAGCGGGCAATGCGTTCAGAACGATCCATATAGAATGTTAATAATTCTACCATATCGGAATAATCAATACCATAATTGAGTAATTGGTGAAGAATATTGATGGTTTTATTATTTGCTAATAGTAAATGTCGGGAATCATAGAGTATTCCGAGAGTGATTAAACATGCATCAATTTGAGAAAGTTGTACATTAAAAGCTTGATAAATTTCAAAAATCATCTCGCTGGTTGCAATAGATTCCTCATTAATAATTGTGTATTTGGTGATTTTCTCCATATCAATATGAGGGTTGTGATGATCCACAATTAATAGGGGGACTTCTAAATTTATTCGATTTTTTAAGGTCCCTAACTGTTCAGGATGATTTGCATCCACAAGAATAATTCCATCGTTTGTAAGATCATCGGGCAGAGCAGTATCCAGGTTAAACTTATTCACAATTTGCTGCGAGATGAGACTTAAGTCATTAAAGCAGATTGTCACTTTCGTCTCCGGATAAAGGCTTTCAATGAGATGCCTTAATGTAAATGCACTACATAAGGCATCCGGATCCGCATTCTCATGCGTGGCAATTATAATTCTTGCAGGAACCACCGTTTGAAAGAATTCTTGTAGCACTTGAAACATTCTCACACCATTACCTGAAAAAACCGGAGAAATCTACCCGATTATTGGATTATTTTGTAGACTGATAACTTTTTAATTTTCATATAATTTTTAATGTTATAGAACAACTTGTAATTATTCATTGGAGTCATTAATAAAACATAGCAATGGAAAATTCCAAGCAGGGGTAGCCAAGCCTGGAAAATAAAGAACTCAAACGCGGATGGGTTTTTTAGTCGAGCGGCGCTGGACTCAAGATCCAGTCTCGAAGGAGACATAGGCGCTGTGGTGCTCTATGCTTGATTCCGTGGGTCCAAATCCCACCCCCTGCACTGCTCAAATTCTTTTTCTTTACGGATTTCAAAGTAAATGCGGAGTTTTTTAGTAAATTATGCCTCTAAGAGGCGGTCTTTAAATTCTAATCGAAAGTAGTGATAGATAAATACTTTAAATCCTAACTAACTTTAAACCAAAGTAGCGTTTCTTTCAATCATTGAATTAAAGAATCTGTCTGCGGTAGGGTTGCGCTTGACTAAATCATGGCAGGGCGTCCAGAAGAAGTTAGAGCATTACTTTGCGAAAGACAAGCAGCGAACCCTAAAAATAGGATTGATGGGGTCCCATGATACCGGGAAAACGACCTTGGGGTTTACGATCTGCGGGAAATTAAAGACTAGGCACTACAATGTCGATTATGTCGCCGAGGTGTCGCGCCAAATCCCAGCCACGCTCAAAGTAAATGAGGGAACGAATTTCTTTGCCCAGTATTGGATCCTCAATCAACAGATTAACGATGAGATTCTGGCTAAGTTACGCGGGGCAAATATGATAGTGACGGATCGAACAGTAGTAGATAATTATGCCTACGCGTTTCGCGCAGCGCAACCGCATGTTAAACAGATTTTTGAAGAGGATTTGAAAGTTATGGAGGCAAAATGTCTCCATTGGGTAAAAACTTACGATTTTTTGTTTTATGTGGCGATACCAAACAAAAAAATGGAAGAAGATGGATTCCGCTCCACGGAGAAAGAATTTCAATTGGAAATTGATGGTTATATTAAGCAAATAAATAAGGATTGGGATTTAAACGTAGTTTATTTGGAGGGAACCAACGATGAACGTATTGAGATCATGTTAAACACACTTTTTAAACAAGAATTTTGAGGTAGCAGGTGAGAGCACCGATGTTTTTCGATACCCATTGTCATTTAACTTTATTCAAAGACATCCCGTCAATCCTTGCAAAAGCTAAGGAGAAAGGTGTGACTCATATCTTTGCGGTTGCGATGTATTATAAGGATAATTGGGATGTACTAGAGCTTGCGAAGGAATATTCAGAGATAATTCCAGGACTCGGGATCCACCCAATAGAAGTTCCAAACCTCACGAATGTGGAGGAAAAATTGGAAACCATCGATCAATTGCTTCTCGCAAATAGGATTAGAATCGTTGGCGAGATCGGGCTCGACCGGTATTTTGTCAAGGATAAACAGATGTGGAATAAACAAGAAGAAATATTAAAGCATTTTCTGGAATTCGCGAGTCAAAATGAATTAGTAGTGAATCTCCATGGAAAGGATGCGGAAGGGACTCTTTTCCAAATTCTTTCGCAGTACGATCTTAGAGCCGTTCAAGTGCATTGGTTTGCAGGATCACCCGAATTAATCAAGGAAGGAATAAAACGGGGTTATTATTTTTCAGTTACACCCGCCGTATATTATTCAGATAAAATGCGCCGGGTGGTTGAATTAGTCCCTCTCGATCATCTCTTAAGCGAGTCAGACGGTCCGGTGCGCTATAAAGGGCAGCAGCCCTTCAATGGGGAACCAGCGCTCATGGAGGATGTCGTGCGAGAAATTGCGCAAATTAAACAAGCAGATTCTCAAGAAGTAGAACAGATTTTATATAATAATGCCCAAAACCTGGTATCATCATGATGATCAAATAAATTTCATTTCAAATCTGGCAGTAGCTCATATCTCAAATTGTTCGTGGCACAAATGAATCACCTTTTAAAATTCGGAAATTCATTAGATACTAGTAATTTTTAAGATGGGAATTTTTAACATGGGAATCCTCGGGTTAGTGATTCAGCGGACGAATGGCATTCCAATTATCTCCAAAACCTGGACGGATAAATTATTGAGCTTCAATCAAATGGATTCCATGTTGATTGCCGGTTTCATGAGCGCCATAACCAGTTTTGCAAATTCTTTTGAACAGAACATCGATTTTATTCAGCTTTCTCCCAAGAACGACCCTGATAGTAATGGAATAAGTGCCGTCCTCAATTATTTCTCCGAGGTTATGCTGATTTGTTTCACGGAACCGTATCTCTTTCTGAACAAAGTGAATATGAAACTGCGATTAATTTATGAAAATCTAATCGAAGGGAAACTCAAAAATCTGATTTCAGGTAATGTTTTCACGTTGACAAAGGAAGATGAGGCTTTTGTCGAACGAATTCTATTCGATATTGATGCAAAAGAGTTGATTGAGAGTAAAAAAGACCAAATTATTTCGGCTTTAATAGAAATTGAAAAATCTTACGAAGATATTCGAGGATTCTCCATAAATTCTTTTGATAACAGCATTCTTTTTACCTATGGAATAGAAATGCAAAGCTTAACAAATTTGCTTTGTAATATGGGAAGGGGGGGCGATGTAAAAGATTGGGAAGTTCAATATAAACCCGTATGGATTGAGAAAAATCCGATTTTGGTCAGTTATACTAACTCAGCAGTAAAAATTCCGGTTAGCTGGATGCTTGGAAAAAAAGGGGAACCAAATCAAGGGGAAAATAACTTGTATTATGGCGAGGTCCCTCTGTATTATTATGTGATTACAGACCCTGACTGCTCCATTGGGCCAATCATGGAGAAATTAAATTCCACGCTTCATCCGCTTTTATTGGAACATTGATTAGTAAAATCGGACGCGGATCGATCTCTCGTTGCGAAATTTCTAACTTGTAATAAAACTATTCTTATTGAGGTTAATTTGTTAAATTTTTACTACCTTTTTAGTTTTCATGTGCCTCCCCTCGAGCTATAAATAAAAAATTTTCCTCTTCTTTTCTCATGAAAGGAGATCCTTCATATAATATCCCGATATTCTCCTCAAAATCCCCAAATATTACCGACCTTTATATAGGTTCCAGAGGAAGTATAGTACAATTAATCAAAGAAGTATTTGAAAGAAAAGAAAATGAAAGTCAAAACGAGTTTGAATAGTTCCAAATGAAATGATCGGGTGATAAGGTATGTGTGAAATCGAAACGAGAAATGTTGGAGAATTTTTAGTAATTGATAAAATTTTACAGAAAATTGATGTAACGGATTTGCATAATCCGATATGCATTCAGGGGATGCCCGGGACCGCAGACATCGGGAAGGTCGCCCTTGATCAATTAATAGCCGCATTACAACCTCAAAAAATCATGGAAATTACATTTGATGATTATCCTGCGGGAGCGATTATAAATGAGTCGCTCCTGTATGCACCGAAAGCGGAAGTATATTTGTGGAAGGATCCGCAAGGGATGCGAGATATCCTTTTTATCACGGCTGATGCGCAGCCAATGTCCCCGAAGGGGATATATGGCATTAGTGAATATCTTTCTAGCTTAATGTTCACTTTCGGCGTCAAATTAATCGTCTCCTTAGGCGGTTTCCCGCTTGAGCAGTGCAACAAAAGCACGAAAGTATACATCAGCGCTACGTCATCCGAGGTGCTCGAACCCTATTTGCAATTTACCAACGTCGAAAAAATCGTCAAGGGCGTGGTGCTGGGTGTCAATGGCCTCGTTCCCACCTTAGCGAAAATGAAGTACAATATCGAGGGTGTGGTCCTGCTCGCGGAGACAAATGGCTATGAAGCGATGCAAAACGACGCTTACGACCTGAGAGCCTCTGTCTGCTTAGTCGAAGTAATTCAGAATCGGTTCAACCTTCCGATCGAAGCGAAATACACCGAAGATAAGATTCAAGGTATGGAGACCAAATTGACCGCTGAAAAGGAATCGATAAAAGAAGAGTTAGGATTAAATAACAGCAAAGTTCCTTCATTGAATTATTTCGGCTAAAACCCTTTTTTAAATACTCCTTTTTTGAGCAACTCCTTTACTTTACACATACCCTTTTTAAAAAACAACTTTTCTCAATAATTTCAGGGGAGATATTGTATAATTTTTCAGAAAGGTATTCTTTCAAGGAAGAGATTGCAACTAAATCCACTTCATTTTCGGGTAAGCATTGTCCCATATAAGGACCATTAAAATAATCTTGGAAATTGTCTTCAATTTTCAATAGGAAATTTGAAAAATTTTGCTTACATAAATCATCTATTTCGCCTTTTAGCAAAAGAGCTCCATATGAATGTTCTGCCCGACTAATTAGAATATTTATCTTCTGAAATTGGATTTGAGAGACTTCTTCCCGCGTTAAATTTTTCCCAAACATATTAATAGCATCTAGAAAGGAGGATAATAGGTCTGGATCAATTTGATTCGAAATATCTTGAACGATTGCTTTGTTATAAATCGTAATTCCGTTAGATAAGTATACTAAAACTGAAATAATACGTATGTCATTTTGGAAGTAAGAGCATTTCATTGGACATGTCGCATCTGCAATTGCATGTTCCATACAACATCCGGTTTTACTTCCAATGACATCTTGTTTAAGGTTTTTACAGTTTGCACAATAAACAGCTTGATCCATTGATTCGCCAATGGGGATTGGGTGTGGTTTTTTAAATTTAGTCAATAAAATTCCTCTAAGAGTTATTTTTAATTAGATATTAGGCGGTCTAAAAATAAGAATTTCTATTCAGTAGATTTATTACTAAATGTGAGAAGTAAGTTATTACAAATTTAATAACACTGATGACCTCACATGAATAGAATCAACGAGAATATTGAAGCATCCAAATACGCGCAGCAATTGAAGCAAGAGTGCATAGATAGCATACCTCACCGACGAGGAAAAGAAATTCTCCTTTTAATTTATTTTCTAATTATATTTACCATAATTGCGGTGTATTTGTGGGTCAATACGTTCATTTATGATTTCTGGTTTTATATCCTGCTAGGGCTTTTGTGTGTAAAGTTTCTGATGGGTTATCTGCTTGACCGACGTTATCACCCGGATTGGAAGCAGTATTTTCTTGACATTTTGAATGAAATGAAAGGAGTTAATACCGTCAAATTGGCGGATTTCATCAATGCGGGGCAACCATTTTTAGGGGCGAATTTGGGCACCTGTGAAAAGTTCCTTAAAATTGCGGAAAAATTCCTCGAGGGCCAGGTTACGGAGTTAGTTATTAGAGGGGCCAATGTGTATCTGAAAGGGTTTGAGCCGCCCCCCGAGGAAAAAAAGGAAAAGAAAGAAGGAAGCGATGAGGAAAATGCCCAAGGGAAAAATGCCCAAGATTGACTCTAAAATGGTTCAGTTGATCCGGTCCGCATTGACTGCAATTGATGGGTTATGGTTTCTAGAAGTGGAAAAGAAACATGGGTTCGAGGATGCCTTTGAGGTAGATATAGATGTTTGGAAACGGTATGGCCCAATCATGGTTAATCGTATAAAGAAAGCGCTTGCAATTAATGATAATACACTCGAATCCTTTCTTCGAA
>Ga0315279_10001236_pt1 | contig 43355 bp, 45 predicted proteins | sample YL17G06_20_MG_FD_203694 | JGI IMG/M metagenome (GOLD analysis project Ga0315279, IMG submission 203694) | Sediment microbial communities from Yellowstone Lake, YNP, Wyoming, USA - YL17G06_20 | ecosystem: Environmental > Aquatic > Freshwater > Lake > Sediment | place: USA: Wyoming | collected...
CAGTTTCCACAGTATGAACAAAAAGAAAAAGGTAGCCAAAAAGAAAAAGAACTACTACTAATTGAAACATGAAAAGAGGACATTTCTATTTTGGTAACAATAGGACATTTCTATTTTGGCTTGACAGGAAATTAAAATTTATTTGACTTGCCCTAAATTTATGTTATACTTCATATCCCTATGACTAAAACTTACGTAGCTAAAAAAGAAGATATAAAGAGGCAATGGTATCTGGTGGATGCCAAGGATAAGATACTCGGCAGGCTGGCTGCCAAGATTGCAGTAATCTTAAGGGGCAAGCATAAGAGCATATTTACCCCCCATCTTGATACCGGAGACGGCGTTATTGTCATAAATGCCTCTAAGATTAAAGTTACCGGAAGGAAACTTAAAGAGAAGGTTTATCGGCGCTACTCAGGTTATCCGGGAGGCTTGAGAGAAGTATATTTGGAGACTCTGCTGGCGAAGAAGCCTGAGAGGGTGATTCAGTTAGCAGTAAGACGCATGCTCCCCGGAGGGCCTTTAGGCCGGGATATATTCAAGAAATTGAAGGTTTACCCCGACGATAAACATCCCCATAAGGCACAGAACCCTATAACGTTGGAGATATAATTAAAATGGAGCCGATTACAAGATATACGGCAGTAGGTAGACGCAAAGAATCAGTGGCCAGAGTGTGCCTTGCGCCTGGTAAGGGGGATATTCTGGTAAACGCCCGGCCGATTGATAAATATTTTCTGCGCGAGACTGATAGGATTATTGTAAAGCAACCTCTAACAATAAGCAATAATCTGAATAAATACGACATTATTGCTATTATTAGAGGAGGCGGGCTTACTGGACAGGCAGGTGCTTTACGCCATGGTATTTCCCGCGCCTTGGTTTTAGTAGAGCCGACCTTGAAGGATTTATTACGTAAGCAAGGGTTCTTGACGCGCGACCCGCGCGCCAAAGAGCGTAAGAAATACGGCCAGAAGGGTGCACGCAAACGCTTCCAGTGGACAAAGAGATAGGAGGACTATAAACCAAAAGATTTAAAAACTTAGTTTTTATTTTGATCCCGCTGGATGAGCGGGATTTTTGTTTTATATTCCGTCGAGAATCCGACGAGAAAATACTTGACTAGGCACAAATTTTGGCTTAAGATGAACCTATAAAATAAAGGAGACTTTAATGATTAATGTGGGCATTATAGGGGCAACCGGTTATGCTGGTGAGGAACTAATTGATATCCTCTTAAGGCACCCTGGGGTAAGGATTGCAAGCATTTCTGCTAAGATTGATAAGCCGCAAAAAATATCAGATATTTTTCCGAAGTTTGAGGGCAGAATAAACCTTATCTGCGAAGAGCCGCAGGTACAGAAGATTGCCGCCAGCTGCGATGCGGTATTCCTGGCCTTGCCGCATACTGTCTCAATGGGGTTTGTGCCGAAGTTGCTAAAGTTAGGCAAAAAGGTTATTGACCTGAGCGCAGATTATAGATTAAAGGATACAAGAATTTATGAGAAATTTTACAATGCCAAACACCAGGATAAATTACACCTGGCTCAGAGTATTTATGGGCTACCTGAACTGTATCGGGCGAAGATTAAGAACGCCCGGCTAATCGCCAACCCGGGGTGTTATCCGACGGTAAGTATTTTGGCCTTGGCACCGTTGGTGGCTTGTAGCTCAATCTGTCTAGATTCAATAATTATTGATGCAAAATCAGGGGTAACTGGCGCGGGAAGAAAAATAGCTGAAGGCTTTCTATTCTCAGAGGTAGATGAAGATTTTAAGGCTTATAAGGTAAATGCACATCAGCATTCTCCTGAGATTAATCAGGAATTGTCAAAATTAGCGGGTAAGAAAATAAGCGTAACCTTTGTGCCGCACCTCTTGCCTTTGGATAGAGGTATTTTGGCTACGATATACGTTAGAAAAATTATCCCGCCTAAGCGGGATCCCGCAAAATGCGGGAAAAATGAAAAAATTAAAAATTTAATCAATCTGTATAAAAAATTCTACAAAAAGGAACCATTTGTAAGAATCAGGGATGAAGGAGATTTTCCCCGGATTAAAGATGTAGCAAGAACTAATTTCTGCGATATCGGAATTAAAGATAGTTCCGAGAGTATAATTATTGTTGCTGCTATAGATAATTTATTAAAGGGCGCAGCAGGTCAGGCAGTGCAGAATATGAATATTATGTATAAATTCCCGGAATATACTGCATTGCTCTAAAGTTTCTTTGTTTCGCTGGATATAAATGAAAATATATAAAAAAGCGATTCTACCCATAGGTTTCGAGGCCAACGCAGTAGCTTGCGGTATTAGGAAATTAAATAAATTAGATCTTGCTTTGTTTTATTCCCATGCCATAGCAAAGGCTAGTTGTAAATTTACTAGCAATAAAATACTATCTGCGCCTATACAGGTAGATAAACAGTATCTTAAAAATAATAGGGATTTTAAGGCAATAATTGTAAACAGCGGAAATGCTAATTGTTTTACAGGTAATTTCGGGCTAAGAGATGCTCTGCAGGTAAGTAAAGACTTAGGCTCCTGCCTAGGCATTAAGAAAGAAAATATACTGGTTGCCTCTACCGGTATTATTGGCAGACGCCTGCCTGTAGATAAGATCAGAAGGGCTATTCCTAAATTAATCTTAGGGTTATCCTCAAAAGGGATAGATAAAGCAAAATTAGCCATAATGACCACAGATACCTTTGCTAAGGAGATTACTGTAAAATTGAATATTGGCAGAAAGGCTATTACGCTCTGCGGAGTGGCTAAAGGCGCAGGGATGATTGCCCCGAATATGGCCACAATGCTAGTGTTTATTTTAACCGATGCCAATATCTTACAAGGTCCTCTCAATAGAGCTTTAGATATTGCCGTGGATAATTCTTTCAACTGTATAACTGTTGATGGTTGCATGAGCACAAATGATAGCGTCATAGTATTAGCAAATGGTGTAGCTAAGAATGAATTAATAGAGAGGGGAAAGAATTTTGATTTATTTGTTCAAGCGATAAAATTAGTAAGTCTAGAGTTAGCCAAGATGGTTGTTAAAGACGGGGAGGGCGCGACAAAGTTTATTCAGATTAAGGTAAACAGGGCAAAGAATTTTAGAGAGGCTAAAAAGATAGCTTTGAGTATCGCCAACTCTAATCTTTTTAAGACTGCCATGTATGGTGAAAATCCTAATTTTGGCAGGATTGTCGCGAGCGTAGGCGCAAGTGGCGTAGAGGTAAATGAGAAAGACTTAAAAATTAAAGTAAGCCCTTTGAGTAAAAAAGATATAAATGTTGATGTATCTATTAATAGGGGCAATTCTAGTGCTGTAGTTTACACCTCTGATTTGACACCGGAATACATTAAAATAAACGCAAGGTATAATTAACAAAGTAACCAGCAACCAGAGTACAGAAACCAGAAAAACCTTTTTCTGTAATCTGTGCTCTGTTATCTGGTTTCTCCCGAGCGACTGAAAGGAGCGAGGGTAATGGAAGAGGCTATTAAGAAGGCAGATGTTTTGATTGAGGCATTGCCTTACATCAAGAAATTTCACAAGAAGATAATTGTAATAAAATACGGTGGCAGCATCTTGGGAGAGGAAAAGATTCGTAAGGGAATCTTAGAAGACATCGTCTTTCTAAATTTTATGGGTTTAAGACCAGTGTTAGTCCACGGCGGTGGGCCGAATATCAGCTCTGCGCTGCGGGCATCGGGTAAGAAGACAGAGTTCTTTGAGGGCATGCGGGTAACCGATACGGCTACCCTAAAAGTAGTGGAAGAGGAATTACAGACTTTAAACGAGCTTATTCTTAAAGAGGTATCAGAATTAGGAGCAATGGCCATCGGCCTAAATGGCAAGGATAAAAATATAATTCAGGTTGAAAAGAAAAAGGCGAAGGTAGACTTAGGTTTAGTCGGCCATATTGTGGGCATAGATAATGCGCCCTTGTTGGAGGAATTAAAGAAAGATAAGGTAGTGGTGGTTTTACCTATGGGTAGAGGAAAAGACAAAAAGACCTACAATGTCAATGCCGATGAGGTAGCAGCCAATATTGCCAGGAGTCTAGAGGCAGAAAAATTAGTTTTGCTTACTGATGTAAAAGGTATTATGCGCAATTCCGATGACCCCCATTCTTTTATATCTACACTGACTACCGAAGAGGCAAAGGGTTTAGTTAAAGACCGTATAATCCAACAAGGCATGATCCCAAAAGTCCTGGCTTGTATTGATGCCCTGGATAATGGCGTAAAAAAGACACACATTATTGATGCCCGCACGCCGCACGGATTACTTTTAGAGATATTTACTGACCAAGGAGTAGGGACAGAGATAATAAAATAGGCTGCACGCTGCAAGCAACAGGCTAAAAGCCTGAAGCTTGCAGCCCGGAGCCTGTAGTGGAAATGAAAATCGAGGAAATATTTCAAGCTTATAATGACTACATAATGCCCACTTATACAAAGCTGCCTTTGGTTTTTGTTAAAGGTAAAGGCAGCCGGCTTTGGGATATTCATAACAAGGTTTATCTGGATTTCTTCCCGGGTTGGGGAGTTGGGAATCTGGGGCATTGTCATCCTAAGGTTATGCAGGCAGTGCGAGACCAGCTCTCAAAATTAATATTTATCCCGAATAACTATTATCATATACCTCAGGCGAAATTAGCTAGCCAGATAGTTTATTGGACTTATCCGGCTAAGGTGTTTTTCTGTAATTCTGGGGCTGAGGCAAATGAGGCAGCAATAAAATTGAGTCGAAAGTTTGGTAAAGGTAGATACGAAATTATTACTTTTGAAAATTCATTTCACGGAAGGACGCTGGCTGCCTTAGCTGCCACAGGTCAAAAAAAATATCAGAGTGGTTTTGAGCCGTTACCAGAGGGATTCAAAATAGTTAAATTTAATGACACAGAGAGCACCAAAAATGCGCTCACAGATAAAACAGTAGCTATAATGTTAGAGTTAATTCAGGGCGAGGGCGGCGTTAATGTTGCCTCGCAAGACTTCGTTTCTTCATTAAGGAAGATCTGCGATGATAGAAATCTGCTTTTAATTATTGACGAGGTCCAGACCGGCCTGGGCAGAACCGCTAAATTGTTTTGCTACCAGCATTACGGAATAACTCCAGATGTAATGACCCTGGCAAAAGCATTAGGCGGGGGTTTGCCTATCGGCGCAATGGTAGTTAAGAAAGAAATCGCAGATACATTGCAACCCGGGACGCATGCCTCAACATTTGGAGGCGGTCCAGTTATCTGCAAGGCAGCATTGGCAGTATTGGAAGCCATACAAAAGGAAAAACTACTTAGCAATGCAAAAAGAATGGGTGAATATTTGTCTCTTGAGCTTAAAGCCTTAAAGGATAAGTATCCTATAATAAAAGAGGTAAGGGGTTTAGGTCTAATGGCGGGTTTGGAGTTAAGTATCGAAGGTAAGGGGATAGTTGAAAAATGCTATAATAAAGGACTTTTGATTAATTGCACCCAGGATACAGTTTTAAGGCTTATGCCGGCTTTGAATATCACTAAAAAAGAGATTGATAAAGCAATGGGGATATTGGACGAAGTACTAAGAGGTTTATAAAATGAAAAAAGATTTTATTTGTATTAAAGATTTAACGACTTCTGAGATTGAAGGTATCTTTAGCCTCACTGATGAGCTAAAAAAAGATAAAACCAAATTTAATAAAGTATTAGCAGGTAAGACCCTTGCACTTATTTTTCAGAAACCCTCTAACAGAACCAGGGTTTCTTTTGAAGTAGGAATGTATCAATTGGGGGGCAATTCTATATATTTAGCCCCTAATGAAATAAACTTAGGCGTCAGGGAATCCATAAAAGATGTGGCGAAGACTCTCTCTTGTTATGTTGATGGTATAGTAATTAGGACATTTGAGCATAAGAATGTTTTAGAAATGGCGAAATTCGCCACTATACCAGTAATAAATGGCCTATCGGATTTCTCTCATCCCTGTCAGGCCTTAGCAGATGTTTATACCATCAAAGAAAAGTTAGGGAACCTAAAAGGGGTAACTTTAGCTTATCTGGGAGACGGCAATAATGTTTGTAATTCTTTACTTTATGCCGCTGCTTTAGTCGGCCTGAATATGAATGTAGCTACGCCAAAAGGATATGAACCAAGTTCGACGGTTGTTAGAAAATCTAAGGTTTTTGCTAAATCAAAACACAGCTGTATCAATTTATTTAGTAATCCAGTTGAGGCAGTCAATGGAGCAGATGTTATATACACTGATGTTTGGGCGAGTATGGGCCAGGAGAAGGAAGCAGGTTTGAGAAAAAAATTATTTAAAGAATTTCAGGTTAATAAAAATTTAGTTAAATTAGCAAAAAAAAGCTGTTTAGTTATGCATTGTCTGCCTGCACATCGGGGAGAAGAAATAACGGATGAAGTTATTGATAGCCCGAATTCTATTGTTTTTGAGCAGGCAGAAAATAGGATGCACGTGCAGAAGGCAATATTAATTAGGCTATTGGGAAAGAAAGAATGAAAAAAGTTGTGCTTGCATATTCAGGTGGTTTAGATACATCCTGTATAACCAGATGGCTAAAAGAACAGGGGTATGAAGTTATCTGTTTTGTGGCGGATTTAGGCCAATCTTTAGGTAGCGGCGAAGATTTCCAGGAAATAGAGGCACGAGCCCTGGCAGCCGGCGCCTCCAAAGTCTACATTAAAGACCTGCAGGATGAGTTTGTCGAGGATTTCGTCATACCAGCCTTAAAAGCAAATGCCGTCTATGAAGGAAAATACCTCTTGGCAACTGCATTAGGTAGACCCTTGATTGCCAAATATCTGGTTCAGATAGCCAATAAAGAAAAGGCCAAGAGCGTAGCCCATGGTTGCACCGGCAAGGGAAATGACCAGGTAAGATTTGAGGTCAGCATCGGCATATTAGCTCCAGACTTAGAGATAATTGCGCCGGTAAGAGAGTGGGAGTTCAAATCCCGGGAAGAAGAGATAGAGTATGCTAAGGCGTATAACATCCCTATTGAGGTGACCAAGAAAAAGCCCTATAGCATTGATAGAAATATCTGGGGGATTAGTATTGAGGCAGGGGTATTGGAAAATTTAGAGGTCGAACCACCCCAAGACGTTTACTTAATCACCAAAACCCCGACAGCCCAATTAACCTATCCAAAATATATTGAGATTTATTTTGAGAGAGGAGTGCCTAAAAAGATAGATGGCAGAACTTATAAACTAAAAAATTTAATCAACCATTTAAATGAAATCGGCGGTCTTTATGGAGTAGGTAGAAGCGACTTAGTAGAAAATAGGCTGGTGGGTATCAAGTCTCGAGAAATATACGAGGCGCCTGCTGCCACCATACTTTATACAGCCCATAAGGAATTAGAGAGCCTGGTACTGGATAGGGAATTGGCACATTTTAAAGAGGTCATCTCACTTAAATATTCAGAATTGGTTTACTATGGCCTCTGGTATTCTCCTTTAAAGGAGGCGCTGGACGCTTTTGTAAATTCTACACAAAAGCATGTAACAGGCGCGATAAAATTAAAACTATTCAAAGGAACTTCTGTTGCCGTAAGCAGGAAGTCTCCGCATTCACTTTACAAAAAAGAATTAAGCACCTATGGCAAAGAAGACAAATTCAACCAGAAATTAGCCGAAGGTTTCATTAAGATCTGGGGGATGCCATATCAGCGAGCGAGATAAGCACTGCAGTAGGGACTGTCCCCGTTCGTCAATTTAGAGAGACTGAAGGGGACTGTCCCTACCAAGCGAGCTAAGGGTGGACTGGGAGATGTGCCAAAAACGCTGACGGAGGAGAAAATGGCGAAGTTATGGGGGAGTAGATTTACAAAAAAGACAAATATACTTGTGGACAGGTTTACCTCAAGCATCTCTTTTGATAAAAGGCTGGCTAAGTATGATATTTTAGGTAGCATTGCCCATGCCAAGATGTTAGGTAAGAGAAAAATCATACCAGCCAAGGATACTAGTCTCATTATAAAGGGCTTAAAAAACATTCTGAAAGAGGTTCAGATAGGTAAGTTTAAATTTAACCCTCAGGCCGAAGACATACATTCCAATATTCAGGACGCACTCTTGAAAAAAATAGGCAAGGCCGCGCATAAATTGCATACTGCCCGCTCAAGAAATGACCAGATAGCCTTAGATGTCAAGATGTACCTGAAGGATGAAATAAGCCAAACAGAGGAGTTAATTAGGTTACTGCAGAAATCAATATTAAAATTTGCCAAAAATAACTCTAAGATAATTATCCCGGGATATACGCATCTACAAATAGCCCAGTGTGTTTTACTGGCTCATCATCTCTTGGCTTATATTGAGGGTTTAGAGAGAGATAAGGAAAGACTTATTGATGCAAAGAGAAGGGCAGATCGAATGCCTCTAGGTAGCTGTGCCATTTCGGGCACAGGGCTACCTATAAAAAGAGAATATGTGAAGAAAGAATTAGGTTTTAAGGCCCTTACAGAGAATAGTATCGATAGTGTAAGCGATAGAGATTTTATACTAGAGATATTGGCAGATTTATCCATATTAGCCGTACATCTATCTAGAATCGCAGAAGATTTAATTCTCTGGTCCACAAAAGAATTCAACTTTATCGATATAGATTTTTCTTTCTGCACAGGCTCCAGTATCATGCCGCATAAGAAAAATCCGGATGTATTAGAATTGATTCGGGGCTCAGTAGGCAAGATACAGGGAAATTTATCCAGCGTTCTTATCTTGATGAAGGGACTTCCTTTATCTTATAATCGGGATCTGCAGTTAGATAAGCCCCCTTTATTTGACACGGTAGACACTGTAAAGGATATCTTGGAGATTTCTATAGCCTTATTTGAGAATATCGTAATAGAAAAAGAGGCGATTGCAGCAAAACTAATGGATGAATCTTTATTCTCTGTTGATATTGTAGAATATTTGATTAAGAAAGGTGTCTCTTATAGAGAAGCGCATGATATTGTGGGAAGAATGGTGAGGGATTGCTTAGACAAAGGTAAGAAAATCTCAAGTCTGGATGAGTCCCAACTAAAGAGATACTCAAGTAAGCTTAAGCCAGATGTAAAGAAAATACTCAATGCCTGGGCTTCAGTTAATCTTAAGACCTCTTACGGTGGGACTAGCCCTAAGCTTGTAGAAAAACAATTAAAGATTTGGAGCAAGCGTCTAAATTTATAGAATGGAGCCCCGCCTTAAGGCTATAAGCCTTAAGGGGTTCCTAAGGGCGGAATGCTCAAGCGGCCACAACTCATCCGCGGCCATAAATAGGCGCAGGTTTAAAGGCCGCGGAGTATAATATGCACGAATTTAAATATAAAAGAAATAACCTTTATTGCGAAGAGATAAAAGTTTTGGATTTAGCAAAACATTTTGGCACGCCACTTTATGTCTATAGCTATCATACCCTGATAGACCATTTCATTAAATTAAAAACTGCATTCCGCCAAATCGACCCGCTGATTTGCTATTCTGTAAAAGCAAATTCAAATCTGGCCATATTGAAAGCCCTGGTGGATAAAGGTAGTGGCCTGGATATAGTTTCCGGCGGAGAACTCTTTCGCGCAATTAAAGTGGGTTGTCCGCCAGAAAGAATTGTTTATGCCTCTGTAGGAAAAACAGATGCAGAAATAGAGGAGGCGATAAAAACCAAAATTCTATTTTTTAATGTCGAGTCTCTTTCAGAATTGGAAAATATAAACCGGATTGCCGAGAGACTAAATAAAATGGTCAATGTGGCTATACGTATAAATCCTGATGTAGAGCCTAAAACGCATAAGTTTATTACTACAGGAAAGATTACTAATAAATTCGGCATAGATTTTAAGAGTGCCTATAAGATTTTATTATTGCGTAGGAATTTCTTGCATATAAGAATTAGAGGGTTGCATATTCACATCGGTTCTCAGATTACTACCCCTGAGCCATTTGTTGCTGCTATAGGGAAGATGGTGCATTTTGTAGAAGGCTTAGGAAAAGAAGGTATAGAGTTAGAGTATCTGAATATCGGAGGTGGCTTAGGGATAATTTATGACCGCGAAACACCCCAGACTGCTAAAGATTTTGCGGCAAAAGTTTTACCCCTATTAAGCAAAACCGCTCTTAAGATAATTTTAGAGCCGGGTAGATTTATCGTAGGCAATGCCGGTATCCTGGTGACAAAGGTTTTATACATTAAGACTACGCCGAAAAAGAAATTTATCATTGTAGATAGCGGAATGAATGATTTAATCAGGCCGGCGCTTTACGATGCATTTCATCAGATTCTACCTTTATCCGCAACGCAGGGCTTCCGACGCAGGACAGCAAACGCTGATGTAGTTGGCCCGATTTGCGAAAGTGCAGATTTCTTTGCCAAAGATAGAAAATTTCCCAACTTAAAAGAGGGGGATTATTTGGCGATTATGGGCGCGGGCGCTTATGGATTTAGTATGTCTTCTAATTATAATTCCCGGGTGAGGGCTGAAGAGATTATGGTAGTTAAGGATAGGAAATTTGTAATAAGGAAAAGAGAAACCTATAATGGCTTAATCCATAATGAGTTAGTGCCGCCGTTTCTTTTAGGTCTATAAAATGAAGGCGATAAAATTTACTAAAATGGTTGCTTCAGGAAACGACTTTATTATTACGGAACTTAAAGGCCGGGGTCCGGCGCTAAGAAATTTAGTTAGACACATGTGCGACAGGAGATACGGCATAGGTGCGGACGGTTTATTATTATTGGAGAAATCTAAAAAAGCCGATATTAGAATGCGCATATTTAATGTCGATGGCTCAGAGGCCCAAATGTGCGGGAATGGGGCCAGGTGCGTTGCTCTGCGGGTCGCAAGGCACAAGTCGCCTGCCAGAAGCAAAGTCTCAATAGAGACGGCGGCAGGCATAATCGAGTCCAGAGTAAATGGCGATAATGTAAAGATAAAACTCACTGATCCACGGGACATCAAATTAGATATTCCTGTCAAAGTCAATAACAGGAAGTTAAAGGTGAACTTTACGGATACAGGAGTGCCGCATGTAATAATATTTGTGCAAGGATTAGATAAGATTGATGCTCTAAATTTAGGAAGAATTATACGTTATCATAAGAAGTTTGCACCCAGGGGCACAAATGTCAATTTTGTAGAAGTATTAAATAAAAATGCTATAAAAATTAGAACTTATGAAAGAGGAGTTGAAGATGAAACGCTTGCCTGCGGAACAGGGGCGGTAGCAGCTTCGCTGATATCAAATATCAAATATCCCTGCCTGTCCGGCAGGCAGGAAATATCAAATACGGTCGAAAATTATAAAATGAATGTGTATACAAAGAGTGGGGAAATATTAAAAGTTTGTTTTACAAGGCAAGGCAATAAATTCAGCGATGTCTGGCTAGAAGGTAGAGTGAAAGTAGTTCACGAAGGAGTATACTATGTTTAAAGGTTCAATTGTGGCTATAGTTACGCCATTCAAGAATGGCAAGGTCGACGAAAAAAAATTCAGGGATTTAATCGAATTCCAGATTAAAAATGGAACTTCTGGTATTGTGCCTTGCGGGACAACGGGCGAGTCCGCCACGTTATCATTTGAAGAGCATGACCGGGTTGTTGAAATTGCTATTGAGCAGACCCAAAAAAGAGTACCGGTAATCGCTGGAACAGGTTCTAACTCCACAGAGGAAGCGATTATGTTAACCCGGCACGCAGCTAGAGCCGGCGCAGATGCATCATTGCAAGTTTCCCCATATTACAATCGGCCCACACAGAAAGGTCTCTACGAACATTTTAAGGCTATAGCTAATTCGGTGGATATCCCAATCGTTCTTTATAATATCGCTAGCCGCACGGGTGTCAATATTGAGCCTGAGACAATCGCAAAGTTAGCCTGCGATTGCAAAAATATTGTAGGCGTTAAAGAGGCATCGGGAAATTTAGACCAGATGTCGCGCATTAAACAACTGTGCCCAGCAAATTTTGATTTGATATCAGGTGATGACAGTCTGACCCTGCCGATATTAAGCATCGGCGGGACAGGCATTATTTCGGTAGTGGCTAATATTGTCCCGAAAGACGTATCGAGTTTAGTAAGCGAATTTGAAAAAGGTAATCTTAAAAAAGCGCAGGAGTTACACTACAAGTTATTACCCTTGATTAAAGCAGTGTTCCTTGAGACTAATCCCATACCTGTTAAGACTGCGCTGGGGTTATTGGGAATGTGTGAACCAGATCTAAGACTCCCTATGTGCGCAATGTCCGCAGAAAATTTAGAGAAACTGAAGAAAGCATTAAAAGATTATGGTCTTTTAAGATAAAAGGAGAAAATTTTCATGATTAAATTAGGTATTGCCGGTGTTTGCGGCAGGATGGGCAGACGCATATTTGAATTAGCTTCATCTGATAAAGACTTTGAACTGACCTTAGCATTGGAGAAAAAAGGCACGCCCATGATTGGCAAAGAATTAGGTAAACTAAAGATATCTTCCAGCCCCGACGGACTATTCCTAATAGATGTATTTGTGGATTTTACTACGCCTGAGGCAACAGAGGTCAATTTAGATTATGTAGCCAGGTACAAAAAAGCATTGGTGTTAGGGACAACTGGATTAAATGAGGCACAAATAAAAAAAGTAGAAGAAGTAGCTCGTGTTGTGCCAGTAGTCTTTTCTCCGAATATGTCTGTAGGGGTAAATATTTTATTTGCCATATTACCGGAAATAGCCAAAAGATTGGGTCCGGATTATAGCATTGAGATAGTAGAAGCGCACCATAAGAGAAAATTAGATGCGCCTTCAGGCACTGCCAAGAAGTTCGGGCAAATTTTAGCGGATACAACCAAGAGAGAGATACCCATTCATGCTATCCGCTTAGGCGATATTGTCGGCGACCACACAATTATCTTCTGCGGTAATTCCGAGCGTATTGAAATAAAACACCAGGCGCACTCAAGAGATTTATTTGCCCTAGGAGCTCTAAAGGCAGCCAAGTGGGTGATGGGCAAACCCGCTGGCCTGTATTCAATGCAAGATGTTCTAAAATAGGAATTTAAGGATTATCTATGTTTAAACTTTCCCAAAAATTACAGAGTTTACCGCCCTACCTTTTCTTAGAGATTGATAAAGCAAAGAGGAAGGCACGATCAGAAGGTAGAGATATCATTGATTTAGGCGTAGGCGATCCAGATCAGCCAACCCCAAATTATATTATTGAGGCATTACATCAAGCCGCGCAGGATCCTTCTAATCACCGTTATGCCCTTGACCAGGGAATGCCGGCTCTGCGTCGGGCTATTCAAGGTTGGTATAAAAGAAGGTTTAATGTTAATCTTGATCCTGAGACTGAAATTCTGCCTTTAATCGGTTCAAAAGAAGGGATTGCGCATCTTCCTTTGGCATTTTTAAACCAAGGCGACTATTCCTTAGCGCCTGACCCCTGTTATCCGCCCTATAAAGGCGGCACGGCTTTAGCAGGTGGCAAGCTCTATCTTATGCCGCTCCTTGAGTCAAATGCATTTTTGCCGGACTTAAAAAAGATACCTATAGGTATACGCAGGAAAGCAAAGTTGATTTATATTAATTACCCAAATAATCCCACAGCGGCAACCGCTGAAAAAGATTTTTACAAAGATATAGTTGAGTTTGCCCTTAAAAATAAAATTATCGTTATTTCTGATTTGGCATACTCCGAAATAGCTTACGATGGATACAGGCCTTGCAGCTTTTTAGAGGCCAGAGGAGCCAAAGAGGTAGGGATAGAATTCCATTCTTTATCTAAAACATACAATATGACTGGTTGGCGCATAGGCTGGGCTTGCGGGAATGCTAAATTAGTATCAGGGCTGGCAAAGGTTAAATCCAATATTGACTCCGGTATATTTCTAGCGATTCAGTTAGCTGGTATTGCAGCCTTAGAAGGCCCGCAAGGCCACATCCAACAGATGCGCACTCTTTATCAAGAAAGACGCGATACTTTAATTAAAGGGTTGAATGCTCTGGGTTGGCAAACAGAACCACCCAAGGCTACTTTTTATGTATGGATAAAGGTTGCTGAAAGAATGGGTTCCATAAAGTTTGCTCAACGCTTATTAGAAAAAGCAGATATTATAGTTACTCCTGGCGTAGGGTTTGGTAAATATGGCGAAGGTTACATTCGTATGGCCCTTACTGTATCAAAAGAGAGGTTAAGCGAGGCAGTTGACCGTCTCAAAAAAGCTGTCCGATGGTAGAGTGTTATTTGGGAATCGGATCAAATTTAGGGGATAGGCAAAAGAATATAAAATTAGCCATAAAGAAAATCAACTCCTTGAAAGACACAAAAGTAATTAAGATATCTAGGATAATTGAAACTAAGCCTGTTGGCGGTCCTCGCAAGCAGGGAAAATTCCTCAATGCTGCCTTAAAGATTAAGACAAATCTTACCCCCTCGGTGCTCCTTAAAAAACTCAAAAATATTGAATGCGAACTTGGCAGGACTAAAACGGTGCGTTACGGTCCCAGACCAATAGACCTGGATATTTTATTTTATGGCGATAAAATTATTAATACTAAAAAATTAAATGTTCCGCATCCCAAGATATTCGAGCGCGAATTCGTAATAAAACCATTATTGGAAATAATATGAGAATCATCCGCAGTATAAAAGAAATGTTTAAGGTTTCTAAAGAGAAGAGGGTCCGGGGAAAAACAATTGGTTTTGTGCCCACTATGGGCGCTCTACACGAAGGACATCTCAGTCTTATCCGTCGTGCCCGCCAGCAAAACGATATCGTGGTAGTCAGCATATTTATTAACCCTAACCAATTTGGACCAAAAGAAGATTTTAAAAAATACCCCAGAAATTTAAAACAGGATTCCTTGCTTTGTAAGAGGGAAGGAGTAGATATTATATTTTATCCTGATGCAAGCCTGATGTATCCGGTTAATTACAGAACATATGTCTTTGTTGAAAAATTAAGTGATTGTTTGTGCGGTAAGGTGCGGCCTGGGCATTTTAAGGGTGTAGCTACGGTAGTAACAAAACTCTTTAATATAGTTAGCCCGGATATTGCTTATTTTGGCCAAAAGGATGCCCAACAGGCAATAATTATCAAGAGGATGACAAGAGATTTAAATATCCCTGTTAAGATAAAGGTTATGCCTTGCCTGCGCGAAAAAGACGGTTTGGCTTTAAGTTCAAGAAATGTTTACCTGAACCAGAAAGAAAGGAAGGATGCCACTGTATTGTATGAGGCATTAAAAAAAGCAAAAGAGTTAATCAGAAATGGCAATAGCGATGCTAAGAAAATAATCAGCCAAATAAAAAGGCTCATTAATAGTGAGGGAATTACCAAGATAGATTATATCTCTATTGTAGATTTGGATAGTTTAGAGCCGATACAAAAAATAAATAACAATTGTCTTATCGCTTTAGCAGTGTGGATTGGCTCAACGCGCCTAATTGATAATATAACAATAAAATAATATGCCTAAACTATTAAAGATCGGTATTGTTGGTTGCGGTGCCATTGGTTCTTCTTTAGCCAATGCTATTGTATCGGATTTTTCAGATAAAGCTCAACTTGCTAGTTTGTACGATATCGATATAGAAAATATCTATAGATTAGCCAGTAAATTTAGCAATCAGAAGTTAGTAGCCTTAAACCTTGAAGACCTAATCAATAAAGTGGATTTAGTTATTGAAGCAACAAAGGTTGATTCTGTCTTTGAAATCGCCAAGAAGACAATTGCCGCAGGCAAAGATATTATGATTATGAGCGTTGGAGGTATAATTGAGCACTATAAAGAATTAGAGGTATTAGCTACCGAGAACGGTGTTAGTATATTTATACCATCAGGTGCGATATGCGGGATTGATGGTTTGAAGGCAGTTAACTGCAGTAAAATACATAAGGTTATCTTGACTACCAAAAAACCTCCCAAGGCATTTTTAGGCGTCCCGTATCTACTAAAGAAAAAAATACGGCTCGATAACATAAATGAAGATACAGTTATTTTTGAAGGGAATGCAGCTAGCGCGATAAGGGCCTTTCCCCAAAACATTAATGTAGCGGCAACTTTAAGTATAGCTGGTATTGGCCCGGAGAATACGGTTGTGCGCATTGTTGTCTCGCCTAATCTAACTAAGAATACGCATGAGATAGAGATAGAATCTGATGCAGGCAAGATATTTGTCCGCACAGAAAATATAATTCATCCTGATAACCCAAAGACAAGTTTCTTGGCAGTTTTATCAGCAATTGCAACCTTAAAACAGATTTTAGAGCCGATAAAGTGCGGCACTTAATTAAAAATAAATGAGGCCGCAACTTATGGAGCAAAGCGAACATAAGTTGCATGGCCGAATTTATCCCGAGTCCGCCGAAGGCGGACGAGGGATCCCTCGCGACTACGAGTAAGAGATAGTCGCTCGGGATTAATTCGCGCAGATAACTTACGTCGCCCGCCACAATTCATGGCGGACTCCGTAAGTTATGCGCTCATTAAAAAAGAAAGGAGGTGGATTAGAATATGGCACAAAAATTACTAAAGATGGGGATTAAGAGACAAAAAGGTTACCTCTATTATATTGACAAACATGGCGATGTCTCCTGCGCAAAAATGGCCAGAGGCAAAAAAAAGGGAGGTAACCCCAAAAAAGTGGCAAAATGCGGCATCAAAAGGAAAGAAGGTTACCTTTATTTCCTGGACAAGAAAGGTGATGTCTCTTGCGCCAAGATGAAAAGAGGCGGCAAGAAAAAAAAGAGATAAACCGGATAAAAAGATGCCCCTGTAAAAGATTAAAGATAAGAACATTTTACAGGGGCTTTCTTTAAAATATTACCAAATGGCTTATGAATTGAATCCGCATAATGGAGCCCCCCCGGACTAAAGTCCAGGGTCCCCAAGGGCGGAATACTTTAGTGGCCATGCTCCATCCCTGCCTGCCGGCAGGCAGGCGCAGCCTAAAAGGCTTGCGGTTTTGTGGCCGCGAAAGTATAAAACACTAAGAGGTTTGCTCAAGAATGCAGAATGATTTTATAACTATCCACGGGGCAAAGGAACATAATCTAAAAAATATAGATTTGAAACTGCCGCGCAATAAACTCATCTGTTTCACAGGTCTATCTGGATCAGGTAAATCAAGTCTAGCCTTTGATACCATTTATGCAGAGGGGCAACGTAGATACGTAGAGAGTCTATCTAGTTATGCCCGTCAGTTCTTAGGGCAGTTACAAAAACCGGATGTGGAATACATTGAAGGTTTATCCCCGGCTATCGCTATTGAGCAAAGAACAGCTGGCGGAAATCCGCGTTCCACAGTAGCAACGCAGACAGAGATTTACGATTACTTAAGGTTGCTCTTTGCCCGTATCGGAAAAGTGTATTGTTATCAATGTGGCCAGCCTATAGATAAACAGAGTTCGCAGGAGATAGTAGAAAAAATAATGTCTGTACCTTACGAAACAGACATCCAGATATTAGCACCTCTGGTTAAAGGTAGAAAGGGAGAATATAAAGAAATATTGCTTGAGATTCAGAAGTCAGGATTCCTGCGTTGTCGCGTTGATGGTAAAGTATATGAGCTCAGCAAAAAAATAAAACTTGCAAAATACAAAGTTCACAATATTGAAGTGATTGTGGATAGGTTGACGCTCAAGCCCCAGATAAAAAATAGACTTACTGATTCTATTGAGACAGCGCTTAAGGTAGGTAAAGGAATGGTGATTATAGCTTCAGGCTCCAGGCTTCAGGCTCTAGGCTTCAGGCTCCAGGCTACAAGCCAAGACAGGAAAGCCTGCGGCCTGCAGCCTGTGGCTTGCAGCGAAATGGTTTTCAACGAACAGTATGCCTGCACAAAGTGCGGTATTAGTTATTCTGAAGTTGAACCGCGTATCTTCTCTTTTAATTCTCCTTATGGGGCTTGCCCTGAATGTAATGGTCTGGGGAATAAGCTAGAATTTGACCCTGACTTAGTCGTCCCTGATAAAAATAAATCTATAAATGAGGGCGTCTTAGAGCCCTGGAAAAGGGGTGGCAGAGGCTACATACTTTATTACCGCTGGCTCATCAGAGAACTAGCCTATCAGATGAGATTTGATTTGGATACGCCATTTAAGAAATTAAGTAAAGAAGTACAAAGGGCGATACTTTATGGGATAAATGAAATTGTAGGCTCAAAGCCCTTTGAAGGTGTAATACCGCATCTTGAGAGATTATTCCGCGAAACTCATAGCGATTATTTAAAAGAAGAGATCTCCAGGTTTATGTCTAGCTTACCGTGTCCATTATGTAAGGGGACTAGACTTAAGAAAGAGAGCTTGAGCGTTAAAATTAACGCTAAAAATATATGGGAAGTAACTGAGATGTCTATAAAAGAGGCCCACAATTTTTTTGCAAAATTAGAACTGACTGAAAGAGACAGAATAATTGCTCACCAGGCGCAAAAAGAGATAATCCAGAAGCTGCAGTTCTGCATCGATGTGGGCTTGGATTATCTTACCCTAAACAGAAAAAGCTCGACGCTGTCAGGAGGCGAGGCGCAAAGGATCCGCTTAGCCACGCAGGTTGGTTCAGGATTAGTGGGAGTATTATATATATTGGATGAACCGAGCATTGGCCTACACCAGAGGGATAATCATAAATTGCTCGCAACCCTTAAGGCATTGAGAGATTTAGGTAACACGTTAATTGTGGTAGAACATGATGAATACACCATCCGTGCCGCTGATTATATTGTAGATTTAGGACCGGGCGCAGGCAGGGGAGGCGGAGAAGTAGTGTTTAGTGGGATAAAGGAAGACTTATTAAAACATCCAGATTCTCTTACTGCAAAGTATCTTAAGAAGCAATTGAGGATAGATGTGCCTAGAAAAAGAAGGCCATGGAAGAACAGGAAATTTTTAGAGATAAAAGGCGCAGCTGAGCATAATCTAAAAGATATAGATGTGAAATTTCCTTTGGGTGTTTTTATCTGTATTACAGGCGTATCTGGTTCGGGTAAATCTACCCTAATCGACGAGATATTATACAGGGCCCTGGCGCAGAAGTTGTATAAATCCAAAGAAAAGCCCGGCCGCTTTAGAAAGATTAAGGGAGGAGAATATATTGATAAGGTTATTGTAGTGGACCAATCTCCCATAGGCAGAACCCCCCGTTCTAATCCTGCTACTTACACAGGAGTTTTTAGCGCCATCAGGGATATATTCAGTAAGCTTCCAGAAGCCAGAGTGCGGGGGTATAAACCCGGCAGATTTTCTTTTAATGTTAAAGGCGGTCGCTGTGAAGCATGTTCTGGCGATGGTATAAAAAAGATTGAGATGCACTTCCTGCCTGATGTGTATGTAAGATGCGATGTGTGTAAAGGCTCAAGGTTTAATGCAGCTACCCTAGAGGTAAAATATAAAGGCAAATCTATCTGTGATGTTTTAGAGATGACTGTCGAGGAAGCGCAAGATTTATTCGCTAATATACCAAAAATAAAGAATACGCTCACTTATCTTTATGATGTAGGATTAGGCTATATAGCTTTAGGCCAGTCCGCGACTACTTTATCAGGCGGAGAGGCGCAGCGCGTAAAGCTATCAAGCGAACTAAGCAAACGTTCAACGGGCTCAACCCTGTATATCTTAGATGAGCCTACAACAGGACTTCACTTTGCCGATGTGGCGAGGCTGTTATCGGTTCTACAGAGATTAGTAGATAAAGGTAATACCGTTATCGTGATTGAACACAATTTAGAAGTAATAAAATGCGCTGATTATATTATTGATTTAGGGCCAGAGGGAGGGGATAAAGGAGGTCAAGTAGTAGCAACAGGTAGTCCAGAAGAGTTGGCGAATAATAAGAATTCATATACAGCGCAATTTTTAAGAAAGGCATTGAAGAGTTAATGAAGAAGTGATATAGTTAATGACAAATGAGAATTTCCAGAAGTAATAATCCAGAGGACAGAAGTCAGAGGACAGAAGTCAGAGGAGTCATTCTTCTGCTTTCTATTTTCTGTCTTCTGTCTTCTGTCATCTGTCATCCCTATCTGTCGGCCCAGCAGCAGAACCCATCTAAGGAAGAGGAGACGCTCTTTGTAGCCAAGAAAGCCTTTGAAGATGGTTTTTACGAAGTAAGCCTAGGACTATTAGAACGTTTCTTAAAGAATTATCCCGACTCACCTAAAATACCAGAAGTAAATTTATTGATTGGACAATGCTATTTCCATCAAAATAGATTTCTGGATGCCCTAAAGCAATTTGAGGGACTTTTAAGCGAGCCCGCCGCCAAAAATATAAAAGACGCGGTTCTCTACTGGATTGCTGAGGTGCATTTTAAAGGCAATAACTTTGATAAGGCCGCAACATATTATAAGATGATAATTGATGAATTCCCTAAATCTGCCTATGTATCCAGCGCTTATTATTCGCTGGGTTGGTGTTTATTTCAAGAATCTAAATTCGCCCAGGCTTTTGAGTATTTTAAAGCCGTGGAGGAGAAATATTCAAAGGAGCCACAGGCAAGAGATGCCTCCTTTAAAATAGTCGAATGCCTTTATAATCTAAAAGATTATACTGGACTTAAAGAAAGGCTTAAGACTTACCTTAAAGTCTATTCCAAGGATGCCGCTCGTCTATCTTATCTTTATTTTTATCTGGCAGAAGCCGATTACTATTTGAATAATTTTAGCGAGGCAATTGATGAATATTCGCTGGTCTTGAAAAATAGCCACGATGATAAGATACAGGCATTATCTAAACTAGGTCAGGCATGGTCATATCTTAAATTAAAGCGATATGAAGATGCCCAGAATGCCTTTTTTCAGATAAAGCTAGATGATTTAGAAAAAAGAAGTCTAGATGTCTTGTTGTTAGGTAAAGCAATATTAATGGCAGAAACTAACAGGGTTAATGAGGCAAAAAATATATATGTCGAATTATTAAATAAGACGCTTGACCCCTTAGTTTTAGTCCAGGCATATCTTGGCCAGGCCGATGCGCTTTATAACCTTACCGAGTATGAAGAAGCTATAAAAGTATATAAAGAAGCCTTAGATAAGTTTAAGCCCGAAAGCGCGTTGGCGCAACGCACAGAATCAATAACAAATGAATCCGTTATTCCCCAAGAGATAATTGATAAATTACATTATGGTTTGAGCTGGGCCTTCTTAAAACAGGGGGAATTCAAAGAGGCGATAAAGGAATTTCAAAAGATTGTAAAAAGTAGCGGTGATAATATTGTTAAGGTCAGTGCCCTTTGCCAGATAGGAGATACCTATCAAGATTCGGCTGATTACACAAAAGCACAAGAGACATACGATGCTATATTGAAGGATTATCCCGATAGTTTCTACAGCGATTATGTACAGTATCAGCTAGGCATTACGTTGCTAAAGCTCTCTAATTATGATGGTGCAATTATGAGTTTTTTGGCTCTTAAAAGAAACTTTCCACAATCAAAGCTTTTAGACGACGCCTCTTATGCCCTGGGGCTAGCCTATTTTCAAAGACAGGACTACAATTCAAGCAAAGCGGTATTTGAGAGTTTTGAGGATGAATTCAAGGATAGCAACCTAAAACCACAGGCGTTATATCTTTTAGGAACCAGTCTATATAATCTAGGCAAGTACCCAGAGGCCATAGAGGTATTTAAGAATATCATAAGGAGGTACAGCCAAGATATAGAGTTAATACAAAAAGCTGAATACGAAATAGCGGACTGTTTCGACCAAATGGGCGATGAAAAAGAGGCGATGACAAGATTTAAGACATTACGTTCCAAGTACCCTGACTCAGTTCTTTCTGCCGAGATTGTCTGGTGGTTAGGTGAATACTATTACAGGCATAATGATTTGAACCTTGCACGTAGATACTTTTCTTCGCTGATACAAGATTTTCCAAAGAGTAATCTGGTGGCTGATGCCTATTATGCCCTGGGTTCTAGTTACGAGGAAGAATCTAGACACGAAGAGGCGATAGAGAATTTTAAGAAAGTTATGGAATTAGGCAAAACAGACCTTAGCGCTCAAGCCGCCATTGCTCAAGCAGACATATACGTAAAACAGGAAAAATTAGATCTTGCTACCAATACTTATAGAGATATTGTCAAAGAATATCCTAACTTTACTAATTTGATTTATCCTAAAATAGCAGACCTCTTTTACAAAAGGGGCGATTTGTCCCAAGCTTTAGATTTTTATCGAAAAAGCCTAGATATAGTCCCAGTTAAAGAAATAGCAGGTATTCAACTTAAGATAGCAGAAGTTTTTGAGCAGGAAGCCAAGTTCGATGCTGCGATAGAGGAGTATTTAAAGGTTACTTACCTTTATTCAGAAAACAATTCTCAAGCGATAAAGGCACTCTTGAGGGTAGCCTTAATTTACGAAGGCAAAGAAAACTTTAAAGAGGCAGTTAATATTTATCGAAGAATTATTTCCATGAATGCTGAAGAAGCAAAATATGCCCAGGAACGCATAGATTGGATTAAAACACACGTAAAATAATTGTATCAAAGTGTCAAAAACTGTCTTTGATATCTTGACACCTTGATACACCCAAGAATGGGGGGGGGGGGGGGTAAAGATGGATCTATACAAAATGAGTTTATGGCAGATATTTGTGGCGGGTGGGCCAGTAATGTGGCCGATACTTTTATGTTCCATATTTGCCTTAGCAATAGCCTTGGAGAAATTCTGGTATCTACATAAGATAAGTATAGATACTCAAGAATTTTTGAAGAAAATTCTTGATAAGATGAAACGCCACGATACTAAAGAGGCCTTGCATATTTGCGATAATACCACGAGTCCTATTGCAACTATATTAAAGGCCGGCATTTTAAAATACGACCGTCCACGGCCTCAGATTATAGAGGCAATTGAAGATGCATCTTTGTATGAGATACCTCGAATAGAAAAAAACCTTACTACCCTTGCGACTATAGCCCATGTTTCTCCGCTTATAGGATTCCTCGGAACAGTTACAGGGATGGTCAGGTGTTTTCAAGCTATCCAGGCTAAAGCCACAACCTTTCATCCAGTATCTCCTGGAGACTTAGCTGGCGGTATCTGGGAGGCGCTATTAACAACCGTTGCTGGTTTAATTGTGGCTATACCTACATTCTTGGCTTATAATTATTTGGTTAGCCGCATAAATCATTTTATCTTGGAGATGGAGAAGGCTTCAACAGAATTGGTTAACTTTTTAACAGAGTAGCAAGTAGCGAGTAGAAAGATTTTTTCTCGCTACTCTCTACTTGCTACTTTAATAAAGAGAGTATCGAATGCGTTTTAAGGGCCGCTTGGAATTAGAACACGGGCTTAAACAGATAGATATAGCACCTCTGATAAATATTGTATTTCTGTTATTGATATTTTTTATGCTCACCTCAAGTTTTATGATGCAGCCTGGTATAAAGGTCAATTTACCGAAGGCAGTAACCAGTGAAGTTATCAGATACCAAAACTTGGAAATACTGGTGACCGGACAAAATGAAACTTATTTAAATGGCAAAGTCGTAACGATGGACGAGCTAAAGACACTATTTAAACAGATAGCCAAAAGAAATCAGACAATTTTAATCAAGGCAGATAGACGCGCATCTTTAGGCAGGGTGGCTGAGATCTGGGATATGGCAAGGGATGCGGGCGTAACTTCGATAAATATTGCCACAAACCAGGAATGACGAATACAATTTTTAAGAAGACTGTTTTTATTTCGATATTAGGGCATATAACCATTTTTAGTATTTTTAGTTTTTCCTTCGGAAATACAATACATAAACCAGATTATGCCGGCGTTTCTTTTTGGGGACAATTCTTGCGTAATTCCCAAGTTAGTCAGCCTATTATTATTCCTAGAAGGGATTCTTTAGTAAGAGAACTTTCTTTTAGGCCCCCCGACACCTCGCTACTGGATCGGGTAATTAAAGAATCACCTGAATCTAGCAGGTATTATTTTAAACCGCCATTAAGTTTATCATTTAATCCAGAGAAAGAAATCTTTACTAAAGCGCCTAAAACCCTATTGTTTTCTTCGCGAAGAAGGGAACCGGCGATTGTATTCCACCCTTTGCTTCCTTACGGTTTTACTCTCTATTTTAAGGATAGACAGGTAGCCCACGTTGAACTTATGTTTAAAATAGCTTCCGCCGGACCAAGAGATTCCGCCGCTATCAAAAGAAAAATTTCATCTGGTAATTTAGAAGTAGACCTGTTGACGATGCGCTATATCGGACATTACCTTTTTATCCAAAGGCCTAAAGCTGCGTCAGATAACTGGCAGACAGTAAAAATTGACCTTTCAGCAGCAAATGATTAATATAGATTTTTCTATAGCTATAGCCTTGTATGTTTTTATTTTCTTGACGGCAATATTAATTATCTGGGTATTTAGCAGAAAAGAGAAGGATAAAGACTTGACCCTGGATCCTAAGTTTATTTGGTTTTGTTCTATATGTAGTTATACCTATATTAATACTAGAGAAGATATAATTTCAATCTGTCCCCGTTGCGGTAATTATAACAAAAAATAAGTGAGGACATAACTTACGGAGCGAAGCGAACGTAAGTTATTGTCCGAACTTATCCCGAGTCCGCCGAAGGCGGACGAGGGATCCCTCGTGGCTATGTGCAAGAGATTGCCACTCGGGATTAATTCGCACAATAACTTACTCACACCTTTGGTGTTCGTAAGTTATGCTCATTAAAAAAATAGTTGACATAAAATTTATTACTTATAAAATAACTATGGAGGTATAAAAGATGATTACAGAAATAGGGATAGTGGCTGGTGATATATGGCATTTTCTGGACCAACACGGAGAGGTTACTTTATCCGCCTTAGTAAAAGGTATAGATAAGCCGCGGGATAATGTACTTATGAGTTTAGGTTGGCTTGCCAGAGAGGGCCATGTGGTACTTGTGCAGATAGATGGTGAATACAGGATAAATTTAAGAAAAGATGGTTAAGCCATTTCAAGCTCGTCAGGTCCGTAATAAACAAGGCATAGTATTATTTATAGTTTTAGGTACAATTTTTATTGTTATCATCTTAGGCAATATAATCTTAAGTATTATCTTGAGCCAGTCACGGCTGACCCACCATCAGATTAGCCGCATCCAAGCCTACTACGCTGCACAGGCAGGGATAAATTACGCGTTGGAAATGTTGAGGATTACCCCTACTAAAGGCGGTTGGTCAGTAGGTATAAATTGTATGCCTGCCTCACCTTGCACACACGCATTTAGCACAGGTGATTTTAAACCTGCCAGTATTATAGGCAATAGCGTGTCAATCATTATCAGATCGCCACAAAGCGTTAATCCAGGTGCCCCTTGCTTTAATCCTCCTGGAAATAGTGCTTGTGTTTACGCTTCTGTAGATTACACTCACACACCCTAACCCTTCATAAAAATCCATTATAATCTAAGTAAGTTTATTATAATATTATATGCCTAAATTTGTCTATTATTAATAGAGCTTTTTTCTACAAGTAAATCTAAGTAAGGATATATAAAAAAACACTTGACAAAATGAATATATTATGTTTTAATTAAAACCCTTGTGTTTTAAGTAAGGTCACGACTTACGGAATGATAGTGTCCGCCACAATTCATGGCGGATTCGTAAGTTATGTGCTCATTAAATATGGCAAGACTTATAGATATTGATGAATTAGCTGATTATTTAAAATTAAAGAAACAGACCATTTATAATTGGTTACATCAGCGTAAGATCTCTGGTATCAAGGTTGGCGGTGTCTGGAGATTTGAACGCAGAGAAGTAGACCTCTGGTTAAAGAGCAAAAGGCGCTTATCTAACGAATTAAAATCTGGAGAAAAGCAATGAGTTCATTAGGCGTATATTTCGGACCGAAGTTAATTAGTATCGTTGAGACTAAGGGTAAGAAAATCATAAATAACACCAAGATAACCCAATTAACAACTTCTGCTGACGAATTGGAGGAAAAGGTCCCCAGCCAGATAAAGGGTCTTGAGATAGTAGCCCTTTTTAAAGATGAATTGAGAAGGAATAAGATTGAGGCTAAGGAGGCAACTATAAGCCTATCTGGCAAAGACTTCATTATCCGCACCTTTGAGATGCCCTTGCTGCCGCGCGAGGAATTAAAAAGCGCCATAAATTTTGAAGCAAAGAAATACATCCCCTTTAAAGTCGAAGAGCTAGTTTCGAATTTTCAATTAAAATTTGATAAAGTAAGCCGCACAAACACCGTTCTTTTTATGGGGATAAAGAAAGAGGTTTTGGATAGGTATATTTCTGTATTCAATCAGCTAAATATCAAAATCAACTCAATAGAATATTCTGCTTTTAGTACTTTAAGACTCCTGAAATTAACCGGTTTAAGCAATAAAGGTATTATGGGAATTTTGGGAACTGACCTTAAGTTAGAAGATGAGACTAATTTTACAGTTCTAGAGGATGGTTTTCCCTTGTTTAGCCGCGATATTGCCTTAACCAGTGAGCACGAGGATTTAGAAAAAACAGAGGGGGTAGGGTCCCAGATGATTCTAGAGAAATTAAAGACAGAAATGCGCGTGTCTTTGGATTATTTTCATCGTAAATTCCCCACAAAGGATATTAAAAAGATATTCTTCGTCTGCGAAGAAGCGTACCGTTCAAATTTAGAGGCGCTGATGCAAGAGATTGGTTTATCTGGCAAGTTTATAGATATTACTAGACACATAGACAGGTCAATTCCTTACTCTTTGAGTTCTATAAAAGGATATAGTTCATCTTTATCTAGAGTAATAAAAAGTGACTTAAAGTCGAATCTATTAGCACCAAAAGAGCAAGTAGCACTATTGAAAGGTCGGGCAGAGGCCTTTCCTTTACTTAAGGGTTTAAAATTAGACTATAAGATGGCGACCTTGGGTTTATTGATATGCCTGGCGACTTTCGGCTTTGGTTATCATCGTATGGAGAGTCTACGTAAAGAATTTAATAGTATTATAAGTCTACGGGCGGCCGTGGCTACAGTGAGTCTAGGGGCGCCTTACGAAGATTTAACTGATACAGACTCCAAATACAAAAGCAAGTTAGATGCCTTGGATAACCTTATAAAGAAGCAATTATATGTTACTGAATTACTTGATACTATACCCGGGATCATACCCAAGGGGGTATGGCTTACAAAATTTTCTTTTAATAGAGAAGGAGAGGCTAGAATAGACCTTTCTTTGGAAGGTGCAGTATATTTGGGTAATAGCGATAAGGAATTCGGGGCAGTAAATCAATTTCTTTCAAGTTTAAAAGGAGCCGCTAACTTTATCAAATATTTTAGAGAGATAAATATTGTCTCAATGGACCGTAGGCAACTTGATAAGGTAACTGTGACAAATTTTCTCATTTTATGCAAGTCTTACCAAGAGAAGAAATGATATGGAAATAACTACTATAATTACTATAGTTAAAAAAAATAAAAATAAGCTTGTCAATATTGCCATAATCATACTAGCCCTTATAATCGCTGCTCAGATTTCTAAAAAACAGACTAAAGATATGGAAGCATTGGTGGCTCAAAGTAATGTGGAAATAAAAAAGAACAAGGTATTAGGAGATATTAGTAGATTAGAGAAGAAAATTAATGCCTACAAGAATCTTCTTGCTGAAAAAGATCCAAATTTAACTATAAATAGTATTGGTAATATTGCTAAAGAAACAGGTGTCAACATTACATCTATTAAGCCAGAGCCGCAACAACGATATCCTGACTATATTAAGGCCCCTTTTAGTTTATCGATTAGCACCTCTGATTATCATGCCTTGGGAGATTTTATCAGTAGACTGGAGACTAATGAGAATGTCTGTATAGTTGATTATATTGGTATAAAATCAGAATCCCCAAGTGGAGCCTTGACTGTTAATTTAAGAGTAAGCTCTGTTACATTTATGGATTAATTAGCGCTTGTTGAAATGATGAATATACAGATCAGAGATAAATTGCGTATAGTTACAGCAGTTTTCTTCATAACCCCATTTATCTTTAGCTTATTTAGAACTAATATATTTGCAGCTGGGTTAGATAGAAAGTTAGAAGAGTTAGAAAATTTAGGAGAGATAAAGCAGGCAGCGTCTATGGAGATTATTGCAAGACCTAAACCAAAATATAAAGCAGCAGATTTAAGGAATCCTTTCCGAAGTCCGTTCGATGAAACTGTAAATGAGAAGGCTACCGAGAAGAAGGCAGCTGATCTCAAAACAATAGAAAAGCCACTTCCTGCTCTTGCGGTGCAGGGTGTAATCTGGGGCGGGAGTTTCCCCCAGGCAATTATTAATGATAAAGTTGTAAAGGTAGGAGATGTTATAGAAGGAGCCAGTATTATCGGTATTGATAAGGATGGCGTAGAAGTATCTTTCGATAAGAGAAAATATAGTTTACCTTCTCCCGCAGGAAGACCCGTGTCTTCTAAAAAACCTTAAGGAGGATAAGATGAAAAGAAATTTTATCAGATTAGCCATATTTATCTCTTTATTTTCTTTAGGTCTCTTTCTACCAACGTGGAGTGCTGATTCGGGTTTGCTAACTTCTGAGGCAAACCCTGAGATTTCCATGGATTTTCAAAACGCAAGCCTTAAGGATATATTAAAGGTATTTTCAATACAATCAGGCCTAAACTTTATTGCCTCGGAGGCTCTGCAGGATAGAAAAATAACGCTCTATTTAGACAGGGTTCCCTTAAAGAAGGCAATGGATAAGTTGTTTAATGCAAATAATCTCTCTTATGAGCTAGACAGGGATACAAATATTTTTATTGTCAAAGACTGGGGCAAGCCTCAGACAGAGACGGTAACTCGCGTTTTTTACCTTAAGTATGCTACTGTTTCTACCTCTTCTTTAGAGCAAGAGAAGGAATCCAATTTGCCAAGTACATCAACAAGTGGAACTTCGGGCAAAACTGGGACAACAGCTTCAAGTAAAACTTCTACAACTTCGGCAGGAACCACAGGAGGAACTTCGGGAGAAACAGGTATTACTAGTGCCGTAAAAAAACTTCTTTCTAAAGATGGTTCGGTAATTGAGGACGCTCGCACCAACAGTTTAATCGTTACAGACACACCTAACCGTATGCAGGTTATCGCGCAAGTAATAGCTTCTTTGGATATCTCAGTGCCGCAGGTAATGCTTGAGGTAGAAATGCTGGATGTAAGCAAAAATAAAATAGATAGATTGGGCATAAAATTTACTGATGTTATGACATCCTCGATGTTTGGCGCAGTTATAACTGGCGCTGCAATCAGCACTGCCTTTCCCTTGCCTGGTCACGTTGTTTCCACGCACACATTTGATAAGGAACTTACACCGGGTAGTGTAGATTTTTCTCCAACTCCCTGGAAGGTCTATTTTGATTTTATAAAACAGCAATCTGATACGAAGGTCTTAGCCAGACCTAGAATCTTGACCTTAAATAATGAAACCGCAGAGATTAAGATTACCACCCAAGAAGCAATTGGAACAATACAGAGTCAAACGGGTACTGCGCAACCTATAACCACTATTTCGGCAGAAAGGATAGAGACGGGCGTAAGTTTAAGAGTAACCCCCCAGATTAATCTTGACACAGGCGATATTACTATGTTTATTAATCCCATAGTAAAAGATGCTACAGCAAGTACCTTAAGCGTCAGTTACAAGGACCCAGAGGAGCGTTCGACAAAGTCAGTTATACGGATTAAAGATGGTGATACCGTTATAGTCGGTGGTTTAATCCGTAATGAGAGGTCTGAGACCATTACTAAACTACCTATCTTAGGGGATATTCCGTTGATAGGAGGTTTATTCAGGCATAAGTATAAAGACAAAGATAAAGAGCGAGAATTATTAGTTTTTATTACACCCCACATTATCAAGGATACAGGCATCAGGCTTGCCAAGACAAAAAAGGCTATTGCTTCTGAAAGGGAACAGGATGTGGTCTCAGGGGTTAACCGCGAATCAAGAATAAAAGCCAGCCTAAATAGTTTTGAGAAGACGAGATAATAACTAGTGATGTGACAATTGGGGACGGTTCTAAACAAAGTTTAAATCGCTTGCATAGAACCGTCCCCATACGATAATGGACAAAGGAAAATATTTAAGATTGGGTGAGTTGCTTGTTAAAGAAGGCCTTATTAATGCCAGTCAATTAGAAAAGGCGATTAGCGTCCAAAGACAAGAGGGCGGCCGATTGGGTGAGATACTTGTAAGATTAGGGTTTGTTAAAGAAGACCAGGTGGTCTCAGCACTAGGTAAACAGCTAAATATCCCCTATTTTTCTTTGGGCACAGGGATGCTTAAACCAGCAATGGATCAGGGATTAGAGCGTCTTATCTCTGAAGACTTCGCATTTAAGAATTCAATCCTTCCTTTATCACGCACTTTAAGATCGATAACTGTGGCTATGGCTGACCCCTTAGACCTTATCCTTATTGATAACTTAAGAAAAGTGACTGGTTGTGAAATTAATCCGGTAATTGCCACAAAATCCGATATCACTAAGGCAATTGAGGACTTTTATGGTAAGTCTGCAATGCTCAGAGAGGCAGTGGAGGCTAGTTATGAAATTAGTGCTTTTGAGCAGCCTTCTGGAGGGGCAGAGGCCACCGAATCAGAGTTAAGTTTAGATAAACTAATTGCCCGGGCTGAAGAGGCGCCGGTGGTAAAACTCGTAGATTTGATTATCCGCCAGGCTATTGAGGAACGCGCCTCGGATATACACATTGAACCATTTAAGGATAAAATATCATTACGCTATCGTATCGATGGTAGACTCTACGAAATACCGCCGCCTGCGAGGCACTTACACCTGCCGATTATATCCAGAATAAAGATATTAGCCAAATTAGATATTGCTGAGAAGCGCCTTCCGCAGGATGGCGCATTTTTAGTAAAGATAGAAGAAAGACCTATAGATATCAGGGTTTCTAGTATACCTACAATATATGGTGAAAAGATAGTCTTAAGAATATTAGACAGAAGTCAGGTAGTCTTGGACCTTAATCAATCAGGCTTTGATCCTAAGCAACTCGAAGATATACGCAAGAGCATAAAATCACCTTATGGCCTGGTATTTTTAACCGGACCTACTGGCAGCGGGAAAACCACCACATTATATTCGATATTAAATGAGATAAAAGACCCTACAAAAAATATCCTCACTATTGAAGATCCGGTTGAATACAGATTGGGAGGTATTAACCAGGTTCAGATCAAACCGGAGATAGGGCTTACCTTTGCCGCAGCACTGCGTAGTTTCCTAAGACAAGACCCGGATATAATGTTAGTAGGAGAGGTGAGGGATTTAGAGACCGCTCAGATTTGTATCCGTTCAGCCTTAACCGGACATTTAGTATTAAGCACATTGCACACCAACGATGCGCCTTCCACGGTAAACAGGCTTATAGATATCGGTATTGAGTCTTACATGCTTGCGCCTTCGTTATTAATCGTCGTGGCACAGCGGCTGCTACGCAAGCTTTGTTCAGATTGCAAAGAGGCTTATGAACCTACGGCTGAATTGGTTAAGGACGTAAACCTAAAGGCAGAGTTAATTTATAAAGCAAAGGGATGTTCAAAGTGTAATAATACGGGATATAGAGGAAGGACCTGTATTGCTGAAGTTATGGTTGCAAATGAAGAGATACGAGGCTTGATTAACCAGAAGGCATCGTTCCAGAAGATAAGAGAGGTGGCGAGGCTAGGCGGGATGCAGACACTCCATGAGTCAGCTATAAAAAAGGTTGAACAGGGGATAACCTCACTAGAAGAGGCCTTCTCGGTTACCTTAGGCGCGGAATAGAAAGATGCCAAGATATTTTTATACTACAAGAACTAAATCAGGTCATAAGAATAGTGGCATTGAAGAGGCCTCTACACAGGATGAGGCTATCAGCCGCCTGCAGGCCAGAGACTTGCTCGTAGTAACTATCTTTCCTGAAAGTAAAGAGGCTTCAGGTCAGGTAGATGCAGAAGGGATATCTAAGGGTGGGTTTAAATTCAAGGCTAAACATTCCCGCATTACCGGCGATGACTTAGTGCTTTTCTGTCGTCAGGTAGCTACGCTTTTGGGCGCAGGGGTCACGATTCTAAAAACCCTGAGTATAATTTCCCAACAGGTATCAAGCCGTAAACTTGCGAATGTGATAGAGGCTTTACAAAAGGATATGGAAGCGGGTTTCAGTTTCCATGAAGCGATGGCAAAGCACCCTGCCGTGTTCTCGGAATTATGGGTTAATTTAATAGAAAGTGGGGAGGCATCAGGAAATTTAGCGATGGTCTTAAATCGCTTAGCCAGTTACTTAGAAAGGCTCGCTCAATTTAGAAACAAGATTATCTCAGCGCTTATCTATCCAGTTCTGCTCGGGGTTGTGGGCGTAGGCGCTTTTCTTTTCCTAACTATCAGAATTATGCCTACCTTTGCAGATTTATTCTCGGGATTTAATATAAAGTTGCCGCTCCTTACCCAGCTTCTTATAGGTTTTAGCATTTTTATCAGGAAGTACATCCTGGTTATCTTAGCGGTTTTTACCGTAGCGTTTTATCTGTTTCGAAGATATATCAAGACAAAAGGCGGACGCAGAAGATTCGAAAGTTTCCTGCTCAATATGCCTATATTTAATGAATTCTTTCGCGCTATGATTGTAGAAAGGTTTTCTTCGGAGATGTCCACACTAATTGAAAGCGGTGTTCCGATACTATATTCTCTGGAGATTACCGAACACAGCGTAGATAATACCGTGATGTCAGATACAATCCGTAAGATTAAAGAGGACGTAAGAGAAGGTAAATCCTTACGTGAACCTTTAGAGCGCAGCGGTTTTTTTGAACCTATGGTAGTCCAGTTAATAACCATTGGAGAAGAGATCGGAGAGTTATCCCAGATGTTTAAGAGGATAAATGATTTTTACCAACAGTACGTAGAGACATTTTTAACCCGTTTTACCGCAATGTTTGAACCGCTGATGCTTGTTTGTATGGGTGCGGTGGTGGGGATTATGGTCATTGGGATGTTTCTGCCGATATTCCAGCTTGCGCAGGTCCGTCAACAGTAGTCCTATTTCAGTTGACATTATTATTTCGCTATGATAGACTTTTAACAGAAAATTATAGAAAGGGGGGGAGAGAGAATATTAAAAATCAAATTCGCACAATAACCCAGCACTTATTTGCTGGCGTAATAAACAATTCAAATAAGTGCTGGGTTATGCGCTCATTTAAAAAGGAGGTAAAATGAAAAGAGGTTTTACGTTGGTAGAATTAATAATTGTAGTAATCATTATAGGAATCCTCGCATCAGTAGGAATCCCGCAGTATATGAAAGCCATTGAGAAGGCCAGGGGCGCTGAAGGGTATGCAGGTTTAGGCTACATTCAGCAGGGAGAAAAGCTGTATTATGCTAACAATGAGGTATACCTTGCAGGGACTGCACCGTTAGACGCAGCAACTCAACAAAAATTAGATATCAGCCTTCCTCAAACAGGATGGAAGTTTGGGGTTGCGGCCACCGCTACGACTTTTACAGCTACAGCCACAAGATTGAAGGGGTCATGTATTAACGATACAATGACGATTGACCAGACAGGCACTTTAACCGATACTAGCTGGAGGACCTGCCAGGAAGCATTATAGAACCCTTTAGAAGTTAGTTTAAGCTTATAGTCCTACTCCAGAAAAAAATAACTGCTCAATATCGCTGAATGTAGGGTTAAAACAAATAATGTGTATCAAGAAAAAAAACGGATTTACTCTTGTAGAGCTAATAATTATAGTAGTAATACTGGGTGTTCTTGTTTCAATAGGGACAGTGTTATATACCAATACAGTAGAGCACAGCCGTACTGCAGAGGCGAAGAGCAATTTAGGCGCTATCCGCAGCATGGCTATGGTTTATTATCAAGAGAATAATGCCTATCCAGATGATACTTATTTAAGTGGTACATTGGGTTTACCCACCGGTACAAATAATACCTGTAGTAATGCCAACTATTTCTTTCAGTATCATATAGATAATGTTGGTGATGCTACTGCCTATCGTTGCACAAGTGGCGGCAAATCCCGCGATAGCGCAACGAGCTATTCTTTAACTTTAACTCCAGCTGGCGCAGGTAGCAGTAGTCCTGCTGGTTGGTGGTAGAGAGGCAAACCTTTATGTCTAAGCGAGGTTTTACGCTCTTAGAGCTACTTATTGTAGTGATTATTATCGGTGTCTTGGCTACGTTGGCTACAATTAGTTATACAGGGGTAAGAGAAGACACAATAGATAAAGAAGCCAGGGCGAATTTAAGGTTGATTTTAGCTGCAGAGCGGATTTATCGGATGGAGATAGGCGCTTACTATGGTGCGGGTAGCACAGCCGATGTTAATACTAATTTCAAATTGCTTTTGTCTACCGCCGCTAACTGCAACTGGGATTATATCACCACTGCTAATGGTGCAGTTGCTTGTTGTGGTCAGGCAAATAGGACTGTTGGTGGTAGAGCCTGGAGGTTGCGTAGCACCGAAGACGACCCTGTTAAAGGTGTTACTTGTCCATAAGCTGAAGTAAAAGGAAGGATTTGCCAATAGATTTTATATGTTGCTGAAAAAGGATATTACCCCGTTAGAGACTATATGTAGAGCAGATAAATATAAGATGTCTCTAACGGGGTTTACTTTAATGGAGGTTCTTGTTTCGGCAGTTCTTATCGCTATAGTGTTAGTAGGTTTGGCCAATTTGTTTGTGGTGGGTAAAAGATATATCCTACATAACCGTTCCAGGATGACTGGAGGAGAGCTGGGCAGGGTTTTCTTAGACCCCTTGCAGATGCATGTTAGGCAAGATACCTGGGGTACCGCCAATAATTGTTTAAGCAACAAAACCAATTGCCCAACTCCTCAGACACTAGATAATATAACCTACACTCCTGACTATAATGATATTACTGATGTTGCGGGAACTAATTTGCGTCGGGTAAGGTTAATTATTAGTTGGACTGAGCCTGCCCCATAATTTATCATAGCCTCACAAAATTATCTATGAATCGCATAAGCAGCGCCATGACCCTTATAGAATTAATAATCGCCCTCGTTTTGTTGTCAGTTATTATCCTGGGATTAAATAGTATAACTCTTTTTAGCCACTTTCATGTAACTAGCTCAGATCGCCGGGCAAAATTACAGAATGAAGCATCATTAGCTTTAGAACATATGAGCAAGGAGATAAGTAAGGCGATTGGTGATGTTAATAATACACCTGTAATTATTGAAGATAGTAACCGAAGGATAAGGATTTATATAGATGCAAATGGGGATGGACAAAGAAATGACTATTATATAGCTTATCAATACCAAGGTTCTCCTGATTATCATATACGTTATTATCCTAACTACCCTGGTTCTTCCGAAGTGATAGCCCGAAAGATTTCTTCATTTAATCCTAGCTATAATTCTGTAAATAATTATATAACAATTCAACTTACTGCCTGTTGGGATCCTCAGACTGCAGTTTTACCTAATGGGTCTATAGATAATCCCTGCGTAAATATGAATACCAGCATCAAGATGCCCTCCGTCTCTACCAATTAGGGACACCCTCCAAGTCAATCGGGGGACACCTTTGGAATCAAAGCTAAGGGTGTCCCTTTTTATTTGCCAAAAGATAAAAGTTGTGATAAATTACAATTTGTATGGGCCCGTAGTTCAGTTGGGAGAATGCCGCATTCGCATTGCGGAGGTCAGCGGTTCGAATCCGCTCGGGTCCACTTTTTAAATAATGAAAAACATCTTAAAACTATTTTTAGGTCTATTTTTTCTTTTTGCTCTAATCGCTATTTGTTTTTACATACCTCATATTCCATCTAGAGGTTCTTTAGCCCCCAACCTTTGTGCAAAAGAGGCCTTAAAAGAGGCCCTATTTTATCAAAAACTGGATAACAAAACTGTGCAGTGCCAGTTGTGTCCGCGTCGCTGCACCATACCTAATGGAGCAAGAGGCTTTTGTCAAGTTCGAGAAAATAGAGAAGGCACACTATATACCCTCGTCTATGCCAAGCCAGTTGCTATCCATATAGATCCTATTGAAAAGAAACCTTTATTCCATTTTTTACCATCTACCACAGCATTCTCTATTGCCACAGCAGGCTGTAACTTAAGGTGCAAATTCTGTCAGAACTGGCAGATATCTCAAGCGAAACCCGAAGAATTAGAGTATACGTATCTTGAGCCGCAAGACTTAGTAAAGAAAGCAAAAGAGTCAGGCGCGCCTACAATAGCCTATACCTATACCGAACCCACCATATTTTACGAATATATGCTCCAGATAGCAAGACTCGCCCGAGAACAAGGCATTAAAAATATCATGCATTCTGCTGGCTATATAAATGAGGCGCCACTTAGACAACTGGCTAAGTTTATTGATGCCGCAAATATTGATTTAAAAGGTTTTACCAACGATTATTATGCAAAAATGTCCGAAGCAACTTTAGAGCCAGTACTTAGGAGTTTAAAGATATTAAAAGAAGAAGGTGTGCATTTAGAGATAACCAATTTAGTTTTACCCGGATATAATGATGACCCAGAGACAATTAAAAAGATGTGCCTATGGCTCAAAGAAAATTTAGGCCCGGATACACCATTACATTTTTCCCGGTTTTTCCCGATGTATAAACTTACGAATCTCGCCCCCACACCCGTTGAAACATTAGAGAAAGCAAGAAAAGTCGCACTTGACTGCGGCCTAAAGTATGTCTATATAGGAAACTTAGTCGGCAACCCTGCTGAGAATACCTATTGCCCTAAATGTAAGTCGCTACTTATTGAGCGCCGAGGCTATTTTATCTTACAGAATAATATCGAAGATGGAAAATGTAAGTTTTGCTCAGAGAAGATCGCAGGGATTTGGAGATAGGGCTTCAAGCTACAGGCTCCATGCTGCAGGCCGTAAAAAGGAATTATGCAAAGTTACAAGGATTTGGAGGTTTATCAGCTTGCATCTAAACTTGCTATAGAAATTCATAGCATGAGTTTAAAGCTTCCTCAATTTGAGATGTATGAAGAGGGCTCGCAAATTAGAAGGTCATCAAAGGCTATTGTTTCAAATATAGTTGAAGGTTTTGGGCGTAAGCGTTATCAGCCAGATTATTTAAAGTTCTTAGTCTATGCGCATTCATCTTGCGATGAAACAAGAACACATTTGGAAATGTTGTTTGAAAACCGGTTCGCTAAAGAATAAAGAACAATATATGTATTTTATGGATAATTATGAGATACTCAGTAAAAAAATTAATAAGTTCCTTCAAGCTTTTAAGGTATAAAGTTTTCATAACCGTATATTTTGCCTGTAGCATGTGGCTTGTAGCCTGCAGCACCTATGCTTTAGAGGTTAAGCAGCCTAATGTCGCAGGTATGTTTTATCCTGCCGATCCCCAGCAGTTATCCCGGATGATAGACGATTTTCTTAATGCTGCAACGCCTCAGACACAGCCTGGTGATATATTTGCTTTGATTTCTCCGCATGCAGGTTATGGCTTTTCAGGACAAGTTGCTGCCTTTGGTTATAAACTTATAAAAGGTAGGTCCTATAAAACAGTAATTGTAATTGGCACGAGTCATCAGTACGGATTTAGCGGCGTATCTGTATATCCCGAAGGAACTTTTCGCACGCCTCTGGGGGATTTGGAGGTAAATAAGGAATTTGCGCAAAGGTTACTTAATAAAGATAAAGAGATATTTTTTGAACCTCTGGCTTTTCAAAAAGAGCATAGCGTAGAGGTACAATTACCTTTCTTGCAAAAGGTTTTGCAAGATTTTAAAATCGTGCCTATCATTGTCGGTGACATGACACTTTCTTCCTGTCAGAAACTGGCAGGTTTACTTAAAAACGCAATAGGCGAGCGCAAAGACGTATTGGTGGTGGCTTCTACAGATATGTACCATGGAGGCGATTATCAGGCGCTTGAAGCTATGGATAATTTAACTATCTCCTACTTGAAAAATATGGATAGCGAAGGGTTATATTATGGTTTGCGCGAAGAAAAACTGCAACTGTGCGGAGGTTTTGGTGTTGTTACTGCGCTTATATTATCAGGCGAGCTGGGGCATCAAAAATTGCAAGTTTTAAATTATACTAATTCAGCCAAGGTTACTGGCGTAAAGAGCAACTGGATGGTGGGATATGTCAGTTGTGCTATTGATAGAGAAAGAGAGGCAGCGATGTTAAATAAAAATCAAAGAAAAAGATTGCTGGAAATTGCCCGTCAAGCAATAGAGACTTATTTAAAGAGCGGTAAAAAATTGGAACTAACTGAGCAGGACCCAATCTTATTAAAAGAAATGGGCGCCTTTGTGACGCTTAATAAGCATGGCGAGTTACGCGGATGCATTGGAAACCTCGTCGGGCAACAACCTTTGTATCTTACAGTGAGGGATATGGCAGTGGAGGCAGCAGTAGGTGACCCGCGTTTTGCGCCAGTAGATTTATCTGAACTCAAAGACATTGAGATTGAGATTTCTGTGCTTAGCCCTCTTGAGAGAGTAGATTCTGCTGACAAGATTGAAATGGGTAAACACGGCGTATTAGTAAGGCGCGGTTTTAACAGCGGAGTATTCCTGCCTCAGGTAGCCACAGAGACCGGCTGGTCAAAAGAAGAATTCTTGTCTAATCTGTGCGAACATAAAGCGGGCCTGTCACCTTTAGCCTGGAAGGACAAATCTACTGACATCTATATATTTACTGCAGAAGTATTTTCCGAAGAAAATTACTAACCATTTATGTTTAAAGTCATTCTCACCCTGTTTCTTATGGGCCTTACATTTGGCTCTGGTCCGTGTCTAGCCAGTTGCGGCCCTATTCTTATACCTTATATCGCAGGGACCAAAAAGAATATTTTAAAGGGCATAAATGTTTATTTTCTATTTTCCTTAGCCAGGATTACTGCCTATTTGCTTTTGGCTCTTTTGATTTTCTTTTTGGGTAAATTTATTATTGAGAGTTACGCGGTGAGATTTTCGAAATATATATTTATACTTGCCGGTGCCTTTCTGATTATAATAGGAATTCTTACTGCTTCTGGTCAAAACTTAGAATTTTTTAGCATTCTACGGCACCCGGACTGGTTGATAAAAACCTGTCAGTTCCTACATAGAAATCTTCTTGTACAAGACAAAAAAAGTATCATTATGATGGGGTTAATCATCGGGATTCTGCCCTGTGGGCCGCTTTTAGTTTTGTTCGGTTATTTGGGATTAGTTTCAAAGACCTGGATAGAAGCCTTAATTTACTCTTTTTCCTTTGGTTTGGGCACTGCCTTTTCACCTTTAATAATATTATCGGCCATTGCGGGGGTAATCCCTAATTTTTTAGAAGGCCGCAAACAGCTCTATTATAAAATCTTTAAGTTTTCCTGCGGCTTAATTATTATATTCTTAGGCATAGAATTAATAAGTCGGGCATATGCATAGGTTTTTTGTATCCTGCAAAAGTATATCCGCCAATAAAATAGTTATTTCTGATAACAAACAGGTTCATTATTTAAGAGATGTCCTGCGCCTTAAAGTTAAAGATAAGGTTGTCGCCTTTGATGAACAAGGAAATGAATTTAACTGTTTAATTAAAAAAAATCTATCCGGAAAAATCATCTTGGATATCAAAAAGACTAACCCTCCAGCAAGTACCCAAAAGAGGATAAGCTTAAGCCTTGCCTGTGCCATACCCAAAAGATCCAACATGGATGATATTATAGATAAGCTTACTCAAGCAGGCGTAGACAGGATTATTCCCTTGAAGACTAAACGGGTAATCGTTAATTTTGATGAAGAGAAGAAGCGCTCGCGGCTTGAACGCTGGTGTAAGATTGCCCAAAGCGCTGCTCAACAGGCTAAGAGAAATACCCTGCCTATAATTGAACCGGTAAAAGATATTAAAAAGGTTATCCTTGAGTCAAAGAATTATGCCCTGAAATTAATTCCCACTTTAACCGGCGAACGTAAGACTTTAAAAGAAGTTCTGCAAACTCATAAGCCCAGGAGCGTCTTGGTTTTTATCGGGCCAGAAGGCGATTTTACCGACGAGGAAGTTGATTTGGCTAAACAATCAGGATTTATTCCGGTAACTCTGGGCAATTTAGTTCTACGCGTTGAGACCGCCGCTGTGGCAGTAGCCAGCTTTATTAGATTATATGCAGACCGTTAAATTCTATACCTTAGGCTGTAAGGTCAATCAGTATGATACGCAAAGTATCAGGGAGCGTTTTATCCAGGCGGGTTTTAAAGAATTAGAAAATAGCAAGCCTGCAGATGTATGCATAATTAATACCTGCACAGTTACGCATAAAGCAGATGCCGGTTCCCTTAATGTTATCCGTAAGGCAAAAAGAGAAAACCCTAAAGCAAAAATTATAATCACCGGGTGCCTGACAGAATTAGATGAGGGCAAGATAAGAAAACAGGTGGATAAAAGTTTAATCATTAAGAATAAAGATAAAGAAAATATTCTGGAATACTTGTTTCTTCAGGACGGGATAACGGGTAAACGGAATAACGGGACAACGGATAGTGGTATTTCTTATTTTAAAGCTCATACAAGAGCGTTCTTGAAGATTCAGGATGGATGTAATAACTCTTGTTCCTATTGTAAAGTGCCTTATGTGCGGGGGCCAGCAAGGAGCAGGCCGCCAGATGAGATTATTCCTGAAGCAGGCAGGCTGCTAAAAAATGGCTTTAAAGAGCTCGTGCTTTGCGGTATCTGCCTGGGTTCATATGGCAAAGACCTATCAGGAAAAACTACCCTTGTTAACGTAATCGAAGCCCTGCAGAATTTGCCTGGATTGTTTCGTATAAGATTGAGTTCCATAGAAGCGCAGGATATTTCAGATGAATTGTTAGAAAAGATGACTCAATCCAAAAAACTTTGCAGGCATCTGCACATTCCTATGCAGAGCGGCGATGATGAAATCTTAAAGAAGATGAACCGTAATTATTCTTGCCTCGATTACCTGAATCTTATCAAGAAAATTAGAAGCCGCATTCCCCAGATAGCCATTACTACGGATGTTTTAGCGGGTTTTCCTACGGAGACAGAGGCGAATTTTCAAAATACAGTGCAGTTAATCAAAGGAATTTTGCCTTTGAAGGTGCACATCTTTCCTTATTCCCGCAGAGCAGGGACCCAAGCCGCTGCTAAGTTCGAGCAGAATGTAGACCCCAAAGTTATAAAAGAAAGGTCTGGTTATCTGCAAAAAGTCGCTTTTGCCTGCAGTCTTAGCTATAAAAAGCAATTTTTAAACAAAAGCCTGCTGGTTTTGGTTGAAGGTAAGTCAAAATTAAGGCCAGGATTCTGGGAAGGCTATACTGACAATTACCTCAAAGTTTTATTTGAGTCAAATCGCAAGCTTAAAAATATCTTTGTTTTAGTCAAACTAAAAGAAATAACCAATAATTACTTATTAGCAGATTTAGCAGGCGAAGATTTTCGTTTGACTTAAAATTTTTCTGTGCTATTCTAAAAACATACAAAATAAATATTTAGACAGGAGGATAAGATGAGGATGAAAGTTTATTTAATTTTGTCAGTATTTGCTTTCAGTTTTCTGCCTTTTTTAGCTTTCTCTCAAGAAACCCTCACCATCAGCACCTATTATCCGAGTCCGTATGGGAATTACCGGGAATTAAGGGCACAGAGAATGGCAATAGGAGATAATTATATTAATGGCGCAAGTTATTCTTGGGATACAGGCACCATTGACGCCAATGCAGACCTGGTAGTTGAAGGCAATGTCGGCATCGGGACGGCGAATCCGTTAACGTATTTGAACGTGGTAGGTCCGAATGTTCCTACAATGGGACAGATCAGAATAGATTCAGCTGATGCCCAATCAATTACTTTTTGGAGCGGCGGATCGCAAACAGCGCATTGGTATTACAGTAAAACAACTGGTTTGATGCAAATTTCAAACCAGGTTACTGGGGCAGTTATAGATTTTACCAGCGATGGCAAGATTCGCCTAGGTGCCTCCACAGTTTACACTGATGGCAATGTCGGCATCGGGACGGCGAGCCCGGGTGAGAAGTTAGAGGTCAATGGGAATATAAGGGCAGGTTCGTTTTTTTATCCGTCAGACGAGCGCCTGAAAACGAATATTACACGACTAAGCAATGGCCTGGAACAAGTAGCGATGCTCAACGGTTCATATTTTACCTGGAAAGCAGATGGCAGAAAGGACATTGGCCTGAGTGCGCAGAACGTGGAGAAGGTCTATCCGGAACTGGTGAAAACAGACCCGATAACCGGCCTGAAGTCGCTGGAGTACGGCCGCCTGATTGCGCCCCTGGTAGAGGCAGTCAAGACCCTGAAAAAGCAGAATGAAAGCCAGGAAGCCCGGATACGCCATCTCCAGTTGCAAATAGAGGAGTTGAGGAAGAGAGTAATTAAATAAAGGTTGCAACATTTTGTAACCTATAGCAACCTATTGTAACTTTTCGGAGACCAAGACGAAGTTTTTATGAAGCTACCCGGACAATGCATATCCATTATTATCTTTGGCATCATTGCCTCTTCAACTGTCCCGGCATACGGCTATGGCGCACACCAGCAGTCCTACCGCGTCAATAGGGGCGAGACTGTCCCTGTTGACGAGCCTGATTTATGCCAGCAGGTAACCAACAACGGCCCCTCTGACCTCTTTATTCCGACGAATACCGCAGACGAGTGGAGCAGATTCCGTGAGAGTGTGAATAATGGTCTGGTACCGGGAGTTTCGCTCAGCGACTGCGGTCCCTCGGGTCCGGTATGCGGCGATGGCATCTGCGACCCCAGTGAGTGCAGTTGCGAGCTGGATTGTCCCTGCACTGAATGGCAAAAAGGTTCATGTGGTAATGGGATAAATTGCCCCCCGACCTCTATGGTTTATACGCGTTTCTGCAACTGTGGGATGCAAACTAAATGTGAGGTGGATTCGAGCTGTTGTCTTATAACACCGCAAAGTTGCGGAGGTGCAGGTAATGGTGTCGATTGCACGAATCCAGCTCGATGGTATGTGATGAAGCAGTGTGGCAATAATCCACCAGAGTACCTCTGCACAGGCCCCTGCGGTTTGCCCCGCTGCCCTGGTGACTCTTGTCCCGAAGGGGAGATCTGTCTGTATCAAGAGTGTCCAGAGGGCCAACAATGTTGTTATACGTGGGATTGTTCGACCTTTTGTCTTCCAACTGGTACTCCTTGTCCTTGGGGCGACACCCCCTGGTGTAAATAATGGTGGTAAATGCCCAGGGTGCCGGAAATTAGGGAGAGCAAATGTTTTTCTATGAAATACCTGTGTGCTCGATAATGTAAAATATCTTTCGCACTTTAGTATTGCCTTCTAAATAAAAAAGGCATATCCTCTTAGGTTGATAACGCAAATTATTAACCTAACCGGCCAAGATGGCCAGCAAAGGAGGATACGCCTAT
>Ga0315279_10001237_pt1 | contig 43336 bp, 43 predicted proteins | sample YL17G06_20_MG_FD_203694 | JGI IMG/M metagenome (GOLD analysis project Ga0315279, IMG submission 203694) | Sediment microbial communities from Yellowstone Lake, YNP, Wyoming, USA - YL17G06_20 | ecosystem: Environmental > Aquatic > Freshwater > Lake > Sediment | place: USA: Wyoming | collected...
GTAATTCCACGCATGCCTGCGTAAATGCCGAGAAATTTTCCAACAGAACCATTTCCATATGGTTTGGAGAATAGAAGGAGGAAAAAAGAATGACTGGAGCGACAATAGATCACATGGTCTCGGTGACCGTTTTTTTAGGTGCAATATTGCTTTTCATCAGTCTCTTCAACCAAACCATTCAGACAGCAATCATATACCAGCGCCACAGATACCTTGCAACCAAGTGTAGCGACTTGCTTGATAGTATGTTGCTGAACCCCGGCGAACCAATTGAGTGGGGAAAAGGCAACAGTACGCCGACAAGCTTCGGACTCCAGGATCCAGAATTCACTCAATACAGACTCAGCCCATTTTCGCTCATGCGGCTCCAATCTTTGACTGGAACGCCGTTCACTTATCCAAGAACAGGAGTGACCTACAGCAACTTAAGTATGGGATTCGGTAACTTTCTGTTCGTGCCTTACACTACAGCAATCAATTACTCGACAGCATCGCGATTGGTCGGGACGAACAATACCTATGGATTCCAACTCTCAATAACACCTATCGTGACAGTTTCGATTGAAGAAACCCATGCTGCAAATCCATTAACACTCACCATCAAGGTAGCAGGCGCCGGATTTCCACTTTCGAATTCAGAGATAAGCTACTGCTTCCTGAAAGTCAATGAAAAAGGCGGAAACAACAATCCCTCTTACGTAAGCCTATTTGGAACCACCTATGCGGATGATAAAGGCTCGGCAGTCGTAAGTATCCAAAATGTCAATACGGACACTGCCTACGCTTTCATCGCATATGCACACATAAGCGGGCTTGTCGGAACAGGTTATCATGAACGTGTGAGTGATGATAAACAATACGTACTCCCCCTCATTGACAGTTTTGGAGATAAACGGGTTCTGCTAGTACACAGCTACAACGTACATGATTTTGGCCCGCCAGAGTCATCAGTTTTCTTCAATGCAACTTTTGTGCTCCTGACTGAGGATTTTACATTACGTGAGATGCCCATGGAAAACTCTACAGGGAAACTGGGCAAGGTTGTCTATGGACAAGGAACGGACAAGCAATGGTCTAATGTCACTATTCCAACCTATAACCCGGGAATATTGATAGTCACATATCAGAGTAACAACGAGTATGGCGTTGTTTTGATGCCTTGGGGAATAAGTTCAATGGCTTTTCCGATATCGTTTGGAATTAGCCCCACTGAAGCGGAGTGGGTCACCACAGACGCACGTCAGGTCATTGTTGGTGGCATAGCCTATCAGGCCAAGCTTGCCCTGTGGAGCTTACAAGGATCACAGGTGATCAGCTAGAATGATGCGTACAGTAGAGATCTTGCTTGTAGTAATGATTATTACAAGTGCTTTCATTGTGGCCTCCTTGTTCGCTGTTCTGCCGTCCCCGCGACAGGTTTCACCAATAAATCTTCGAAGACTTGCCTTGACAACTCTACAAACCTTAGACGTTGATTATGATTTAAGTGCTACGATGTTCAAAAATGCTACCGATGACCCAGCGTGGGGTCAGCTTCAAATCGCACTTTCAGCATGTTTGCCACCGAACATCGTTTATAATCTAACAGTTTATGAAGTGCAAAGCGGACAGACACAACTCTACAAGCCTATAAAGTCAATCTCAAATGCAGAGAGTCTGGGCGTGAGCTCTGATTCATCTTCCTATCTAGTTGCTTCTTCTAACGTGACTTTTAGCGCAGTCCCGGAGAAGATTGGCGAGCATGGAGAGGGTGGAACACTGTACATACTGAACTGTAGTGACGCAAACGGATGGTGGATCACAGGATATACAGCACCAAGTCTAGTGCAGGATCTGAACAACTTGCTGTCGCCCTACTTCCAGACCACAATAATGATTCAAAACACAACACAGCTCGCCCAAATCTTGAACGGCACCTCAATACAAAACGAGGCGTTGAAGAACGCCGTAGTCATAAACACTTTCGGTGAAGCCGTGCCGATACCATCCGGGTACTATGCTAGCACAAACGTCGGATATGATTCTGGCCAGAATTCTTATGCTCGGTATTGCCACACTTTGGGTCAAAGAGTGCGACAGTACAATTGGACGTGGGTAAGCATCGTCGGCTATCCTCTCTACTACGTAAGCAACAAAGGATTGTTTCCAGACGAGCAAAACGATTGGGGCATCTATGGAATGAGGAGCGTCGGGCCAGCTGGTCTCAACGCTTTCTTCAGGGGGCTTGACAATCAGGCATACAGTTACAATTCTAACTGGATTACCGATAGCCGAGGAGTTGTATATCTGTCCTCCCAAGTGTTGTATGACTGCAATTATTACGGCATCTACCCATCGCCATATCACACTGCAACACGAGCCCTGCCAACATCCATATTGAGCACGTACCACTTGAACGTGACTACGTACGTGTTCAGCCCGACCAGCGGCTGGATTCCAGGCGCCGTGTACAGGAACGCTGTTTCAGGTGGTCTTCTGGCGTTGGGTCTCACTAGAACACCCGACATTAGACTGACGGCCCTGGGGCTTTTATGCGATTATAAACCCAGAATTTACCGATCGGATTACACCACTTCGGGCACTTCAAGGCTCGTTGTTTTGCAGCTTGGGCAGGTAGGAGGAATCTAGACCTTGAACAACAAAGGTCAGTTTTCAATCATTGCGGCTTTGCTTGTTGCAGTGATTCTCGTGGCGACCGTCATAACCACCTATTCAACCATACGCAACAGCCCCATAAAAGACCAGCCGCCGATTCAGAGCGCAATTGACGAAACGAACTTCGCCATAAAACAGATCCTTGGGTTCACCGTTGGCTATTACGGCTCAATCTTAAAGGTCACCGGCAACTCGTCATATGCCCGCACGCTGGCGTTGAATTATCTTCAAACGGGATTAGTAAACATTGCAGACATGCATCCTGAATGGGGGACATCATTCATTGTAAGCAACTCAAAGCTTTACACCTACTGGTTCACAAACGCAAGCTATAGTACTGGAAACCTAGGCATTAACTACAACTTGACGGGCCTCGGCATCTCCGGCATAACCTATGCAACCTCGTGCAAACTAGATGTGCACGTTATGAACACTACAAACAATCAAGCATGCCTGAATATAACAAGAGATGAGAATGAACCGCTGATAAACCTTGGAAAAAAGAACTTCAAATTTTATCATTTTGTAGACACAAGCTCAACATGGGAACTAGTTAGCCCAACCACTGAACCAGTAGCGTATGCAAACGGCACCTACGAGATTGCCCTACCAGCAGGAATAGACCCTGATTCTTACGTTATCCAAGTAGAAGACCCAAGAGGCATAATTACTGTGGCTTCATCGTTCAGCCTCTATACCTGTGCCCTGACATGGAACTCTACAGTCTATTCATCATTGTCCGATCCGACTCTAGTTATTGAGCTTTGGCAAAACGGTACAATGCGATGGCTCGGACAAAGCCTGACACTTACAACGCAGGCCAAGCCTATCCCTCCAATACCGGTGAAAGCCATTCACATAAACCAAACCACAAACGGCATAGACAGCGAAGTGCCATTCCAAGTGGAAGACTGGGCATCGCAGTACAGAATCCCGCTTGGGCTGACCAACAACGCAAGTGTTTTCAGCGGCAGAACAATGTTGGTTTTCTTGGCAAACAGGAACGTCTCGAAAGTCACAGTGTGGTGGAATGGTAGTGACACAGCGACTCAAACTCCACTGGCATACACTAATAATTACTTCAGCGATAATCCACTTACCAGAACATTAAGCAACAACAGACTGACCATTCAATTCGCAGCCAGCGGTTTCACCGTGACATCTACGGCAGGAATCACATCGAGCACGGCAAGATTAATGCGCATAAACTATGAGGACGACACCACAGATCCTGAATTGGCATACGTCATATACAATGGTGTGGTCAGAGACATCGTACACGGGGAACCAGAATATTCTGGTGGCGCTGCCAATTGTCCAAACCTTTACGCACACATCGTTTTGACCCTACCAGCAAACGTTACCTACTATACTTATCAGTTGAGGCTGATGTTTGTGAATTCTTTGCAGATTAGAAACATCACGGACCTGTGTCCAATCAGAGTGACTTCAGGGTTATCGTCCGGCACATCCATGACCGAAAACGGAACTGCAAGCGGACTCCCAATAGTCACAAACGGTACAGGAATCTTCTACAACCTTTCATCATCGCTGTGGGCGCACCATTGGAGCCAATTCGTTTCAGGTTCAAGAGGAACGGGCATCATATTCACGGACACAGGCAATCAACAACTCTACTTCTTTGACGCCATTGCCGGAAACAAAACAGGAGCGCTAAAGCCTGACCAGAATTCAAAGAGAATTGAGTTGCTCCCGATAACGGCTCAAGTCAGTTTCACCTACGCGCTAGATATTGTTTGGCACGGCGCGGTAGTGACGTTTGACGGAACGACACCCATCTACAAGGAACAAGGCGGCAACAAGACAGGCCTGTGGGTCTCGGTGGAATATCCACCCACAGTTGCCGTCAATACTCAGAGTTAGATGTGTGTATCTTGGCGAGAATTATCCCGAATGTGGATTCAAGGTTCATACAAGTTAAATAAGAAATCCGAAAACGTCTATGCATAAAAAGGGTGAAAGAGATTTGAACAGAAAACTGATGAGATCTAAGAAAGGTATATCTCCGATACTTGCCACACTGTTGCTGATCGTCATAGCAGTTGCTGCCATAGTCGTAACGTACGCCTGGATAATGACCTACATGACTGGAGCAACCACACAGGCTGGAGTCAGATTGAATCCTGAAAACATAAGGTTCTTCGGTACGCCTACAGACGCAGACAGAAACCTGATAGACTTCACAGTCCAGAATACAGGAAAGACGAGCACGCAAATCGTGAAAATGTACATGGGCAACTCGTCCGGAAACCTGATAGATATAACCATCTACACGGACATTGGCACGGGAAAGCCCCTTCAAGGAGAGGACAGAACCACCTTAAGAATAAACTGGCCCAATCCAGTCGCAAGCACTTGGGAACCACAAAAAACCTACTACTTCACAGTAGTGCCAGCACAAGGACAGTCTCTAACTAACATCCCAGAACAGGCACCATATCAGTAAGCGACGCCAACAACAATTTTCCCTTCTTCAATCAGGAATCAGCTTCATTCTGCAATCTCTTGACTAGACAATTAGAAATAGTACTTGAAACAATAAGAGACTAGTCAAGGGTTGCCAATCATGGAGTACGTGCAATACATACTCGATGCAACAAGAACACTGTTATCATTACTCTTCCTATTTTACGCGTCATGGAGCGACTACAAAACTCGAGAAGTCAGCAACAGAATCTGGATACTTTTTGCACCCTTGGCATTCGCATTAACATTCGTGGAACTATTCCTCTACGAACAATCACAACTGCCTTTCTTTGCCCTGTGCTTCGGATTGACCGCTGCCTTCGCGATCATACTTTTCTATTCTGGAGGCTTCGGTGGAGCTGACTCAAAAGCCTTAATGTGCATTGCACTTGCCCTGCCCTTCTATCCTGAAAGCGTTTTCACGCCTATAGCAGCCGAGACTTCGCCCATTCTGAAGATCCTTTTCCCGATAACAGTCTTTAGCAACTCCGTGCTGTTCGCAGCCTTGACGGCAATCGTTATGCTGTTGTACAACTTGCTCTGGCCTCTGAAAACCGGCAGACAACTTTTCGAAGGAAGCCAGAAGAAAGAATCGCTGGGCAAGAAGATCCTAGTTCTGATGACTGGGTACAAGGTTTCACTGAATAAACTGAAGGAAAAGTGGCACGTATACCCCATGGAAGACGTAGAGGAAAACACTGAAAAAGAGCCAAAGAGAAAACTGATCTTGCTCCCAAAAGACGAAGGAAGAGACGACATAATAAAGAGGCTTGATAACGCCGTCAATTCTGGAACAATCAAAGACAAAGTCTGGGCAACACCTGGATTACCTATGCTCATTTTCGTCACAGCAGGTCTAGTTGTAGCCTTGCTTTTCGGCGATGTCATCTGGACTTGCATCTACTTCTTTATTCCATAATACCGAAAACAAACATTCTCATAAGGCGTACTATTTTCGTCTCGAATAAAGAATCGCGGCAACGGCTAGAAACACTGATGCAACAGCGGTGAAAGAGAATGCATAAACTCTGTATGGCGTATCCACGTACTGAACCCACTCCTGCGATGGAGATTCATAAGAATAGCAGAACGCGCTCAATACGTAGAGTAATATGGCTGACAAAAGCAAAGAGATTTCAAACTTGAATTTCAAAGACATACCTCGCCTGGACCATAAATAAACAATGAATCTAGTCGTAATCCCAATATCTCTCTAAGATAGCTTGCGAAAAAGGTTATTTTAGCTTTGGCAAATACTTGTTTCAAGGTGTCTGAAACTGTGGAAAGCGACTATCTTAAGGAATTAAAAGATTTTCTGAACAGCAAGCCTAAGGAGGTCAGCGTCGTGGTGATGCCTGACTTTTTCATCGACCGCCTAGTGAACATACACATGGGCATAAGGGACTTTTCTGAAAGACTAGGAAGCGTCTTGGAAAGAAAAGGCGGGAGCCTAGACGGAATAAACCAGACAGAGCTACGAGGAGGAAATGCCATTAACACGGCATCAGCTCTCGCAGCTCTAGGCGCCAGAGCGACGCCCATCGTGGCCACAGATAAACTGGGATCAAAACTTATCAGATCCCATCTCGCGAAATACAAGATGGAATTCTCGCATGTTAAAATATTTAATAAACCATCAATCACGACGGCACTGGAGTTTGATACGCAAGCGGGAAAAGCCAATGTAATGCTTCGAGACATTGGCTCGCTGGCCAATTTCGGTCCACACCACTTAAACGCTGATGACTTTGAAGCGATCGACAACGCAGATTACGTCTGCGTTTTTAACTGGGCTGGAACGAGACGGTTCGGAACCGAACTCGCCCAGAGAGTTTTCCAGCGAGTAAAGATGAAGGGAAAAGGCAAGACCTATTGCGACACTGCAGATCCAAGGCCGAATGACGGGAAAATTCCCAATCTGATAAAGGTACTCAAAAGCAGAAATCTGGACATGCTAAGCGTCAACGAGAGTGAAGCATCCTGCTACGCTTCACAACTAGGCGCAAGAATGGAAAAGCGCTTTGAAAGCTTTTCTTTTGAGGATTTGGCTAAAGAGTCAGCGAGATTCTTGGCTAAGCATCTGTCAGCGAGAGTTGACCTGCATACAACGCGCTTTTCTGCCTCTTTCACAAAGAAAGCTGAAAGCCTTGTTCCAGCCTTTAAGGTCCCAATTTTGAGAGCAACAGGGGCTGGGGATGCCTGGAATGCTGGAAACATTCTCGGAGACGCGAATGGTCTTTCGGATCATTGTAGACTTGCACTGGCAAACTCTGCAGCGGCCTACTACGTATCCAGCGCCAAAGGCGAACATCCTACCAGAAAACAGCTAGCGAGATTTTGCGAAAGAATGGAGCACAAATTAGAACTGTGACCTATCCAGCGGAGACTTGCCCAAATTGTTTTAAATGCATGCATGTTCATAACCTTGATAATGCCTAGGTGGCAGACGAAGCCCATTGAGACCGAAACTTTTCGGCAGTTCAGGAGTACGCGGCGTAGTAGGTGCGGATGTGACTCCAGACTTAGCGGCCAAGATAGGTCTGGCCGTTGCCACGTTTTCGAACGCCAAGAGTGTAGTCGTGGCCCGTGACACAAGAGTCTCAGGCCTGATGCTTGAAAACGCTCTGACCTCTGGACTTCTTGCTGCGGGAGCGAAGGTGACAAGTCTAGGCACGGTGCCTACCCCCGTTTTGGCTTATTTGACAAGAGAAATGAACGCAGAAGCAGGTGTTATGATTACGGCTTCGCACAATCCACCTCAATACAATGGTTTCAAGATTTTCAACAATGACAGCATGGCTTATGACGAGAATAGGCAAGACAAAGTCGAAAGCATCATTGGGCGAAAGAGTGTAGATTTGGCAAGCTGGCAAGGGGTCGGTAAAGTCAAGTTTTCTGATGAAAGCCGCACATACGCTGGAATGGTAGAGAAAAAAGTGAAACTGCGGAAGAGATGGAACGTTGTAGTTGACTCTGGGTGTGGGGCTACGTACAGCCTTGCTCCATTGATTCTGAGAAACTTGAAATGTAAGGTGACAGCTCTCAACGCACAGCCAGATGGCCACTTTCCGAGCAGGAGTTCTGAGCCAAATGCTGAATCCCTCGTACCGTTGTCTAGAGTCGTTCAGGAGCTTGGTGCTGAGGTGGGATTGGCCTATGATGGCGATGGTGACAGAGTGGCTTTCATTGACGAGAGGGGCGATTTTTCGGATTTCGACCGCGTTCTAGCAGCCTATGCAGGATACATTGCAGAGCAAAGAAAACACAGTGTAGTAGTGACTAATGTCGAGGCTTCGATGTGCGTGGAAAAGATGGTAGAGGCTCATGGCGGAAGAGTTGTCAGAACAAAGGTTGGTGATGTTTATCTTTCAGAAGCCATAAAACGACGAGGAGCTGTCTTCGGCGGAGAACCGTGTGGAGCCTGGATTCATCCACAGTTTCATTTTTGCGCTGACGGAATACTTTCTTCGGTGTTACTGTTGAAAGCCCTGGAATATAGGGAGAGCAAGCTGTCGGAATTCGTGGCAGAAACTCCTGAGTATCCGACACTCAGAGAGAATGTTGCATGCAAGAGCGAATCAAAATATGACATTGTGGAAAAAGCTGGAGAAGGCTTGAAATCGATTTTTCCTTTGTACAAGGATCTTTCAAGGGTTGATGGCGTTCGGCTTTCTCTGGAAAGCGGGTGGATCTTGGTTAGAGCTTCCGGAACGGAACCTTTGATTAGGTTGACAGCTGAGGGTGAATCGTTAAGAGCGGCAAAGGAAATAATGGATGAAAGCATTAAGCTGATCAAGGAATCTATTGAGGGGATTGAAGAATGAAGGCTGTAGTTTTGGCAGCTGGGGAAGGGGTGAGGCTTCGACCCATTACGTCAACTAGGCCGAAGCATTTGATAAAAGTCGGCGGAAAACCAATACTTGAGCACTGTCTGAACGCGGTGAAGCTTTCAGGCATAGAAGAAGCGACAATAGTCGTTCACTACATGGCTGATGCCATTCGCCAGTATTTTGGTGATGGCAAAAGATGCGGTTTGAAAATCGACTATGTGGAGCAAAAGGAGGCGCTTGGAACAGGCAACGCTGTTGCAGTCGTTGAACCATACGTAAAGGATGAGTTCTTGCTTGTTTATGGAGACTTGTTGTTCTCGCCTGCAACCATCAAAATGGTTGTTGATTCGCATGCGAAGGAAAGACCCACGGCAACCATGGCTGTCGTTCCTGTCGAAAAACCAGAAAACTACGGTATAGTAGAACTTGAAAACGACAAAGACATAAAGCGTATAGTTGAGAAGCCAAGTCTTGAAGAAGCACCTAGTAACCTTGCTAATGCCGGGATCTATGTGTTCCCTGAAGAAATCTTTCAGAAAATACAGCAGACTTCTGCATCGGCCAGAGGCGAATGGGAAATCACTGACGCGATCTCGATGCTGCTGAGGGAAAAGAAGAGGTTTTTGGCTGTGAAACTGTCTCGCAACGATTGGCTTGATATTGGAAGACCTTGGGATCTACTTGAAGCAGATCGTTGGGCACTCGCGAGAATGAAACACAAAGTCACAGGATTCGTGGAAAACGGCGCTTCTTTGATCGGCCCGGTGAGCATAGGGGAAACAGCGCGCGTACGTTCTGGTGCATACATTGAGGGTCCAACGTTCATAGATGAGGAGAGCGACATTGGACCCAACTGCCACATTCGCCCATTCACCAGCATTGGCAAGAAAGTTCGAATAGGAAATGCGTGTGAGATAAAAGCCAGCATCATAATGGATCATGTGCACATCGGACACTTGTCATATATCGGTGACAGCATAATCGGCGAGAACTGTAATATCGCAGCGGGCACGATAACGGCAAATTACAGATTTGATGCTGGGACAGTGAAGATGATGATCAAAGACTCAGTGGTTGATAGCGGAAGAAGGAAACTTGGTACAATACTGGGAGACAATGTCAAAACTGGGATAAACTCGCTTTTTATGCCAGGCGTCAAGATTGGGTCCAATAGCTGGGTGGGTGCAAACGTCGTCGTCAAGAAAGATGTGCCCGCGAATATGATAACGCAGTTGAAACAGGAATTGGAGACAAAAGAATTAAAGTCATAATTCTCCAACTTCCGAAAGAATTAAATTGTCTCGCAAACTGTTTCTGGTTGACGGTATATGAAAGAAGACAAGAGATTGGCCCTGCTGAAGGAGCTTCTGAAGAATTCCAAAAGGAGCGACAGAGAGCTTGCCAAGGCTATTGGAGCTTCTCAGCCGACGGTGACCCGAAACAGGAAGCTCTTGGCAAAATACATTAGAAGCTACACGATTGTGCCTGAGTTTGAGAAGATCGGCTATGAGATTTTGGCTTTTACTTTCGCGAAAGCCAGAACTTACAGCAAGAATGAAATTGAGGCAAAGATGGAATCGGCAAGAAAATGGGTCATGCAGCATCCTAACATTGTCTTCGCCTCAGACGGAGAAGGTATAGGAAAAGATGTCGTTCTAATCTCGCTACACACGAACTATTCGAAGTACGCAGATTTTATGCGCGACTATTCCGTCAGCTTCTCGGATTTCCTAGGTGACATTCAGTCATTCATCGTAAGCCTGAAGACTGGAATCCTGTTCAAACCATTTGACCTCACATACCTATCGGAAGACGTAAGACCACCGCCGCCTTGATGCATCAAATAGCAAGAGACTTGTTAAAATCCTAAATACTTGTTTAGCAATTCGTTATCCAGATTGGAGGTTCAGAATTGTCTGTAGCACAGAGGAAATTCTTTAGTGAAGTTTCGGCATTGGCAGATAGAACCGTGACCGTTATCACTGAGGCTGGGAAAGCCTTTACAGGCACGTTACTCGGCATAAATCCTGACACTCTGAGTCTGTGTCTGTCAGAAGCAAAAGACGAGCAGGGAAGAATGCTGAACAGAGTAATCCTCAACGGCAATGTCGTTGCCCAGATTTTCAGCGTTGAGAAACCTTTTGACTTGAAAGCTTTGGCTGACCGTCTTGAGAAAGTGTTTCCGACCATGGTCAGATTATATGAAGATAAGGGTTTCATCTGGGTCATGGACAAGGTCAAGCTCACAGAAAAGGGCGTCGTGGAAGGTTCAGGCCCGGCTGCTGAGCGGGTGCAGAAAGTCTATAATTTGTTCATCAGCGACGCTAAAGGCTAGATGAACCACCGGAAAGGTTGTTCCTCTTTCTTCTTCTCTTCTGTCCCACTTTTGATAATGCCAAACGACTCTAGTATTCGCTTGGTCTCGTCAGCCGCAGAGTCCAGCTTCGATATGTCGACGTTCAGGTTCAAGAACTTGACGAGAGTGCCTAGGACTTGTCGCGCGCCATTTGCGTCTGGATATGTGCCTAAGGTCTCGACGAGAAGTGAGAAGCCTTTAATTCCTCTTAATCTAGCGAGCCCGATGAGGATGCCTGCGACGCCGAATATTTGGCCTACCATTATTTTCGCACCTAGACCGACTGCCTCGTTTATCGTTTCAGTGTCTGTTGCTGCAACGTAGAGTTGGGGAGTGGGCTTCACTTCATCTTGTTTGAATCCGCCTAGTGTTATGACGTATCTGCAGCCCAGTTCTTGAGTCAGGTCCAGAATGCGTCCGCAGAGTTCGTATTGTCCGAAGGTTGTCAACGCTTGCGTGTTGCCGTACCATATTATTAGGTCGCGGCTTCCGTGGCTGCCCTTGCAGTAGTAGAGTTCGTTGATGGGCGAGCGTGTGCCTCCTGTTTCTGTGGTTACAGCTAGATCCTGAAAGGATGAACAAATCAGGTCGGCGAAGCGCTTTGCCTTTAGCTCATGGATCAAGTGCAGAGTTGCAATGTTGGCAACGAATCCTATTCCTGGTAAACCCTCAATCAAAACGGGGTCGTTAAGCTGCGGTTTCTCGTACATCTGGATCATGCAAACCATGCTTCTAGCTTCCTTCGGGTTGGAGATGTAGTTAGATGAAAAATGACAATATAAGCATGTTCAATCTGGATCATATAGGAGAGAAAAGCTCAGCGAGACCTCGATTTGAGTTGTTGACCTTTCAGCTGATAATCTCGGTTTGCTCGATCCACGTTGAGGCTATTGGAAGGCTATGAAGTTAGCTTTTTGGAGGTCCTGCAGAAGCTTTAGCATGTGTTCTGCATTTGTCGGGCAGTACTCTGCTGACACGGCCTGCATTATGTTGTAGGCGTTTCGTTTTCCGTCCATGAAGTTTATGACCTCAAGCATTTTCTTGCTGAAATCAATGTCTTTCTCAATGATCGTCTCGTACCATTCATATTCTTGATCACCTAGTTCTTTTTTCAACGCGTCAGACGCAAGCGAGCCTTTGAACAGTCTTTTTGGAACGAGCTTTTTCAGTTCCCGATCTGTTTTGGTCTCTTCAGCCCGAGCTGGTATGGTTAGGGCAGAAGCTTTCGCGATGAAAACTAGCGCTTCTGTGAATTTCTGGATCTCGCGTTTGCCCGTGTCTGTGATGTCTTCGCAGTACTTATCTAAGAAAGCAGTCAATTCCGGATGTTCTCCCAGTCTCTTTACGGATTTTGTGGCTTGTGTTTCGCGCCACACGATATGTTCGATTTTGCTCTTAAAGTAGTCAGCTGTCTTGGCGAGTTTCGTGGCCAGTTCGGTTCTGTTGTCTTTAAGCATGGAGTCTTCCACCTTTTGATATAGCTTTTTGACAGCTTCGACGCTTGTTTCTTCTATTCGCGCTATTCCTTTTGAGGCTGTTTGGTGGGCTAGCTGGAGGATTCTTTCATGAGTGGCGTTGGCCAGCGTCAGAGCCGCCACGGCGGTTACCCAGCCGACTCTTTTTAGGCTGTCTTCGCTTACTTTGTCGATCGTGTCCATGCTTGAATGATAGTAAAGATCAGGCCATTGCAGTAGCATGACGCACGGCGCGCAGGTTGTGGCTTCTGTGAATTCAGCATGGTCGCTTCCACCGCTAAATGGGTTAGAGCGGTAGCGGAAAGTGCTGCCCGTGCTAAACATGGCTAGGCTGTCGAATTCCTCAATGCTTTGCTCTATGAGGCTGAGGACATAATCGTTCAGGTAGGATGGACAGCTGTCTGGTGTGCGATCTAGACTAAGCGAGGATTTGCAGAGTTCTTGGTCCTGACCGACCATGTCCAAGTTTATTCCTGCTACTAGTCTGGTTGACAGGTCTGGATGACTTGAAACGTAGGCTACGCTGCCAAAGGTTTCTGGAACCCAGATGAAACGTATCGTTCTCGATGGGCGTGGGATCTTGCCAGAGGTCATCAGCTCTTTGATGGCTCGTGCGATTTCTAGAAGTAGCCCTGAGCCTGAGGCATTGTCGTTTGCGCTCGGTTTTGGGTGGCATAAGTGTGCTATCAGAAATATCTCTTCGTTTGGTTTCTCTGCGCCTTTTATAGTAGCCGTTATGACGTCTGCATGGAATGGGAACAGTTTTGCGTCTACATTTGCCTTGAGTTTCACGGTTCTGCCCATCTGAAGAAGTGCTCTTAGCTGGTTGCCTTGGCGCTTGCTGAGTGAAAAGCCGAAGGCCACTTTGGGCAATTCTTTAGCTGTGGGCCAGATGGCTTGGTAGGCATGTGTGTCAGGCACGTCTAGGCTTTCGCGGACGTTTGGCATTTCATAAGTTATTGTGTCCGTGATTACACCCAGAGCGCCGTACTTATAGACGGCTTGCTCATGCACAAGTTTAGCTCTGCCTGTGGCTAGGACGAACTTGCCTTTCACGTCTTTTCGTTCATAATCCTTGGGTTTGGTCCCCATACCGACGTCGACAAGTTCTGCTGTGACGCCTTCAGGTGACGTAGAATTGCTGAAAGTGTGCAGGCTCTGGGGCAGATCTTCGTATGTGCAGAGTCTTCTTTCTTCGGGTTCTATGAGGCGAAGTTCTGCACTTTTGACTTCCCATCCGACTGGGCTTGTATGGGTCCAGTATTTGGTCTTGCCATCAGCGGCATATTGCTCGATAGCTGCGTCTTCCAAACCTAATCTGATCAGTTCGGTCTTGACATATTCTGCGGCTTCATGAAACATCGGGGAGCCCTGAATGCGATGAAAACGGCAAATCTCGGCCACATAGGACTTGGCGACGCTGCCAGAAAGTCCTTCTTTGACAAGCTTGTTCAAACTCATTCTCTGCTCACAACCATTTGGATAACTAGTATGGAGACTCCTGATTAAGAGTTTAACGCTTCAGCGGGGCAATTGGAAAAGATCGACCCATCTCATTGTTGCCCAATTTCAGAGACTGGAACGAAAGAGACTAGCATCATGTGGTTCCTATGGCGGTTGATAGCCAACGCTGAGACATTTTTTATATGTACGCGCGCATGTTCTTGTCTAGGTTTGGCCGTTGTGTTTTGAAACAAAAGAGAAGGACATTCTTGCACGAATCGGAAAGCTCAAAACGAAGAGCGGCACGATAGAGACGCCACTTCTATTCCCAGTTATAAGCCCGCTCATTCAACTCATTCCTCCTAGAAGGATCAAAGAAGAGTTTGGCTTTGAAGCACTAATAACGAATGCATATATACTGAGGGAACGCTTCGAAGATCAGGCCATACAGCAAGGCTTGCACGATTTTCTCGACTTCAGCGGACCCATAATGACTGATTCTGGCGCTTACCAGATACTCGTTTATGGTGACATAAAAGCAAACCAAAAGGAAATGGTCCAATACCAAGAACAAGTGGACACAGACATAGCTACCATCCTAGATATACCGACAGGTTGGGACGTAACAAAAGCTGACGCGCGAAAAACCGTGAGAGAGACGCTAAGAAGAGCCAAGGAATTCTTCAGGGACAAGACTCGCGATGACATTCTCTGGGTTGGTCCCGTTCAAGGTGGGCGCTACCTCGATCTTGTGACGCACTCTGCCAAGGAGATAGCCAAACTTCCCTTCCAAATACATGCTCTAGGCAGCCCAACCGAAGTTATGGAACGCTATCGCTTCGACGTCCTCGTAGACATGATACTGGCAGCAAAAATGAGTCTACCATTAGACAGACCACTGCATCTATTCGGGGCAGGACATCCTTTCATGTTTTCCTTGGCTGTGGCATTGGGTTGCGACCTCTTTGATTCTGCAGCCTACGCCCTTTACGCCCGCGAGGGGCGATACATGACAGAAAACGGCACTCACCGCTTAAATGAACTCGAATACTTCCCATGCATCTGTCCAAAATGCGCCAAGACAACGCCAAAACAAGTTCAAGAATTCCCAACTAAGGGAAAAGAGGTATTCCTGGCCGAACATAACCTGCACGTTTGTGCTGCCGAAATCAGGCGAGTAAAACAAGCCATCAGAGACGGCAGACTCTGGGAACACATGGAAATGCGCGCCCACAATCACCCGGCGCTCTATGGAGCAGTCAAACATTTGGCAAAATACAAGGGCTACATCGAAAAGCACAGTCCTTCAACAAAATCCAGTGGACTCTTCTTCTACAACAGCCTAAGCCTCATAAGGCCCGAAGTAGTCAGACACCAGAGACTCCTAACCGAACGCTACACCCCGCCAAAACGGACCACAACTCTCATTCTCATACCGCAAACCGTCGTCAAACCCTTCCACAAAAGCCATGAATACAGAAGGATCAAGAAGAAACTCAAACAAGAAATCAACCAAGCACGTATCTGCTTCTATGCTGCTCCCTTCGGCATAATTCCAATCGAAATAGACGAGGTTTACCCATTGAGCCAACACGAAACCGCCATGCCACTAGACAAAGAAACCATTGAACACGTGGCCGAACAAACAGCGGACTATGTCAGAAGAACCAAACCCAAAACCGTCATGCTCATCCACGACCCACAAAACTGGAACAACACCATCTTGAAAGCAGTGAAGAAAACCTGCAAAAAGAACAACATAACCTTACAAGCTTTTGACATAAAAGAAGTGGAAACCAAGAAAGCGCCAAACCCATACTAACCGAAGCCATTCTCACCCCACGTCATTCTTCTCCCCAACAAAGAGAACTGACGGAAACAGAAAAACGTTTGAGGCTGAAACATCAACGCGAACGCTCACAGAAAACATAAGTTCATTGGGCGGAAAGAGCAACGCAACGTACACTTCATCGTTTCCAATAATCCTCTTGTTGACACACTTTGGAAGGCATTAGGCGGCGCTCACGCGGAGTCTATCGCCCCGACTCCTTGTGCAGGAACTCAGCTAGTTGGAGTCCGGCTTCTCGGGCAACTTTGTGCCCTGTTCCTCTGGTTTGTTATCTTCGCAATATCTTTGGATTTGTTCTAGCGCATTCAAGGCTGCGGTCTCGATGTCTTTGGTTACTTCCGCTATTATTGGCTGCTGGAATGCCGTTCCTTTTGCGGCCGTGGCCTTTACGTATTCTATCCATATAGAAACTTTCGAATTAAAGCTAAGAAAAGCAATCTGGACCTGTACTAAGTCTCCCATGCTCTGTTGCGCCTTTTTCATAGGATTGTACAATAGAGTCCCTAAGACTGTTGCCACTCCGCCGAAAGACGAGAAGGCACCTAAGACAAAATCACCTTTAAGTAGCAATTGTGCTATGGCAATCACCACGAGAAGCACGCCGATAATGAATGCTATTAATGTCATAGCAAGTATGAAGCCCTGCGTCGTTCCGGCTCTGCCGACCACACGGTTCTGCATCGTTATGATCGACTCCTGCAAGGTTGCTATATCTGGTTCAGCTCTTTTCAAAAGAGCATTTTGGCTTGCCATGGCCCAGAGTTACTCCCAAGTTCTATTTAAATATTCATATAGAGTCTTTTACCTTAAATTCATCTTCTGTTTGACAATACATATATAACCTGTCAACCAAATAGTATTTTAGTCTTGATTAGGGGTGCTACAGCTTCTTGGGAGGTACATCTTCAAGCTCGCAGATTAGTTCTCTCGAACTGATTGCCAAGTCTGCGCCTTATAAGGATTTGAGAAGCGGTGTAGAACTGCTCTTATCCCAGATTAGCACAATTAGAGACCTCCTAGATCTTCTGAATCTTCCCGATTTTCCGGACAAATCAGCGAATGCTCGTGATGCACTCATCCTTCAGACACGCGGGCTTTTCAAACAAGCCTACAGTACAACGTACATTTATAAAATACACTGTTTCTATCAAGCCCAAAGATTTGAGCAAGATGACTGCTGGTTTTTTGATGAAGCCATAATGTGCATTAAAACGGAACTAGCGAAAAATGATCAGCCGATTCGTGAATTGAGGACATCTGATCCAAATATCAAAAGCACCAAGGAAAGTCTGGGGATTATTATAACAAAAGGGGAAGAAATAGTGATGACCGTCAACCAAGGGTTGGAGAGAATGGGGGTTTCAACCAAATAAGAGAGATGAGATAAGCTTTGGCCAAACTTAGAAACACTATTGAATCCTTTCTAGGGTCTTTGCATCATCCGCGAGCTATTGAAAGGGCAGCGAAAGCTGCAATAAGGAGCCGATTATATTCGCCTGCAAAAGATGAAGTCAAGCTCGGTGAAATAATCTCTAGGCTCGCAAAAAATGAAGAGGAAATAGCAGAGCGCCTGGTAGATATGACTGAGGTTGCCATGCGATTACACGCATTCTATTATTCGAAGAAGGAAATCTCCAAAACGGAGCAGCTATCGCGCAAGATGTTCCATGCAGTAGGGGATGTTTTGGAAAGGAATAAGAGCGGTGATATAAGCTTGGCAGATGAGGATAAACTTCGCACAGAGACTCTGACCAGGTTTTGGGAAGGGATTGCCAAAGCAGACGTGCACGCTGTCAATTTCGCCAAACAAGAGAAGGAACATGCACTGAAAGAGAAGGCGGAAGCGCATATACGTGAAGGAAAATACGATGAAGCCATCAAAGTTCTGCAGGTCATGGTTGAGGAAAAAGGTAAGACAAAGGATATACCAGCAATGGTGGCAACTCTTCGCAACATTGCCGATGTTATGAGGAAGAAGGGAGATTCAAAAGGATCTCTCGATTATTCCCAAAAGGCGGCAGAAATTGACCCTAGCGCATGGTTTGACGTAGGCTTCATACTTGGTGAAACGAAGCAGTACAGAAAATCTATAGCAGCGTACAACAGGCTTTTGAGGAAAGCACCCAATAATGCTAATGCATGGAATAACAAGGGCTGGGCCTACGAAAATCTCCTGGATTTTTCTAGGGCCCTCAAATGCTACGAGAAAGCACTGACCTTCAACAGCCGGCTCGTCAGATCATGGGAGGGCAAAGGCTTAATGCTCTGGAAACTTGGGCATCTCGAACAGGCGTCCAATTCGTTCGAAGAGGCACTGAAGATAGAACCCAGTAATCAATATGTCCTGATTAACCTTACAGCGCTATACAATGATGGTCTTAAGAATTATAAAAAAGCGTTTGACTATGCGCGGCTAGCCCTCGATGTGAATCCCTATGACCCTATCGCTAGGTCAAATCTGGCCGAGATTTTGGTGTTGGCCCACCGCTACAAGGAAGCCCGTGACCATGCCAAGAAGGTTTTGGAGTCCGATAATGATGCGAGCCGTAAGATTGCAATGTACTTTACGATCTCATTATGCTACTTCTTTGAAGGAAATATTAAAGAAGGGACCAAGTATCTGAAAGCTGTCAAGGATTACCGTAGGTCCCTGCAACCAACCTTTACGAACGAATGGAGCTACGACGGAATTTCAGATTTCATAACTAACAGCGATATTCCAAAGGATTGCAAAACGAATCTTCTTGAAACAATAGACAGCATGGACACGTGACGAAAGTCATATGCCTGCACTCCGGTTTCTAGGATTGCACTGCGCAGATAGCGCGCTGACGTGTTCCTGGAATATTTTTCTTCTTAATCGTAGCCAAGACTGGTTGTATTCTTCTCCAACCGAATGAGTTGCAGAGAGAAGCAAGGGAATATTCTCCCGAACGAGTTCAGAAACAGGCATTCACGCTGGCCGATGCTTTGAATCTGACATTACTCAGTCCACCATTTCCCTCACTAGATTCTACACATCACTGACGCGTTCTGTTCATGAGTTGTCAGCTCCTTTGTCTTTCTCCAAGCTTCCACCGTGAAACTCGTTAAAGGTCCAAGTGTCAACATGCTTTCCATGAGACACTCGCCAATTTCCTTCTCGGGGCGCTTGTTTATTCTGAAGACTGCGGCTTGCCTCATATCCACTTACATTATACGTAGTATGGCTGGCAGCCAGATCCTTCGGCAGTATCTCCATCGAGCTGGACCAGTTCTACAGCTAAGCCAACACGAAACGGTCACGCTGGTCGACAATGAAAACATGGAACACGCAGCTCAGTGAACGGCGAGCTGTAAAGAGAACCAGGCCCAGAAACATCATATTCGTCCACGACCCGCAAAGCCTGAGCAATACTATAGTCAATGCAGTCAGAAAAACCTGCAAACGGAACAACATTGCACTGAAAACTATAAACACCAAACGTGCCAGAAGCCGTAAAAGCAATCAGGAAGAAGACTAGAACCAGTTTCTTACGTTAATAGGTCAATACATTTTTAAAATACCGACAAACAAAGAATACAACATTAACCTGACAAAAGAGTGTGAGTTAGATACGGATTAGATTTCTGGGCGGAACGCGAGAAGTCGGCCGAATAGCCATAACTGTCAAAACAGAGAAGACCCAAGTTCTGCTTGACTATGGCGTAATGCTAGACCGTGAACCAGGCTTTCCCATGCACGTTTCGCCGAAAGACATTGATGCGCTAATCCTGAGCCACAGTCACCTAGATCATTCGGGCGCAATACCTGTATTCTTCATACAAGGAAAGCTGCCTCTTTACACGAACCGACTGACGACAGAACTTACCCAACTCTTGATCTCAGACTTCATCCACCTATCGAGTTATTACCTGCCCTTCGAATATCTGGAACTTAAAACAATGATGAAAAGCAGCAAGCATTTAGACTTCAACACGGACCAGAAAATCGGCGATATGACATTCCAATTCAAAAACGCAGGACATATTCCGGGCAGCGTGCAACCCCTCATCGAGGCCGAAGGAAAGAGGCTGCTTTTCACGGGAGACTTTAACTTAACAGATACAAGGCTTCTGGAAGGAGCCTCGATGAAGTACGGGGATCTAGACGCCGTCATAATTGAAAGCACTTATGCAAATGAAGAACACAATCCAAGACCTGAGCTGGAAAGGCGCTTCGTAGACGCGTGCACCGAAGTCGTAGAAAGGGGCGGTATTGTCCTCGTCCCAGCCTTTGGAGTGGGAAGATCACAGGAACTCGCTTGCGTCCTAGCGGCGCATCACTTTGAGTACACTGTCACCATTGACGGGATGGCCCGAGAAGCCAGCAGGCTGATGATGAACTACAGCGAATTCCTCAGAGACTCAAGAGCGTTCAACGAAGCAATGCACTCGGTTGATTGGGCAGAGGGATGGAGAGACCGGCGAAAAGCAGCAAGAACACCAGGAGTCGTCATCTCGCCCGCAGGCATGCTCAAAGGCGGACCAGCAATGTTCTACACCTCAAAAATAGCCAAGAAAGCCAACAACGGCATCTTTCTGGTAAGCTACCAAATCCAAGGAACGCCAGGCAAGCAGTTGCTTGAAAAGGGCATATGCAATATTGATGGAAAAATGCGGAAGGTCAAGGCTCGAGTTGAGCATTTCGACTTCTCGTCACACTGCGGAGCAGGCGAGCTTAAGGAAGCCTTAAAGAGACTCGGCGGAAAACCCAAAGTCTACGTAGTGCATGGCGCCGAAGGAAACTGTGAACTCCTCGCGAAGTGGGCAAAAACCGAGCTTGGACTGGAAGCCACTGCACCAAGAGCTGGAGACTTGTTCGAGGTGTAGTGACCAGAGAATGAATATAGGAATCCAACGAATCGGACAGACAGACTCTCATGTAACCAGCAGGATTCAGGAAAACCTGAAAATGGTTTTCTCGAAAGCCGAACTCACATTGATGCGCGAAGTCTTGTCGATTCCAGAAGAAGCTCTCAACGAGGACAGGCAGCAACATCGCTCTGACATCATCCTGAGAATGATTCATGAGCATGCTGAGAAAAGGAATGACTTAGACCGGGTTCTGGGAATTGTGGACACAGACATCTACATGCCAGACCTAAACTATGTCTTCGGACAAGCGGAATATCCTGGAAAGGCAGCTCTAATATCGCTGTGGAGGCTCAGGCCAGAGTTCTACAAGAGAAGCGCCAATGCTGAGCTTCTGGTTGAAAGGGGCACGAAAGAAGCAGTCCATGAGCTTGGTCACACCTTAGGGTTGAAGCATTGCGTCAATCCATTCTGCGTCATGTATTTCTCGAATTCTATCTTCGAGACCGACAGAAAGCAAAGCTTGTTCTGCAGCAAATGCCACTTGAAAATCGAAGCAGTTGTAGGCAGATCTGGGTAAGAGACTTGGAGAAAAGATTCAAGACAAGACTTCTCTATTTGGCGCCTATTGCTGGAAGCCTGTTAGTCGGAACCCTGTGCGTTTTCCTAATATTGTCATCATCGATTCCCATTTACCAAGTGACGCCGTTTTCAGAGGAAAACATGGGATTCTTCGCCTCCTTTAGCAACGCGTTCTATTTCGTCATACTAGCAGGAATTGGCGCCACGTTGCTGTACTTGCTCATAAAAAGGAGAAGCCGGAGGTTGATCAGCATGATTATAGGTGTAGCTTTGACAGCAGCATTTCTTATGCTGTCAATTGTCTACCTTTCAGCAGCATTTTCTATGATTGATGTGCCTTACTGGGAAGAAATAATACTGACTGCATCTATATTTATGACAGCAGCAGCTGATTTTGTTATTTCTAGAGTCCACGGCAAGCCCGCCAGTCTGATAGTTCTCTGCATTGGAGGAGCACTGGGCGCTTTCTTGGGAATCTCGATTCCCACACTGAGCGCGGCACTTATCTTAAGCTTTCTGGCAGTCTATGATGTGTTCGCCGTTTACCGTGGGCCAGTTGGAAAAATCGCCCACAGCGGACTCGAACAGCTTCGAGGATTGAGCTTTGCCTTTAGGGACATTCAGATGGGGCTTGGAGATTTGACCTTCTACTCTATGCTCTCCGGTCACATGCTTTTCAACTTCGGCATTACTTCATGTATCGCTTCGACAATCGGAATCTTGTCCGGTTGCTTTCTGTCATTCAAGATGCTCGAAAAGAAGGAAATGTTTCCTGGGCTGCCCCTGCCGATAGCTCTTGGATTAGCGGCCGGTTTCATAGGCTCACTTGTATAAATTTGCGTTCGAGAACCCTCTCGCTCTCAACACGTAAACAGGTGTCCGAAAACCTGAGTCATGTTATTTTCTCATATTTGCCGTGATTTTCTGGGCGACTTCTTGGGCTTTGATGGCATCTTCCACGGTTACTTGCGGTTTCTTGTGCTGAAGGATGCATTCGATAAAGTGGGCGTCCACTTGACGGTGACCCCAAACTTTTGTTCCCTTCACTTCAAGATTCCATTCTTGCGGCTTCTGTTCAGAGCCGTAAAGGGCTATCTTGTCAAACCAAATTGCGTGAAGCACGTTCGTGTTGTCTCCGTACACTTCCAGTCTGCTTGTGCTCGCTGAGGGAACCACCGAGGCGCTGTAATGCAGTGAACCGATCACGCTGCTTGAGAGTTTCATTAAGCCCATCGTATTGTAGCCTAATATCCCGCCGTACTTCTCAAATCGGGGGTAGCTTGCCATCCATTGCACATCGGTTATTTCGGCTTCAAACATCCATCTGAACATGTCAATGGACCAGACAGAAAGTGTAAAATCAGGATATCCTCCGCTTTTTTCAATGTTCCAAGCCCATGATCCGATAGGCCACTGTTCTGCAATGCTGGATGCTGGGATGAATTCGCGAAAGTGAAAGGCTATGGGTTTGCCGATTGCTCCTGATGCGATCATCTCTTTTGTCTTGACATAGATTGGGGCAAAACGGAACTGGAGAACCGGCATTAGAACGACTCTGGCTTCCTCCGCGGCTTTCTGAAGCTGCCTCACTTTGTCTATTGTTGGCGCTATGGGCATTTCGCATAGCACGTGTTTGCCTTTCTTTATGGCTTTCATGACTAAGTCAAAGTGGAAAGGCGTAGGAACAGCTACAACAACGGCCTGTACTTTCGGGTTCTCAAGAAGCTTGTCATAATCTAAGTAGTACTTGACGCCGTAGGCTTCTGCAAGAGGCTTGACACGTTTCTCGGTCTGGGCGCCTAGGGCTACCAGTTCGGAGCCTTCGATTTTCTTGAAACTGGGCACGTGTGCTTGTCCACCTACGAAGCCAACTCCTACCACTGCAACTCCAACCTTATCTGGCATGAAATTCAACTCTGCTTGTCGCTTTTCTCGATTTCATCTAAACTACTTGAGTCTATTTATTATGCTTTAAGGAATGCAGTACTCTGCAGGCTGGTTGCGTGGAAAAGCACAAGCGAGCAAAAGAGAAAACTGAGTTTAGAATAGACAAAGAACATAAAGAGTTGTTGGCGACACTAGGCGTCGAAGATTTCTTCCTTGAAGGGGACGTAAGCATTGACAGGAAGACATGCAGGGGAATCGAATGCCAACTCTGCATCAAAGCGTGTCCGACTTCTGCATTGTTCTGGAAAGTTGGGGAAGTAGGAATAGTCAAGGAGCTTTGCATCTACTGTGGAGCATGTGTGCTTAGCTGCATTGTTGATGACTGCATAAGAATTGAGAGAAAAAGGGTTTCTGGAGAAGTGGAGACGTTCAGCAAGCCCAAAGATTACATAATGTTGCAGAATAGGATCAGCACAGAAAAACGCTCAGGCAAAATAAAAGAAGCCTTTCCGAAAACTGAAAGCTATCCTATACGTCGGAAGCGAACAGCCAAAGCAAAGAGGAGACCCTAGACTTGCCACTTTTCCCGCAGAAACTTGGGTATGTCCGAAGAATCCTTTGGACCGATGAGAACTTGCCAACCGCTCAGTTCCTCTATTTCGCTGCCTAGGCGTGCTGCTTTGCCAGGGATTATGAGTTTTCTGTGTTTGATCTTGGTCTCTACTCCAGATTTCTTTAGGGCGTCAGCCACTTTTTCTGGGGTAAGCTTTCGTCCAGCCACTGCGCTGTCGACGGCGATTCCTTCGGTGTCAACAACAATCAGATAGGCGTCTGTTTTTGTCTTCTCTAGGTCTGAAGCTACTGTGTGGTAGGTCAATGCGAAGTTAGTTGTAAACATCACGGGAGAATTTTCGTGTGGAGTGCCAAACGTCTTCAGTCCGGGCTCGACCGCCACGGGTCTTCGTGGATCAGTGTAGATATTCTGCCTCAACACCGCAACAGGAAGAAGCGACCAACCATCAACGCTGTGAATTATCATAACGTCGGCGAAACGAACAATAAACACGGCTGCTAGCTGCGCTTCACGCCACCTTGAAAGCTCCTCTGAAGATTTTTCAGGCTCAATCCAAGTAACCATAGGCACGGCCATCAAAGGATAACCCAGAGACTCGTCACCGAGCTTGCAAGCAGCCCTGCGAATCATCGTGAAATTGTTCAGAGTTCTGGCTAATCGATCACGCGGGAAGGTTCCCGGGTCTAGGACAAGATCCTTGACCCCGAAACTGACCAATGTTTTTGCGAGTGACTTGAGCAAGCTCAGGTCGTTTGGCGCAGAAACTGTCAGTGGACAGCTATTTTGCGTTGCAAGCCGAGCCATTTCCTTCCAGTTGTCCTTCGTAGCCGCGTACAATAGAGGTCTGGACTCTGCAACAACGTCTAGCCCTGCTTCGAGGATCTTCGAACTCAGCGAACACAAAATCAGCGGCAAACGTGTGTTCTCGGAGATCATCTTGACTGTTGCATTGAACTTTTCTGGGTCGTTCGAAGTTGATCGAACAGCAATTAAGTCAAGTTTGAGTTTCTGTCCGATGTATTCGAAGCAGAATCGTTCAGCCTTGTTCACGCGGGTCAGGACTTCATTTTGAGGCATTTCATCGGTGACATCAATTGCAATGGCTGTTGGGTTGAAATATGCGAACTCGTGTCGGTACATGACTAGCTTTCCGCCGATCTTGACAGCGTGCTTGCCGACACCCACAACGATTTCTCTGATGGCTGGTTTCAGAAGCTCTTTCAACTGCTTGTATGATGTCTTATTCTTCGCACTAAGGAGCGGAGCACACTTTTCAGGCGGCACTTCACGATTCACAACTTTGGTCGCAAAAGCCAGACAGGTTCTTTCACCACATTCGCCGCAGTTCGTTTTCGGAAGCACCTTGTAAACATCAATTGGACTCAGTTCTTTCTTGACCATCATACGCACGCTCCAAGATCAAATTCTCGTTGAAACCCACTCAACAAGCTTATTCGCTTCTACCGAGCCGCCAGACTGCAACTGCCTAATAGTGTCTTTCAGCGCCTTTACAGCCGCTGGATGCATCATCATGAACAAGTCCACACCTGCAAGCAGAAGCGTCAAAGCAGTAGTCAACTCCCACAGAGGCCCTCTCAACTCGCGAGGTTCCCATTCGGGCGACATCTCTAGCCAAGCTTCTCTGGCAGCCCAAGCATTCGTCGTTCCGGAACACATTGGATGTGCCAACTCTGAGTCGCCATTCAAGGCTTCCAGTCTCGCCCGTTCCATGTTGCTGAAGGCGTATTCAAGGCCATAGCCTAAGGCGGCAGTCGTCAGATCCATTACGATGTTTTCTCTGGGCATGAAATCATACAGCTTGCGATCCAACTCTCTAGCCAGGTTCAGATCCATAGGAGTAAAAGCCAACGCCACGTGCCCATGCTTGTTGATGAAACGGGCACAACGTTCCACATCCATGTCCCTAGTCACAGAGCTGAAAAGAAAACGCTCGCCAGCAAAAGTCTCAGCAATCAACTCGAAAACGTCCATGTCTTTCCGCGCGTCACCGCAGCCGCCGATGATGAGAGGCACGTCAACTGCCTGAACAACGCTTTCAACTGTCTTGATGGCTTCCCGTGGTGAAGTATCTTTGACAAGGGGGTCCGTGCTAACGAGGTGAACAGTCAAAAGGTCGGCTTCAAATCCTTCAACGGCAAGCTTAGCCCATGCTGCAGGATCTTCCATAACCTCCTTGACATGCATCTTCACAGCTTTTGGCAGGGGGACTTTCATGTCGAAAACGTCTATGGCTATGACTGGAGGATGCGGCATCAGCTTCTCAAAGGTGTAGTAAGCAGGCGCGGCTTCGCCGCCGACGACTATGGTTTTTCCTCGGGTTCCGCCTTCGTTCTTCGTGGCGCCAAGCTTGACCTCGACGATTCTTCCCTTGTAAGTTTGGACAGGCTGCTTGAATTTTGTCTCGATTAAGCTGGATGGCTTGACTCTCATCAGAACGCCTCATCTTGTTAGACGGTTGAGAACCTATTTACTATTTTTGTGGAAACCGAGAAAAAATGCTGGCGTTCAAAGAAGCCTAAGGATGACAGGCTGGCTATATTTCGCGGAATATGTGTAGCCGTGGAGATTTCTCCCGCACAATCCCCCTTTTTCTATTTTTCGTACAGAATTCAACTTGTCACTGGATCCATTCTCAGTGGTGCGGGGGTGGGATTTGCACTCTCTACTCTGTGGAGACACCACCCGCAACTTCCCTTTTTTTCTTTCATGTTCACTATAACTCGACTCTAGCGCGCGCTTTCAATTCTTCCTGCAGACAAGTAGAATCTTCCTGCCTTCTTCTCTCAAATTGGCTTCAACGATCTCGAAATACTCAGACAGAGCAGATTTCATCTTTGCAACCGGGTATATTGTTTCTTTAAACTTGTATTTGTGAAGCCGGTAAAGTCCATTTGGGAGTTTTTCAAAGATTCTGGAATCCCAAGTTAGCGTGTTGCCCTTCACTATCTCTCTGTCATAGTAGTATCCTTTGGCGAATTCTTTGACTGATGAAGTGGACCTGTTATATTTTTGCAGCCAATGAAGAGTATCTCTCAGCATTTTTGGGGTATAAACGTCGAAGATGAACAGCCCATCTCTGTTAAGATGTTCATTCACTGTCTTGAACGTTGATTTCCACTGGGCAAAGTCTTTCAGAAAGTTGACTGCATCGTTAGCAGAGAATATGACATCAAATCTCTCATCAATCTTGAAGTTGTGCATGCTGGAAACAAAGAACTTGCCCTTGGGCAATCTCCTTCTGCAAACCTCAATGTAGTCCCTTTCGACGTCCAAGCCGTAGATAGCGTATCTCTCGGAGAGGTTAACCAAGACCTCTCCAATTCCGCAACCTATTTCCAGTATCTTCTTTGCCTGCTTGCAGTATTCATTTGCGGGTTCCAGCACATAGCGTGCCCTCTCCATTGCTCCTTCCTTGCTTGTGAGTGATTCCCAAAAACTCACAAACGGTTTTGAGGTCTTGCCTCTGTGCTCATATTCGACCATGCACAACCCACACACTCGCGAATAGTTAGTTTTGACCCAGATTGTATAAGAATTTAGCGCGCATGCGTGTTCCTAAATTGGCCAAAAATGGCTTTTATTCTTTGCTTCTTGGAATTTGAGGACATCTTCTTGGATCACACTTGTTTCTGACTTGTTTGCAGTATCCGCCCTTCTCGAACCTGCACAGGTGCCTTATGCGGCTGAACGGTAGGGTCACAATCGTCATAGACGGGTCTGAAAGGACGGCGGAAACTTGCTGTCGGACTCTGGACGGTATGGAATAGGCGTATTTCGGCCTTCCCCGTCCATCTGAAACCGTTTTTTCCTTCATCACCAAACTCTGAGCTGTCAGACGCTTAAGATGCAGCTTCAGCGTGTTGCGACTGAAACCTACCTCGGTCAGAAGCTGAACGAAAATCTTGGACTTGCCATCACTAAGCACAGACAAAATACGTTCATCAAACAAGTCCATAATTCAACTATACAGAACGGATTTAAAACCATTTATGGCCATTTTCGGAACAGGCATGCGCGCTAGATTGCTCTTCATACTCTGTAAACTGTCCAGTGTCTTTCACTTTGCGCGCTAGAAGGTTCTCTTTTCCAGATATTGTAGGGACATTGACTCCAACAGTAGCTGCTTCCCTTGTAAATGCAGTTTTGACATTCTAGTCTGTCAAAAAGCCTACGTCTACTCACTAGGTCTCACACTACTAATATGCTAAGAGGTTTCATTTCTGAGTTGCGGGCAATCAGATGGCATTTCTCTGCTGCAAAGCAATCTGGAACGGACTGGAACTTGGAAACGATTGGGGAGTTATCGTAGCGCGCGCGACTGTAATTTATACCAAAATCCTATTTTTGTCTTAGTCTGCGGCTTCTTAGCGCAAACAAAAGTCTTTTTGTTTTGGAAGAAAAAAGAAATCTGTACACTCAGTTCTCCCGAACCACGAAGTCTATCGTGCTGCCGTACCTTGTACTATTGCGCACCTCATCTAACGGGTCCCATTCAGACTGATCTCGGTGGGGTTCATGGTATCTTCCAGCACCTTCATATTGTTCTACCGAGGAGAGTATTTCTATTATACCGCTCCAAGCGTTGCGCCAGGTTGTGGTTTTTACGGTTGCGCGCGCGGCGCGCGCACGCACAACAATGATTGGAAAGTAAAATAATCGAAATGCCCATGGTTAATCATGGAGCCCGCAAGACCAAGATTCCTAAGATGCTCAACAGGTTGACCGTGTAAAGTGAGAGTAGAATTGCCCCTTCTCGGTACCCTATCTTTCTGTTATCCAGAAAGTACCAAAGAACAAGGTTTGAGACTACGCTAAACAATAATAGGTCAGAAAGTACGGCAAGGTTAACCGTGAACGGTGTGAAAGTCAACAGCACACCTAGGATAAGCGTCGAATTCAAGAAACAACTCCCGACAATGTCACCTATGCAAATTTCTAAGTGGCCAGTGTACGCCGCTCTTACGTCAACAGCCAATTCGGGCAGGCTTGTCCCAAAAGCGACCAGAGTTGCGCCAATGATCGAAACTGGAACTCCTAAATAGGTTGCGACATCTATCGCCGACTCAACAGTAAGTGTCGAACCAATGATGACGCCAGTGATCCCAACGGCAATGAGCACCAATTCCTTTCTGATTCTTCCATCTGTATTTCCATTGCCCTCGTCTCCGTCTTCCTTTCTTTTCCGAAACAATTTGAAAGAGTAAATGAAGAACACGCCTAGCAACAGAATGCCGATAACTCTGCTCATGTATTGAAGATAGAGAAGCACAAGAAGGGTTCCTGAAAGAAGAATCAATCCATTTGTAAACTGTTTCATATCTTTCTCCCCAATTGCTACTTCCTTCTTTCTAGAATGATTCAGAGTTGCAACTATGAAGCACACGCCGAGGACAAGGGCAATGTTCGTTATGTTAGAGCCGAGAATGTCTCCAAGCGAAACAGGCATGTTTCCAACGGCTATCGCATTCATGGCAACAAACAGCTCTGGAAGCGATGTTGAAAAGGCAACTAGGAGAAAACTCAGCACGGATTTTCTCAGTCTCCGTTTCTCGGATACAGCGACCAAGTTGGATATGACTACTCCGCTTGACCCGCCAAGCAACACTAACCCAATCGCTAGTGATAGTGGAGATGGCCAGATCATTCGTGAGCACGCCCATTCTGACGGAGATTGAGAGGGACAAGCAGTCATCCTTTTTATTAGTATTGGCGCGCGTCAGATGACCTTATATCAGGTCGGTATATCAGACTTGCGTTGAAGCCGACCACTAGTTTGGGCTTGCAGAAATCACCGGAATCCGCGCGCTTGGAGGGTCTACGGTGTCACAATTCTAGTCAGGTTTGATCACTATGATTATTCTGGATACTGCCAATTCACACAGCTTTCTGATTCCCCTTTTCCCTCGTTCGTAGCTCACTTTGATTAGCTTGGCTTCTTCAAGCATGCGGACTTGTTCGCTTATGTAAGCCTCACTCAGGTCCAGTTTTCTGGCGATTGTTGAAACATTTAGACGCTTTTGAGAAACCAATTGTAATATTCTGAGACTTGTCGAGGTTAGGGCGTCAGCGATCTTTAAGGCTGCTTCGCCTGTTGCAACGATCTCTTCTAGAGTCAAACAAGAACCTCTGTTCAATATAAGAAATCAACAACCCTCTTATAATATTTGTGAAAAGGCGATTGGTATAGATGAATTGGATTATTATAGATGCTGTCTATAGTTATAGCTAACTATGATTTTGTCCTTCGTTGGAGAATCGATTACGTAAAAAAAGGCTTGGTTCCTTGGAAGATCCACGATAGAAAAGGAGCCCCAGAGGATGCTGCAAACACTGGTGCTGCGCATGCGACTACTTCTTGTTCTTGCTGTACCTCTTTGGGAGTTCGGTTTTCTTTTTCTGCTTTTTCTTCATTTCTCCACTCTTCTGAGTTCTTTGAACGCTCTTGTTTAGGTCGATTGCTAATAGTATAGTAGAATGACCATTTAAATAGCTCTATGACTAACGAGTTTCCAATACGCCTGCTCTTGTCGGAGCCATCGCTGGCTCCGGTTTGGAATTCCCAACGATTTGGCATTAGTGATTTGCTATTGTTATAGGTAATTGGCAAACCTTTTAAATGCTCGCGTGGAGTATAGAGTGAGGAAATTTGCCGTTCAAGAAGAGGTCTAAAAAGAAGAAACGCCGGCAACGTGCCCGCAGGAAAGAGAGACGAAAATCTAGGCTGGGATCAAAAGAACAAGTCTCTCTCTTTGGCAACGGCATAGCAAAACCCGCGCACTAGAGTCAAGAAAAAAGGAGGCTTAAGCGTGAGAGGCGATTTGCGCGGGCGCTTGGCCAGAATCCTTGCGGCACCGTTCCTGTTCTGGCTGGTCTTCATAGACTTCATGAGGATAATAGTAGGATGAAGCGCGCGGTGTATAAAACAAGGAGAATAGTGCAAGGTACGCCAATGCGAGCGCGCGCATTAGGGCAATCTAATGTTGTGTTTCATTCAGTTGGGTCGAGCGCGCTTTCATGGGTTTTGGGCATCTTTTGCTTGGGGGTGCCTTAGAATGAGTAAGGCAACTTTGATGACGCCGTTGTATGTTTCTGTTGCATGGACCGTGATGGTTACCTATCAAATCTTCACCCAGACGGCTGTATCGACGGTGCTGAATTTCTTCAACGCGCTATGGCCAGCTGTGGGTGAATGGCTGCGTCTCAGAATGGACATGATTATTTTCGTGCATGCTTTTGCGTGGGTTTTTGTTTTGGCGTCTGTTATCCCATCTCTGCTGCTTGGCAAGAAACGAAGCGTACTCGTGCAGTTCTTTGTGTGTTTGACGTTAGCACTTGTCGCCTTTGTCGTCCAAGATTACGTGAGCGTCTACTTGAGCGGCCAATCTCAAGTTCTGCTAAGTGTCGCGTTTTTGCGCGGCAATCCGCTCTTGGCCGTGGTTTATCTATCAGTGCCCTATCTGTTCATGGTGACAATAGACGTTCGAGCAAGAAGAAAAAGCCAAAAAAGACGAGCACATGGACAAGATCACGGCAACGTACCTGGAACACACTGGAGTGGCGGAACAAGACTCTGACGAAGAAGGAGTAAGCGCCACCGACAAATAAACTTGAAAGCTGTTCTCAGAACAATCCGAATATCGCAAGATAAGCCAGTGCGTAGAGCATAATGAAAAGCAGCCCCGACTTTCTGTCGTGCTTCTGACGCAGAACAAGCATCGTCACAACCACTATCGAACACATTAGGGCATACAGACCAGTTTTCACAGCGAGCGACGCGGTTACGTTGCCTGGGAAGAACAGGGTTCCGATCCCGATCGAGAAGCCGGCGTCTATTATGCTGCTTCCTATGGCGTCGCCTATTGCGATTTCGTACTGTTTCTTTCTCACGGCTGTCAGGTCTACAACGATCTCCGGCAAAGATGTTCCGAAGGCGACAATGAAGAAGCTGACCAAATATTCAGGTATTGAAAGAGTGGCTGAGAGCGCTATCACGGATTGCACTGTAATGTATGCTCCTCCAGCCACTCCAATGAAGCCGAGAATGGAGAGGAAAAGATGGTGGGACCATCTTCGGTTGGTCTTGTTTAGTGAAGGAGGACTCTTCATCATGCTTCGTGTTATCAGCATGAGCAGGGGCCAGCTGACCACAAGGAAAAAGGCGTTCATCCTTGAAATGTAGCCTTTTTCAACCATTGAAACCGAAGCTATGAACGCCAGAACTTCGCATGCTCCCATGACTGCAATTTCCTCTCTTTTGACTTTGAAGGCTCCTCCGATAAAGGGAAGCAAACCTAGAACCAGAGTCATCTGCGTGAGCACAGAGCCAAAAGAATCCCCCACATTTATGTCAACATGGCCTATCGCTGACGATATTATCGAATTCACGATTTCGGGGAAATCAGTGCCCAGAGACACTACAACAAGACCTATCATCAAGGGAGATAGTTTCAATGCGGTCGCAACGCCTATGGAATGCGCGACTGCTTTCTCCGCCGAAATCGCCAAAAGAGTCAGCCCAATGATCAAGAAACTGATTCCCACCGTGGCTTCGAACGCAAGAATCAAGCCAACCACGAGTGTCGGGACGATAGCGACAACGGCCAGTAACAGCCTTCGGTCCTTCAAGATGTTCCGAGCTTTTGTGCGAGAGGCGCCCTCATTCACCAAAACATCCTCCCCCTATAGTAGGCACGAATCTCTGGATAATTCGGATATGCTCCCTTTTAGGGTCATTGAGTCTTGAGGAGCGCGCAAAATGCCAGCCACAAAAAAGGGGATTGAGAGTTCTTTGATGAAGGACAATGTTCTTATTGCGTCAGATCTATGATTTCCGCTATGGGAGCATTCGTTTTAGCCGATTCAACGCCATTCTTGCAGCCGTCTTTCGACTCATAAGCTTCACCAGACGCTATGGTCTCGCCGTTCGCTGCCTTCAGTCTGAATCTGAATTTATCTGCTGCGTCCTTGTAGATCTCGAACTTCGGTGCTGCGGACATTTATGTTCACCATTTGGCTATAAGTATAGCACTTGACCTTTATAAAATTATCCTCGTCAACCGCGCGCGCTACCTAGCCCTATTCCGGCCTCTGATTGATCTTCTTGCTGTTGCTGCTCTACCCGTGCCCTAACTTCTTTTTCTTCTCCAAGTTTCTTAAAGAAGAACAACACCTTTTGGGCATCGCTTTCTGTTGTAACTGCGTCACTGAACCCTACATATTCGTCCATGAAACTTGTTTTCCTCTTCAAAGCTTCGATCTCTTTGTCCGCGCGCGCTTGACAAGTGCCAAGAATATTCATAAAATAGTATTTGGCGTGTGTCTTGTCATATTCATTCTTCTTCTATGAGTCAATCATCTGGTCTTCCCTCCATCAGAGGACTCAACCCGAAGAAGTTTGTCAAGAAGTCGCTTGTATCCAAAAAAGTCTGCCAAGGTTCCAAAAATCGCAGCCAGAATCATAGCACTGAAAAATGCTTGAAGATGCTCAGCAGATTGAGCTCTGAAGTAACTGTAGAGGAAATACCAAAGCATGAGAACGAATTTCACGATACAAAGAAGACGAGTCGCCGATAGAACCAAGAATCCAAGATTTCTACAGATCTCCTTTCACACCTTTCGACATTGGAAAGCAACAATGGAATATCACAAGACAAAGGACATTCTTCGCGTCAAGCAAATCCTAGGCCGCAAGTCGATAAACAGTACGCTGCTGTACACTCAGCTTGTAAACTTCGATGGGGACGAATACGATGTCAAAGTCGCAGAATCAAAGAAAGAGATCGAGGAGCTGCTGAAAGTAGGATTCGAATGGGTCGGACAAGACAAGGACGGATTGATCTATCTGCGGAAAAGGAAATGACGGAAAAGATGCGAATTTGTTCAAAATGTCCCTATATTTCGCGGATTTCGCATTGAAGCTTCTTTATGATCTCTTCAGCCTTGATGGGCTCAACCTTCAAAGTGTAGAGCCTAGCTGGAGTGCGAAGCTTCAGCTTCACGGCATCTTTCAGTCTCTTCACTGCACAGAACTCTGCTCTCGCGCTTGTTTCAACGAATTTGTCAACGTCAGTTATCTCTGCAGGCATAGTCATTACCAACACGATTAGATGCTTTCTTGGTTGATGTCCGCGTTCTTATCTGTTTTGGTGGGCCGGACCGGATTTGAACCGGTGACCTTCCGCACGTCAAGCGGATGTCCTACCGAGCTAGACTACCGGCCCTGAGGTAGTCTACTATTTTCTTTTCCTGTATATAGCCACTTCGTCCTTTTCGCTGCAGCGCACGTATTCAAAGCCTACTGCTATTAGTCTGTCTCATCTTCCAAGTCTCTGGCAGGGTCTAAGTGCCATTCGTCGCTTTCGAAGCTAGTGGCCCAAGCGCATAGACCAGTGTTTCAGTGCGCGCTTCTGATTTGGCTCTAGCTCTTGTGTTTCCGCTTCTGGGCTGCTCTCCTGAGTCTTGGGTCTTCTTTGTATTTGGTTCGGCAAGGGTTTCCTTCAGCTCGGAACACATCAAGGTTCTTCAGGCCAGCAGTTATCGACCATAGCGTTCCCAGCTTTATTCTGTTCTGATGGGAACACACGTAGCCAGTGTGATCTGACATTATTAGCTGTGCTGCTTCCACGTTCATCTTTCGTCCTGCCTTTCGTATGCCTTCAGAGATGGCATTGTAACGCGGAATCGTGTCCCAATTCTCTATCTTTCGACGTTCCAAGTCCTCAAACTGCTGCATCTCAGGAAGAACGAAATGATTTGTGCACACGATGAAGTTCTCGCCGTGCTCCGGCTTACGAATCATGACCTTGTCAGGTGAGACTTCGGCAACGGCCATATCACCTGCATTGTCAGCCAACAAGAAGTTGGCATTAGCTGAAGCATGCATGTCCGAAAGGCTTTTTGAAGCTTCTCTGACGCTGGCGTACTTGTCGAGCACAGACCTCACTGCCAGCACGAAACTGACTCCAGGTTTGACGGTTCTGTCGCTTATACCTGTCATCGCGATAGCCAAACCATTTTCGTTGATGCCGTCTTCTCTTCCTATGAAAACATCAGAGTGTCCAAGGCTGATGAATGCGTTCAGCGGCGCGGTCAGATAGCTTTCCGTGTATTTTTTGAAGCTGTAGAAAAAGTCATAGTTTCTCCCGAATATCACATCAGAGCCATTAAACGCGGCAAAGCTGCTACACATTGGCTGAGGCTTGAATGCCCCAATTGTCAGCATAAAAGCCGCCAAGTCTTCGTACGAAGCGTGGCAGCCTTCGGCGAACCCCCTGATTTCGTCCAATATTTCTGGGAAGACCTTTTTCACTTCCGGCTCTGATTTCACTGCAAAGCCAAGCTTTTCCTTTGATTGAGCTGTGACTCTGAAGCCATGCCTATACAAAATAGCTCCATAATTGCGCCCCATTTCGTAGTAAGAACCCCTTATTCTTGGATGATACATATTCTGATCTACGCTCCGCGTTACTCTTGACGGCCTGGAAAAAAAGCGTTTCCGAAGCTTGCGGTGAAATTTTGGACTGGCTGCGAATTGATTTTGCTCAAAGGGAAAATTATTCGCTGAGAAGCAAAAGAATACTCAAATCAGGAGTAACATGCTGCATGAGTGGACAGGAGAAGACAGAAGGACTTTTCAAAGCATTGAGCGGCAGATCTCGACCTTGAATCGGCGAATGACTGCAAAGGGCATGAGCAATCCAGGCAAAATGGCACGCAGCTTTGATCGCCACAGATCGACAGTCGAAACACATCTCTCCGTTCTCCTGAGGACTGGGATCGCTGAGAAAGTCCCATTGATCACAAGCCAAGACCACTTGTCAATCAGCCACAGAATCTCTGGAAACGCGGCAAGACTGATTGCAGCCATCGAAGAAGCGGTTTGACGATTCTGATCGCAGACCTGCATGCTCATTGGCACAGCACATGATGGATAAAAAAAAATAATGGAAGCGTTCACGACCTTTTTGAAGAATTTTCTTTCTATGTGAGCATGCACGCGATTTTCATTCATTTGCGTCTGAGTTTGGTGAAGAGTATTGATGCAGCCAGAACTATTGCCACAATAATCGCACTTGTTTCAGCTGTCATAACGATGCTCTGATTTCCGCTTTGCTTCACTGCAATGCCTACTGATGCCCAGACGATTACCAGCCCGTAGGCTACGTCTTTTCTCGTGACTATGACAAGTAGCGCAATCACTAACGCGATGATTATGATCAGAGCAGCCCACGTTTCCGGGCTTATCCCGAAACCATCCCATCCCACAGAAACCAACGTAACAGCCACGTCTGCAATAGAGGCGATTGTTATCCAGCCCAAGTAGACGCTGAAAGGCACGTGGATAGCTAGCTTTTCGCGCAACGAAACTGTGGACTTGCCGACATTGAGACGCAGGTAAATCGCAATCAAGGTTGCGAGAAGCAGAAACATGAGAACAACAGATAGGCTCAGGTATTCAAACTGCCAAAGGAAAAGCCAAGCAATATTCAGTAGGCTACTCAGGACAAAAAGCCAGCCGACTCTTCCCTGATAGTCCTTTCCTTTCTGACTTGGCAACGCCTGAAAGACTACGAAAACCCCCAGCAAAACGTAAATAATACCCCAAATTGAAAAAACGTAGCCTGCAGGAGTAATGAGAGTCGGGTTTGCATCGGAAATCTGAGCCGTCAGCTTACCACCAAGAATCGTCGTACTGCCCGCCAAACCATTGACCAAAACTGTCAACGCAAAAGCCACTAGGTTCAACCATTTCAAAAGTCCCGAATTTGCAGCTATCATCTGCATCCCCTAGCGTTTTTCTTGTCTCTATCTATTATATAAGAACATCGAGACCCTGAGAAACTGCAATATGAACGCGTGTTGAATCGCCCGCCACAGAGATAGCCGAAACTTCCGTTTCGAAAACATGGCCACTTCGCCTCCCCACCGCAGCGTTCGCATCCATAACCCTGCTTCCTCAACCCCTCTGTCCAATCTACCATTTACAAGGCACAATTGATGAAAGCATTTGAATCAACTTGAAAGATGATGACATCACTGAAGGCGAGTCATCATCATCTCATAACTTGAGACAAAGCACCCAAGGATTTCAACAGGAAAATATGACTTCTATCCCAAAACAAGCCTTCAGCCGCTCAGCTCAATTGCCTCCACAGTGTCAGTCACTTGCTCAAGGCTTGTACCCAAATATGCTTTGAGACCCCTGAACGTTAGATGCCGGTACTGGCCTGAGTCTTGCAAACTGGCAAGGAAACTGCCGACAACTTCAATGTCGGCGCTCTCTGTCTTTAGCTTCTTCATGAAACGCGTAAACTCTGCAAAGCTCTTATGCACGGAAACGGCTATCACGTCATAGTTCATGCCTTCGCCGCGGAGGGCCATAACAACATTAGCATGACCGTCAAAGAAGGCTGAAGCCCGCTTCCTAGGATCTTCATACTTTTCGCCACTACCCTTAGCGCGCAGCTTCATGAAGGAAAAAGCCATGAGTTCAAGACCTATTTTCGAGAAGTTTGGTATGATCGAATACTCCGCTATGTAACCGTTTGCTTCAAGCCAGCGGCGCGTCCGCGTAACGGTTGGCTGGGAAATGTTCAGCTCTTTAGCCAGCATTCTGTCGCTTCGCTTTGAATGTGAGATCATCTCAAGCAAGAGCCTCTTGTGAGCGTCTTTCATGATATAAACCTCCGTTGAAATGAGTAGAATAGGGGTAATTTAAGAATTATCTCGAAAATTGAATAAGGCAAAGGATTTTAGAAGCCACTGTTCTAATGGCTTGAACGAGCCGGGGTGGCAGAGTGGATAATGCGCAGGCCTTGAGAGCCTGTGGACCCTTCGGGTCCGCGCGGGTTCGAGTCCCACCCCCGGCGCCAATAAGAGCCTTAGTCTAGCATCAGAAGTTGGCTTCTCTATTTTCACCTTTGACGTAGCAAAAGCCAGTCGCTTAGGTGGCTTTTGCGACCTTGATTGCCTTCATTCCTTGAGCAGTTTTCTCCGTCTCGAATGTAACGCTGTCTCCAGCCTGAAGCGCTTCGCCTTTCTTAACGTCGGCCAAACTGAAGTACAAGTCCTTCTTGTCGTCATCTTTCGTTATGAAACCGAAACCTCTGGTTTTGTCGACAAGCTTCACTATTCCCTTTTTCATCTACATCACTTCCACAGGTAGGTGTCTCCATCGTTCAGATTATGAAATTCGCCCTTGAAATGGGTTTTCTTGGCGAGCAAATCCCGCTTAGCTTTCTCCCTGTGAAACGGAATGAGCACATCTGGGCTCAAGGCTTCAATGAATATCCGGTAATCGCCTATCTTACCGTGACCTGAAACGTGGAGATCTGGGTACAGCATGGCGCCGCAAGCTGCGACGTGCCGCATCATGTGTTTTTGGCAGACCTCCATGTATTTCTCGTAGGGTCCAGTCGTGGAGAAGACTATCAAGTCCTTCTCGCCTAGGTCTAAGTACTTCTCGCCCTTGCATTCTTTCTTGCCCGGTTCTTCCGCCTGTAAGGGCGCTCCTCCCTTCAAGATGTTGTGGAACGAAGTGTCGTACGTGTGCCACATTCTCGCATCGACAAGAAAAACGTATTTGCAGTAATCCTCCGGTTTTATCTGCTTAAGCTCTTGAGGTTTAAACATGACATAATCGCCGATCAGGATTCCATGGAAGCTCTGCCGCATCGCTTCATACGTGTCTCTCATCGATTCGCCGACCAAAGCGACGCGTCTTTTCAGTTTTATTGCAGCTTCTTCAAAGCAGTGGATGCGCGGCACTTCAGAAGCTCTTATTGCGACCAGCATGAGACGAAAATCCAGACCAGTAAGGCTTTGATCCAGTTTCTCATTCATCATGCGTTCAGTCCCAGTTATGCCGTCCTCTTCCACGCCAATCGTCTCGCATATCAAGAGAATCTTTTTGTATTCTTCGCGCAACGCCCTGACGACGTTCAGCGGAGGACGATTCTCTTCTAGGTTAAGCTTGAAGTCACCGGAATACATGATCAGCCTCTTTTCTGGCAGCTCAATTGCCAAGTGGTAAGCATTCTGTGTTGAGTGCTCTGTGGGAATCCACATGACTTTGAAATTCTTCCCGATCTTCACCTTGAAATAGGAGTAAAATGCAGATGAAGTTCTTGCCACCTTGTATTGCTTTGGTACGTTGTCCTGGTCCTCCACTGATATGAAGACCTCTTTGTCGTAAGGTATCTTGTAGACACGAAACTGATGTTCAAAGCCATTAATCGTCGGTCTTGTCGAAAAGATAGGAACCAAAGACAGCGTTTGAGTGCACACTTCATTGTAGATGAAAGGCAAACCCGAAACATGATCAGAATGCTCGTGACTTATGCAGTAGCCTTTCACATTCTTAAGGGGAACATTGTCCAGTACAGGAGCACCCACGACTTTGGAAACATCAGCGTACTTCGCGTCTTTAGCCAAGTCCAAGAAATCGTAATAGTTCTTGCTGGTATTGAAGCCAGCGTCAATAAACAGAACCTCGCCCCCATATTCTACTGCAAAACAGTGACCTTTTTCCTCAAGTCCGCAACAATGAACCTTAACGTCGTGAGAAGCCAAAATCAACACCCAATAAAGTCTCATTCTAAGTGATATAAAAGATTTCCTAATGGTTTATTCCTGAAATTGGATGCATTGGGCCATTGCCAATCTCATTCAGTTGAGACAGGAAAAAGATTGGCCGAGAATCCAAACTCTTTCTCTGCAGAAATCGGGAAATGGAAAAGACAAATCTTATAAATTGTTAGACTGCTAGTTTCTTTCATGCCAGACCAAGTTCATTGCGCCCATGTCCTTGTCAAGACCGGGCAAGAAGCTAAGGCGATTCTGGAACGCCTTAACAAGGGCGAAAAGTTTGCAAACATGGCTCAATCAGTAAGTCTCTGCCCTTCAGGAAAAAAAGGAGGAGACCTCGGTAAGTTCGGAAGAGGCAAAATGGTAAAGGAATTTGAGACCGCAGCCTTTGCCCTCAAGAAAGGCGAAATCTCATCGATAGTCAAAACCAAGTTCGGTTATCACATAATAAAGCGATTAGAATAACGTGAAAAGTTAGGATATTTTTTCTTTTCTCTCATCTGATTTATGAGGTCTTCGCCACCTTCAGTGGTATTGTGAACTGCCGTTTTCACATCTGCCCATCCGAATCGTCTCACCAGCTGTGCTTTCAAAAAGTAGCGCGCATGGCTGTTCCGAAAATGGTTAAAAATGGTCTTAATTCGTCTTTTGTGATTTGGGGGCAATTTTAGGCCTCGCGTTGGCTTTCGGTCTTCTTGCAGTGTCCGTCTTTTTCGAACTGTGGAGGGTTAAGCTGAAGGTCGCGGTGTAAGGTTCCCCGATGATCAGATCGGCTTGATGCCCGCATCCATGATTGTCCATCCTCAGCACGGCCAAGACTTGACTGCAAAACAAGCCCGTATCGGGCGTGAACAGGCAAAAGAAGAATAAATACCATTTTAGACCAATTTAGGAACACGCATGCGCGCTACACATCATGGCTTTTACCTTTTATCCTAATAATGGGTAAAACCTATGATAGGTTTGTTGGACGGTAAGGCGTTGCGCATATAATTCTAGCATTTTCGCGTGCGCTACTTTCTTAGAAGTAATAAGATAGTAGATGCTTGGTAAAAATTATCTGAGCTTTCTCGCTGTGAAGATTAAGGAAATTACCTTTTATGGTTATAGAAGGTAAGAAGTCAGCGTATGGGGAAGACTGATTTTGCAGAAAAGTTATAGCTGAACTGATGTTACCATTTGTATTGGGGAATTGAGTTGCTTGGAGATAGACATGCGCTCGAACTAGACTTCGCAACTCTCAGTAACCATATTCCCTTACTATGCTTTGCAATCGTCTGACCAAAGCATTGAAAGAACCACCACTATTCATACGTCCATAGTGATCTACCAACTCTTTCAATTCCTTCATTACCTCTTTGAAAGCCCTTTCGTATTCTTCCTTTGTCTCTGGTCTATTTAACTCTCCCATGACCTCATCCGTGTTCTTTATCCTACCAATGAAGCATCTCTCGTTTTTACCATGAATATAAGTTAGGTACTGCCATTTTGGATTTGATTTGGAAGGCTTGAAAGTGATTGACTGAGTTCCTTCCTTACCACACTTTGGACATATTGACTTGATAGCTGTCATGGTTTCGAACTATAGTTCGAAACCCTATTAAACTTTTTTTTGGCATTGGAATAGTATAATAAAGTAGTACAGAAATATGGTATTGGGAGAGGTAACACTGAGGAGAAGTGAACTAGATGAGGCTTGAACACAAAGCTGGAATTGACATAATCTACGAACTTGCGTTGAGGCTCTATCCTTCATGCCTTGAGTCGTTCCGCGAGGCTATCTCAAATTCCTTGGACGAGGGCAGCAAGAAGGTTCAGATACAATGCTTACGAAATGAGGTAGTTGTGGAAGATTGGGGTGAGGGCATTGGGGATTTGGAGAAGTTTCGGACTTTTGGAGATTATACAAAAGCGAAACGAAGTGGCGAAACCATTGGAATGAAAGGACTGGGAAAACTCTCACTTCTTCGAATGGGTAGGGATGTGATTTTCAAGACGAATAATGGCAGATTCGGAATCCATATCATCATGACTCCTGAACATCTTGATGCAGATATGGGAGGTAAGGAAGAATTCTTGCAACATCAAGGCACAAGAGTCAACATCGCAAATCCGTCTGAGGTTCCATCAATCGATGATTTATCAGATTACCTGAAACGAGCTTTCGGACTTCGAATTGCAGGTGGTATAGAAATCATTCTTAATGGGGTGCCCCTTACGTCAAAAGTGGATCATATGGAGAGATTTCTTTTCAGACTTAAAGGGGGTGTTGATGTCACAGGGAATCTTAAACAGGAAAAGAAAGGACACGGTTCTGTGGACATTTATGTCAAGCATGTTTTTGTTACTTCTGCCTTGGTTGACCCTGAGAGGAATTTTGGGGGCTGGGTGAACTGTAATGAGTTGATTCCTACAACTTCGAGAAATGAATTGGTCAAGGATAAGACGTATGATGGCTTCTTCAACCATTTGAAAGCATACGTAACTAGATTTCCGAAAAAGGAAGAGCAAATTGGAAAAGATGAAGTCCGAATGGGAAATGAACTTTCTAAATTGATGAAAAACTATCTCAAAGACATGAAACTCTTCCCTGAGGGAAAGCTCCCATTCGGAAAAGGAACAGAGAACTCACTTACTGGTCCAGAGAGTAAGAAACGCAAACAAAAAGAGAAAACGAAAAAACAGAAGGAAGAAATTCCAGACTATGTGAAGTTACATACCTCAACTAACACAACCAAGCCTATCAGAAGAACAAAGAAGACAGACTATGGCATAATGTGGATTGATCAGGACTACGGCAGTGAAAAAGAACCTCTGTTTTTTGTCGAACCCAACATAATCGTGCGGAACAGGACAAATGCCCTTTACGGATTTGCTTTGAAAAACAAGCCTTCACTCGGTCCAAAATGGCTAAGACTGTTACCGTATCTCTCAAGGGTAGCTGCAAGCATCAATCCAAATTCTAAGAGCTGGAGTCGTGAAGAAACAAATCTCGAAGTCGATAAGGCTACTTGCTATTTCCTAAGGCAGCAAGGAGAGCTATAGATATGCTGATTGAGATAAACATAGGACTACTGGGTGCTGTGGCAATAGTTGCTTCTCTGCTAAGTGCGGTCTTCGAAACAAAATTCTACAATAGATGGGCATCTTACGCAGTCGTAGGTTTCGGCATTTCTGGGGTTCTATCAACAGTCATCCTATTCGACACAGTAAGAGCATCAGTCTTCAACCTTCAACAAGAGGCTCTTTACTATCAATCAGTAGTGACATATTTCTCGATTTTCATTTTTATGGTGTCAACGGAGATTCTGGTTTTCATTTCGTTCATGAAATTCTGGAAGAGAGGAAAAACTACGAAAGGTGGTGACTAGATTGAAATGGATAGGACACCTAATTGGGGCACTCGTTGTAGGAGTCATCCTGATTATCGTTTGGGAGCAGTATTCTGGCGTCTCGATTTCCAAGGCATCAGAGGATTTCTTCGCTAGATATGGAATAGGTGCTGGATTGATGATTGCCATCTTGATAATAGTCGCAATCATAATATGGGTCAAATCCTCAAGAGGCTAGGATTTTGGTTTTGCGGAAAAGTTATATCCGAGCTGCAACAGACAGTTAAGCAATTGAAAGGTGAACATATTGGAAGAATGGTTATACTACAAGATATATGCGAAACCTGACGAGAATTGGTATCAAAACTTGTTGAAAGAAATCGTTCGACCCTTTGTTTCAGACAATGAGAACCAAATCAAGAGTTTC
>Ga0315279_10001238_pt1 | contig 43306 bp, 38 predicted proteins | sample YL17G06_20_MG_FD_203694 | JGI IMG/M metagenome (GOLD analysis project Ga0315279, IMG submission 203694) | Sediment microbial communities from Yellowstone Lake, YNP, Wyoming, USA - YL17G06_20 | ecosystem: Environmental > Aquatic > Freshwater > Lake > Sediment | place: USA: Wyoming | collected...
TATAGATCCGAGCTTCCATTGGTGTTTGTATTCATGCTTGTAGCTCAAATCCTGACGTTGATTACTGGAGTAGCTTCTGTTTTTCTCAACAAGAGGATTCTGGCTCTTGCTCCAGCAATCCTATGCCCAATGGTTACTGCATTAATGGTCTACGTGGGCACGAGTTTTAGGTCTTGGGAAATCTCCTATCAACAAGGCTACTGGCTTACATATCCCTCAATGCTGCTCTTCATAGCTGCCTTCACACTGAGTCTATTGAGCCACAAGAAAAAGACAGATTTCCAAGCTTCTAAGAACTGAAATCTTTGGAGTAAAGATTCTGGGTGATACCATACTTCTAGGGACTCCCTGAAATCCTCATGTTTCAAAGATTCCCAAATCAGAATTCGTCTGAGTCTTCAGGTTGCAACTTGATTCTGTAGCCTTTTCCTGCGAAGTATGGCTACTGATAGTGTTAGTATAAATATGGACAGAACAAGGAATGACGGAAACTCTGGCACTATGACTATTTCTTCTGTTGAATGGCTATAGGTGAAGTAGAGATAGCTATGGGAACTATTTGAACACGACAATAGATTACATTGGACTTCTGTGCCGTTGACAAACACCCTGTAAGTCGCGTTCATCAAGGCGGTCGGAATACATATTCGACAGAAACCTGCAGTACCGTCTTCTCCTGTAACATTGAAGCCTAGTGTCTTGTCTGTCTTGTCTAGCTGGAAGCCAGAAATGGTTGAATTGCTTGTTACGCTGATTTCCCGGTTTACTTCGTTCCAAGGACCCACATCAAATATGCTAATCGGCCCCATAAGTGGATAATCGTCTATGACACCAGATTGAGGAAAATCTAGAAAAACCAGAAAGGCTTGATCACATATCCCATCGCTACTTGTTTCATTTCGATACGGTCCACTATAGAAGTCTGTACCGTTGTAATTGCTCCAGTAGTTTCCACCCGAAGGATAATCATTGTTCCAATAGTTGGGTGCTCGTGGAGCAGGCAATGCTTGACGTGTATTATTAATCAAGTTGTTATGGAAAACGATGCATCCGTAGCCCCAAATGTTCCTGATTTGATCACACAAGAATATGCCAATGGAACTATTCATCACTGTGTTGCCATAGACAACGTTGTAGTCACCCCCAACAATGATGCCGCCGAATTCATACTGCATTAGTTCTCTTGAGCGTTCCCATTGCCACTCTGGGTAATAGAAAGGAAACAAATCAGGCCCCGGCCCGGAAAATCCTGCAGCAACGTCGCTTGCCACAACTACATTTTTTGAAATGACGCTGTTGCTAGTATCTGCGAGAATTCCGAGCGGATTTCTGTGTAAGGTGTTGTTTAATATCGTGCTGTTGTCGCTTTCTAGAAAACGTATACCTACGCCATTATTGACAAGCATGTTTCCTTTGACAGTGGTGTTGAAAGAATAGAAATAGGATGGGATTGATGTATTGCTGTCTAACCAACCAAACCAGCCAACGTCAATACCATAGATAGAGTTAGATACTGAATTGTTTGCGATCATGGTGTCGTTTGACGCTAGTAGGAATATGTTTTGAACATTGTTGGACAAGTTCAAGTCTTGAATAAGGATATCCGTTGAGTTTATCAGCAGCACATACCCAGCGTTTGCTGGGACCTGTTTGTTATGCTGATTCACCCAGTAGACTATTGGTTTTCCATCCACATTGTTGGAGGTGTCAATGTCGTTTGTCAGGCTCCAGCCTTCATTAAAAATAAGCCCTGGAGAAACGCCGAAGTTCATCTGACCGCCGTTTATGTCATTATCTCTCATTGTCGTAGATTTTGAAAAATCATCCAGATAGATGCCGTTCAAATTATCGCTGAGTCTATTTCCAGTAATCGCATTGTCGCTGCTGAAAACGCTGACGTATAAGCCATATGCGTTGTCAGTTATGTTGTTGTTGGTTATGGATGCGTTATTCGTGAAAAGAAGCAGTATACCTTGAAGGTTGTTTGACAGATTGCATCCGTTGATTTTTATGTTCGTGCAATTGTTTAGCCAAACGTATCCTGCGTCTGAGGGAACTTGCTCGTCGCTTCGATTAACAAGATAGTAAACAGGCTTTCCATTGACAGTGTTAGAAGGGTCGACATCATTGACTATTCCGTTTCTGATATATTTTTCTGTATCTTCACGTAAGACAAGCCCAAAGTTGTACTCGTTGTCGGTCATGTTATTGTTTCTAAGAATGTTGTCGTCAGAATAGCCGTAAAAGTCAATGCCAATCCCATTTTTTACAACAGTGTTGTTTATTATTGTATTATTGCCAGAACTCCAAATGTGAATGCCAAACAAGGTATTGTTCAGTACGATGTTGTCAGACACGGTGTTGTTTGCACATCCGATCAGACTTACACCACCATAACAATTGTCTATAATACGATTGTTCTCTATTTTGTGACCAGTGAAGATTGAGAAAGGTGGAAATGGGATAGGATACGATGCATACACTTGGATGCCGTATTCTCCGTTTCGTATTGTAAACCTAGTCATATTAGAGCTAGCCCGCAGGTTTACGACAGTTCCGGTTCCATTTCCATCAATTATTGTGTTGTCAATGTTCTCTCCTTCTAATGCTAGAGACTTATTCACAACAATGTGTTCAAGGTATGTGCCATTCTCGACAAAGATTGTGTGCCCATCCAAAGTGTCATTAGCATCTATTGCAGCTTGAATTGTTGTGTAGTTCAGTCCAGTATTGAGGTTATGAACTGAGTAGCCATTAGAAGCTTTAACTCCAATATGATTGAACCTCATGTTCTGCAAACTAAACAGCAATATGAGAAAACTTGCAACAATAATAAGTCTCTGTCTCATTTGCATCATTAGCTATTCTTCTTGCTGCACTCTTATGTTTTTTGGAAGAATCTTCGATTACATTCTGATTGTTTGTGACATTGACCTATTATCATTTCAATGCATGTAATCTTGTAACTACGATGGAAAACTTCCAGGGAGTCCCTGAAATCTTTGAAGGAATCATGCGGCTTTCAGTTTCTGTTCTCTTTTCTTCGTTTCATTCTGAGGTATTCAAACCATTCAAAAATCTCAGGAATACTAAACTCCTTTCTCAGACCTTCTGCTATGGGCTTCACCTTTTTCCATTCCATACCTACATCCCAGAAGTCCCGAACTAGGTCAATGTCTACAATTTTCCTATGCACAGCAATGCCCATCCCCTCAAAGAACCTTGCAGTCATGCCGAATGCAATAGGAACTGGGTTCTCAGAAAACGGATGACCATATTTCTTCACAAAGTCATTAAAATCCTGATATTCTGCAATCGCTAGCCTCGACCATGCCTTGACATTTTCCTCGCCGCATGATTGTTGCCACAATCTCATTACAAGATCCGTTTGTCTTTGCGTATGAAGATGCCTAAGCTCCAGAACAGTAAAGACCACTCCTACAATCACGCCTGCAGCTGCTACTATTGCTGAAATAGATGTTATGTCAAACTCCATTTGTATCACCTGACAGACTAGTTTGGATGAAATCAGTATTAAAAACTACATCATGAGTCATGAAGAGAATAGCAGATAACAGTTGAGACAGAGTTAGCAGACGACAGGGAGAACAACACATCTGAAAGATTGCCCTCTACTTCTATAGGTATATGAAAAATAGCAAAAAGCCAACTATTTGATGCGACATAGGGAGACATCGCCACTTGCCTTATGTTCAAGCCCACGCTGGGCTCTACTACTCTTCTAAGCTAATCAGTATTTCAACAGCCTTTTTCACGAAATAGGAGCATTTTTCTTCGCGCACGTTTGACTTTCGTAGTCTTTCGAGTTCTTCGGGATTAGTTAAATCATATCCAATGAGTTCTCTACAGAAGGGGCTACCACATTCTTTTACAAATTGTTCGTAGAATCTTAGAGCTATCTGGTATGCCTTTTCTTTTTCTGTCAAGACTGTCTTGTTGGTTCCATGCTTCAACCCAATGGCCATTATGGCGCCTGTTAACGCTCCACACAGTGAGCCGCGTCTCCCGATTCCCCCTCCAAACGCTGTGGCGATTTTTGGGATTAACCTGTTCCTGCGAATGCCATAGTATTCTTGCATGGTCAACAGGACGCTTTGAGCGCAGTTGTAGTCTTGCTTGAAGAAGTTTGCTGCTTTTTCTGAGAACTGGCTTGTTTGCTGTTTCATAGTTGGTGTTTCCTCTTTTTGAGTCTTTGATTGCTATGTCATATATGTGTTGACTGCATTTTATTGGTGCTTCTGGTCTAGAAAGAGTGATGTATGTAGGGGTGAAGTCTTATCCCCATTTCTTAAGCGGTCCTTGTCAGTATTCTCGGTTCTTTCCATTCCACTCTCAGGATACTATACAGACAAGCATCTCTATATTCTCCTCTGTTGAAAATGGATTTGCGAACTGTTCCTTCCTTTTTGAACCCAACTTTTTCTAAAACCCTCTGAGAAGCCATATTTCTCAGTTCAGTATGAGCTTGAATACGTATGATTTCTTTTGAGAGAAACAAGTAGTCGACCATAATGTTGACGGCTTCAGTACAGTAGCCTTTACCTCTCTCGCTTGGAACTAAGAAATAACCTATCTCCAACAGTTTTGCTATAGGATGGGCAGTAAAATGCCATATGTAACCGATTTTATTTCCATCTTTCTTTTCAATAATAAACTCCATTTGTTCAAGACTGCTTTTTTCATAACCCTTCTCTATTTCCGTTCTGGACATCTGTCGCAGAGGATTGTATTCACCAATGAACTCAGGCTTGTTAACCCATTCTGCAAGTAGTGGCAAGTCCTCTTTCTCCATAACCCTCATGTTAATATTCTTTCCTTCAAGCAATTGTGAACACGCACTTAAGTTGATTGAACTGGTTCAGCTATAACTTTTCCGCAACTCCGAAATTTGGTTAATTAGATAAGACTTTACCACAACCAGCCAATTCCGCTGCCTACGGTCACCCACGCCACTCTGTGACCGCCTGCCACATTCTGGTCATCTGCACTCCTACCTCCCACACCTACCTATACATCTATACCTACCCATACCACACACACTCCCACGCCGTGTATGTGAGAAGGACGAGTACGCGCTTTTTTGGTAATATTCTGCTGCTCGAAATACCGTTTAAGTGTCCGTTTCAATTTTATTGATAAGTTGTATTGCTGAGGCAGAAGAATGTCGCAAATGAGGTGCCCTAGGTGTGGAGCAGAAATAGTGCCGTATGCAGTGGGTTTTCCTAATGAGAAGGTATTTGTCAAGGTCTGCACCAACTGTGTTAAACTCAAGTTATCTAATCAAATGAAAGCTCTGAAGGCTTTTTAATCACCGCCAGTTTTGCCCCTAGCTCGCTAAAGGTTGAAGAGATGAAGATCCAAGGCGGTCTGGCAAACTTTGCTGCGTCTCCGTTTTTCTTTGCTGCCTCGGCAAGGTTTGGGTTTGGGGATAAAACTTCACCCCAACAACAAAATTCTAGAACTGCAGTTCCTCTCTTCTTTCTGAAAAAAAGGGGAAATAAAAGTAGTCAGGTACATATTCGCTCGGTAGGTGGCGGATCCGCTGGGATTTGAACCCAGGACTTTCGGCTTTCTTCAGCTTTGGCGCCTTAGAAGGCCGACGCGCTTTATGGCCTAGGAGTATCCATGCTGCGCTACGGATCCTTTTTTCGGGCAATAAAAGGAAGGGTTTTGGCGGATATATTTTATTCTATGTAAATCGCGGGGCGGTAGGGTTTGGCGAGCTGTGCCCTCTGTCTGGGGTCGTGGCCTTCAGCATCTTCCTCGTCGTAAACGTGGATTTCCGCGTTCAGCTCTTTCCGGAAGAAGCTCTTTGCTTCCTCTAACGCTTCGGTCTCGTTGACAAGCCCGACTTGTATGCGTCTCTGCCTTGTTTCTTCGGAGGTTCGGTTGATCTCGTCCACGATTTGGCCGGTGAACTTGGCTACTTTCTCAGCGTTTGCCCTCAGGTCAGGTTCTTGCATTAGCTGTTTCATCAGGTCTTTTTGCAGGACTTTTTCTGAAACGGATTTTTCGAGGGCTTTCAGATACGTCTTCCATTTCCAAGGGGCAGCCGTGTAGTAGCATATTTTCTTCGGTCTTGCACGTGTTGCTTTGAGGATGTTCTGGGTGTCTTCGAGCACGTTCATGATGAGTGTTTCGTTTTCCTCTGCTTTGACGTCTATTTTGGATTCGTCCGAGGTTGGCCAGGGGGTTCGGGAGATGAAGTCTTTTCCGCCGAGCATTTCCCATATTTCTTCGCAAATGTGCGGGGCTACGGGTGCCAGCATCCGTGTTTGTGCGTCCAAGACCTCGTGGAACACGTGGGCTGTTGCGGCCATTGTTTTCGGGTTCTCTTTTCGGCTTGCGATGCGTTTTTGGTACCATTGGAAGTCTTGGTCCAGCTCGTAGAGTACGGTGTTTATGGCTTTGCGGACGGCCAGTTTGTCCATGGCTTCGGCTGCGTTTCTGATGTACTGATGCAGCCTGCTGAGCATCCACCTGTCTAACGCTGTCAACATGGTCTTTGGTGTTTTTCTGCGTGGAGTCTTGGCTGTTTCAGAGGCGAACCTGTAGAGTTTTTCGAGTCTGTCGCGCATTGATCCTGCTATTGTGGGGCTGAAGTCGGAGTCTTGCAGCAGCTCGGCTGTTGAGAGAACGCTGAGTCTCAACGGGTCGGCGCCGAACTTGGTTATGGCCTCGCGCAGGGGGATTATGTTTCCGAAGGATTTGCTCATCTTGGAGCCTTCCATCATGACTTGCCCGTTGGTGACGATTTGGCGGGGCCAATGGTTTTCTGGGAATATGGCCGTGTGGATGAATATCATGAAGGTCAAGTGGTTGGGGATGAGTTCACGTGCTGAGTGCCTGCTGTCCAGCGGGTAGAAGCACATGAACTCGTCGTGCATCTGCTTCAGGATTTTAGCGTCCAAACCGATTTCCTTGCTGATTTCCGAGGGTTTTCCAGTGTCTAAGAATATGTAGTCGAAGGCTTCGTCTGTCAGCTGAGCTGGCTGGATTTTGTGTTGTTTGACGTGTTTGACTATTGTGTAGTAGGCCATGTAGATTGTTGAGTCTGAGAGTGATTCGATGATCCAGTCTTTGTCCCACGGTAGGCGTGTTCCCATGCCCGATTTCCGGGCGCAGGCCTTCTCGTGCAACCAGTCGATGACGTTGTTGAACTCTGCGCGCACTTCTTCGGGCAGTATTTCCATCCTGTCCAGGTTCTTGTGTGCCAAGGCTTTCCACGCGGGCTGGCCATAGTCGATGAACCACTGGTCTTGGACTATTTTGAATATGCACTCGGTTTTGCAACGGCAGAAGACGGGCCTGTTGAGCAGCTCGTACATGGTTGTGGCTTTGCCTTCCTGGATGAGGTCCTGTCTGACTTTGTCTTTTGCTTCAGCCACAGACATGCCAGCATACTTGCCCGTGTTATTTTTCATTTTTCCGTTGTGGAACTCATGTCTGTAAACCTCTTTCGTGGCGTCCTCCAGCTTCGGGTCTGACTGTTCTTTGATGTTCATTTTTTTGACGACATCGGCTGCTGGGATTTCTGAGTAGCCTTTGACTTCGATGAGCGAGATAGGCTGGATTGATTTTACGTCTTCGGCTGTTATTCCGTACTGTTTCAGTTTTGATGGTTCTTTCTTTATGTTTTCCAGGGCGATGTAGTCGTACGGGGCGTGTCCTGGGACTGACATGACGACGCCTGTGGCGTTCTTGGGGTCAACGAAGTCTGCTGGAAGTATGAGGATGTTCTTTCCTGTAGCTGGGTTTTTGACGTGTTTTCCTATGAGCTGTTTTCCTTCGAAGGTTTCTTGGACTTTGACTTTTCGGTTTTGGTTGGTGAGTTTTTCGACGCTTTCTTGGCTAATTATCCATTGTTCGCCGTCGACTGTGGCTTTGGCGTATTTTGTTTTGGGGTTGAGCCAAATGTTTGTGACGCCGAAAACTGTTTCGGGTCTCAGGGTGGCGGCCGGGTAGACTGTGTTTTCTTTTGTGAATTTGATGAGTGTGAACTCGCCTATTTCTGGTTCCACATCGCCCACGGTGTCGTGCATGCCTACTGGGTTTCCGTCTTTGGGGCACCAGCCCACTGGGTGGCTTCCTTGCGTGATGTATCCGTTTTGGCGTAGTTTTTCGAATTGCCATTCTATGAAGCGGTTATAATGCGGGTCTACGGTGGTGAATTCGCGTCTCCAGTCGATTGAGAAGCCTATTTCTTTCATGCCTTTTTTGATTTCTTGGTGGAAGTAACGGGCCATAGCGATGGGTTCCGTGAGCTCTTTCAGTTTTTGTTCTGGGATTTTGTACACGTTGACGAAGTCGCTGATGAGGCCCTTATCATTGTCTGCGAGGCGTTTGGCCATTGCCAGTACGGGCGTGCCCGTGTAGTGGAAGGCCATAGGCAGTAGCGTGTTGTAGCCGCGCATTCGCATGTACCGTGCGTGGACGTCTGCCATGGTGTAGGTTCTTCCGTGGCCGATGTGCTGAGGCGAATTGGGGTAGGGGTAGGCTACGGTGATGAAACACTTGGGCTTGGACGGGTCTGGATCAGTCTCGAAGATTCTGGCTTTTTCCCAGTTTTTCTGCCATTTTTCCTCGATTTTTTTCAAAAACTCCATGAAACTTTCTGATTCGGTTCGTGGGGTATTAAAGGTTTTGTTCTTACGAACAGAGAACGCTATTCCTCACATATAACACCCGAAACTAATGTGGAGGAACCCGCATTAATCCTTTGCTGTTGATTGGAAGACTGTTGCTGCCTTCGCGCGGGCGGTAGCTGGTTTTTCTTTTTCTGGCAATAGTGCACGCTTGGTCGGCTGTGGGTTTTTATTGGAGTTTGTGATTGCTGATCTGAACACGGTGTCAAGGTGATTGATGCGTATGGAGAAAAGCTCGGGGTATGTTGTTGACAGAAAGGTAGTTGCAGTTTTGGTCCTCGTTTTTTTGGCGTTGGCTGGAAGCCTCGTAGTAATGTATGTTGATTTGAAATCAGACATTGCTTCTCTGAAAAGTGACGATGAGCAGCTTCGAGGGCTGCTTGAGGAGTTGCACGCCAACCAGACGAGCGGCCTGTCTGCAGTTCAAATCTACAATCGAACCAAGTATTCAGTTGTGTTGATAACGACTGATAATGGGGAAGGTTCAGGTTTTGTCTACGATTCGCAAGGACACATCGTTACGAACAACCATGTTGTTGAGGGCACCACCAGCATCAATGTGACATTCTTCGACGGAACCGCTGAAACGGCCCAAATCACAGGAACACCCGACGTTTACGGCGACCTAGCACTAATCAAAGTTGACAAGCTGCCCGCACAATCACAGCCATTGCCCATCAGAAACTCGACACAGCTGATGGTCGGAGAACCCGTCTACGCTATCGGAAACCCCTTCGGGTTGAGCAGTTCAATGACCTCGGGAATAATCAGCCAACTGGGAAGAGTGAAGAAACTTTCAGAACTGGGAGAGCCCGTTCCACCCGCCGAGGGAAACTACTCGATAGCCGACTTGATCCAGTTCGACGCCGCAGTTAACACTGGCAATTCTGGCGGGCCACTGCTGGACAACTTCGGCTACGTCATCGGTGTGACGTTCGCCATAGAAACCGACAACACAGGTATCAACGGCTTCATAGGAATAGCCTACGCTGTCCCATCAGTACTCCTCATGCGGGTAATTCCAGCCCTGGAAACCACCGGGTACTACGACCATCCATGGGTTGGGATAGAGTACGATTCACGCTACACAGACGGAGTGCACGTGACAGGCATAGTGTCCGGAGGCCCAGCGTACAAGGCTGGACTGCAAGTAGGCGACGTGATAAAGCAAGTCGACGGTGTGCAAGTGAACAGTGGAGCAGACTTCGTGATCTACTTGGAAAGGTACACGAGCCCAGGCGACACAATAAAGCTGAACATCAACAGAAACGGCAGCACCCTCAACGAGACGCTGACACTGGAACCAAGGGCACCAATCCAGGCTAGTCCCTAGAACCACGCGCTGGTTTTAAATTGAGAGGCAAGCAGTATTCACTCGCTGAAAGAAAAATGAAAAGCGGCAGAGACCACGTGAAAGCGGTGCTTTTCGACTTGGGAGGCACGCTGGTCAAGATTGACAACAGCGAGGTCCCCCACGTCATGAAGAGAATGCTCGAAGACTGCGGAGTCAACCGTTCTCTGGAAGACGTGTCTAAGGCATGGGTGAAATCCGAGGAAGGACTCAATTTTCGAGACATGACAAGACTCCTTGACGAGTTCTGGGTTCAGCGAAACCTACGGATTCTACACAACCTTCGAGTCGACTCAGAAACTGAAAAACTGGCAAGATTCATGGCAACTCACTGGTGGGACTATTCAAGAGTAACTCTCTACCCAGACGCTAAAACGATGCTCCCGCAACTCAAAGGAAAAGGTTTGAAGACAGGACTCATAACAAACGGATTGCAGAGTGACACAAGCGGGGTACTGCCCCAAGTAGGGTTGCAAGACTTTTTTGACGTCGTTGTTGTCGTTGACACACTAAGAAGGATGAAACCCGACGCCGAAGTTTTCAACTATGCACTAGAAAAGTTGAGGACAGCGCCTTCCGAGGCCGTTTTCGTCGGAGACGAGATGGAAACAGACTACAAGGGAGCACAAAAGTGCGGGCTACCCGTATTCTTAGTTGACCGTGGCGGCAAAGTTCAAGACAAGAGCGTGAACAGATTATCCAGTTTAGAAGACTTGTTTGAACGCGCGCTGTAGGCGATTTCCATGGTGGACAAGAGGCCCAGCTGGGACGAATACTTCATAGAGATAGCAAAAGTAGTGGGCACGAGAGGAACCTGCGACAGAGGAAGAAACGGAGCCGTCCTAGTCAAGAACAAGAGAATCCTAACAACAGGGTATGCGGGCGCTCCAGCCGGACTGCCACACTGCGACGAAGTCGGCCACATGATGGCCGAAACAACCGATCCCAACGGAAACAAATCAAAACACTGCATACGAACCACACACGCAGAACAAAACGCAATAACGCAAGCCGCCTTGCATGGAGTCTCCACCGACGGAGCCACCATGTACACAAAATTCGTCCCTTGCTTCGCCTGCGCCAAAATGATAATCAACGCCGGAATAGAGCGAGTCGTGGCAGAAAAAGACTACCACGACTCAGCCCTGACAAAGCAATTTTTCAAGCAGGCCCGAGTAAAGCTAGAAATCCTCACAAACGAAGTAGAAGAATACCCCGACCAAAAATAGCGCACCGCTTCTAGCGCGGCGGACAGGGCCTGAACGGAAAATCTAAATATCCGAGCTTCAATCCTAGAATAACCATGAAGTGGCAAATCTGCATAACACTTGCAAGTCTGCCCCTAGCCTACCCAATCCTGCTTGTCGGTTACTATGCTGGAAAATACGTACGCGAAACGAGCCCAAAGGAGATAGTAAGGAGAAACAGAGAACTCTTCTAGCGCGCAACTCGGTTCAGTGTGAATTCTGAATATGAACGGCGCCTTCACAAACAAGATATTCCCAGCCCTGGCAAGCTCTTCCTCATGCAATCACAGACCGAAGAACTCACGTTCACGCTAGGCACACTTGAAGCTCAGAAAAGAACGCCGACAAGCTTCACCTTTTACGAAGAGTACAGCCAAACCGACATAGCTGAAACAATCAGAACACGCAGAGCTAACTATAGCAAGGCAACCCTAGAAAGAAGGAAGAAACTGGAAGAACAAGTTGAATCCGAAGTCAGCAAATTCCGCAGGTGGCTTGAAGAAACCAAAAACCTCGAACCCAACACCGCACATTACCAGGCCATCTCGCTCAAGGGCCTCCTTCTCGGACTGCCAACAGGCGTCCAAATCGCGCAACTTTTCGACATAGCGTTAACGCGCGCAAGTTCAAAAGTCTAGCTTATCTTGGGGGGCACTCAGGCTTGCGGGTTGATTCGAGCCTGACCGTATTCTTGTTTCACGTCTGACGCTAAGTCGTGAAGAGCCTGCACGTGCTGGGAGTGTTCGTACATCCAACATCCGTTCTTGAAAAGATCGTACGGCACAGTCTCTCTCGACCACTTCCCGACGCGCAGGTCTTGAAACACGTACTCGTAACTTTCCAAGAAGTTCTCTCTTGACAGCTTCGATAAAGCATCGATGAAGTTCCTGAACTCGTTCCTGGGAAGATAAACCTGAGAAACCAGCGAGTTTTCGTTCAGTATCTTGCCCAGAATAATCACGAAGGGTTTGTCCAAGAGAGATCTTGCGAACTTGCCCATTTTCTCATTGTCACTGAACCTGAAAATGAAAAACAGCATGTCGGACGTTGCCCTGTCGAACGGTAGTATAGCCATCTGAAAAGTCTCAATCAGTCCATGTTTGACGACGTGTGTTTCGTAATGGTAACGAATGTTCTGCAGTGTCGTTCCCAGTTTCCTAGCCATAGAGGCCAAGCTCACGGTGGCATCTTTCTCCAGCTCCTTCACTATGAACAAGTCAGTTTGATCAGCTTTCAACGTGAAACTCGCAGGGTCTCTCAACGTGTAGGGCAGTTCACTTTCTGAAGAAGAAACGTCGTCCAGCCACTTCTCCCAAGGAAACGCCCAAGTCTCCTTATCATCGTCAAACCAGTTTCTCGTGCGATTAACCGTGTGAAAACAAGTTGACCAGAACAACTCTACATCCCGCGTCACTCCCAGCCTCTGCACTTCAGAAATGAAACCTTCGAACTCGGCCGTGTGTTCCACGGGAATAACATAGATTCCCACGCATCCCTCAAACGTACCGAAGCATCGGCTCAAGTATATGTAAAACTTGTTGACTTTCAAACAGTTGAAAAGGGTATCCTCTCGTCCAGGAATCGCCTTCGCGAACACCACTGCTTTCTTCATTCCCAAGTTTGTGTGATAAATAGTCGTGAGTAGTCTCAAGTAAAAAGAGGAGGACATGCGTTTGATCCTCGATATGACAGTTCCCCTTGGTGCGTTGAGTTCTTTAGCGACTCTTGAGATGTTTCTCGGTCCGTATTCTGCAAGACCTTCTAGAATTCTCACGTCGAGATTATCGAATTTCTTGTTGTCAAATCGTTTGGGCATGCCCTTTCCCACCGTTAGTGCGCTCTGGTTATACCCTATATTAGCCTTATGGTCCGCACGGTGAATCGATTGGTTCTGCAAGGGCTTTCGCGGTGGCGAGTGATAGGACAACCAAGCCGATTGATAGCGCGATTGCGATGGCTTTCCAGTGTCGAGTGACAAACATTCTCCAGTTCAAGCATACCACCTCCTTTTAGATTTGTTGCCAATAAAGACTTTGCTCCGACGAAAATAAAGCTTATATATGCTTGGTTCTAGAACTAAACTCCATGTCCCTTGATCCAGAGACCAGACGCAAGATATCGCAGTGCATCGACGAGGTACTGGAAACGCTTGGAAAAAGCGGAAAACAAGCTCTAACTAATTATTTCGAAACAAACATCGGCCTGAAGAAAAAAGAAATCCCCCAGAAGCCCGAGCTGTTCCGCAAGGGGCTAAACCTGATTTTCGGAGACCAAGCGGCGGATCTGCTTGAAACAGAGATTGTAGAAAAACTGCTGACAAGCTTGGGACTAGACCCGAAATCAGAACTGACTCTTGCAGAGGCCATCGGCCTCGTCAAGGCATCACAAAAGAAATCCTGCTAGACCCGGTGCGCACCGATTTTTCAAGGGCAGAAGCACGAAAAGCGCACGCTTTGAAATCTTCTGAAAGAGAGTGGAGAGAATGGCTGTCATTATTTCGAGGAGGCTTCGTGGGCTATCAGGCGTTCATCTTGAGCTATTGCCTCGTATATTTCATCGACAACTTGCTCCCGCTCCGTTATCCCGCCGACCTCGTGATGGCTGCCCTTGGTGATTTCGGCTATCTTTTCGGTCAGCAGCACACCGGCGTATTGCCATTCCACAGTAGCCGGGTTCGTGTTGACTACAACCGTGTGAATCCCTTCTTTTCTGGTAACCTGGGAAACCGAAATGACATCGTCCACTGCCATGTCTTCATACTTGAAGAATGCTGCGTCGAGAGGGTCAAACGTGCGCACCTCACCCGTCTGCAGACTCTTTATCAGTGGAACGTTGGCGTTCCCGTCTGTCACGATAACCATGACCGGGATCGTCGACCTGTCTCTGCGCTTTTCTTCCTTCAAAACCTCGATGGCCTTCAGCATTCCCGCAGCTAACGGAGTGAAGCCGCTCACGTGCAGTCTCAGAAGCTTGTTCGCCACAACTCGCAGGTTGGTTATGGGGTGCTGGGCAACAACCGCGTTCATGCCCTTCATAGCCACAACCCCCACTTTGTCCCGGTAACGATAGGCGTCTGCGTGCAGTCGCAGAACCGCCCCCTTCACGTTCTCGATGCTTTCCATCATGGACTTGCTCAAGTCGATGACCAACACTATGGTCATGGGCGCCTTGTAGATTCTCGACTTCTCTCGAATGTCCTGCGGACGTATTTGAAGCGCGGTCTCGCCGGGTTTCTCCCTGAAACTCTGTTGCAACGCAGCAGCCCTGATGGTTGCGGGCAAGTGAATGTCTGTTGGCTTTCCCTTGGGAAACCTCCACCCGCTGGGCCTGCCCCTGTGAAGCGCGGTCACCGTTTCAGCCCGCTTCCCCGCGTTGACGGCCCTGCTTCGAGCAGGGCTTCTCACCCGAAAGTTCAGGCCAAACGGAGCCTGGAGTCTTCCCTTAATCTTGGTGAAGAGCGGTTTTCCTTCTGTCAGAGGCGATTCTCTTTTCACCGGGCCGAAATCGCCGCGCTTGGCTCTTGGCTTGTCTGGGAATTCCCAGTCTTTCCTGCCGAGAGACGGTTTCCCGCTGGCCAATTCGTCCAACGTCAACATTTTGATCTTGGTCCTTTTCGGAACATAGTTCGTCTTCTTTTTAGGTTCCTTCTCACCGATTTTGAACGGCCAAATAAAAGCCTTGAATTTCTTGTCCTTTTTGTCCCCAGGTTCAAGCTTCGGTCCAGGTTTTTCTTCCGCGTGCGATTCCAGAGCCTTGGAAGAAAAGGTCTGTTTGATTTCGTCTGGTGTGGCCGCCTCCAAGAATCCTCCTTGTCTGGTTCTGTGACTCAGGGCCAGTTCGGCTGCGACTAGAACATGGTCCAGCGCGACCGTTGTTCTGTCTTCAAACGCTGCTAGGGTGGACGCGGCTTTGCTTATGACTATGTCGGGTCTCATCCCGTCGACTTTCAGTTCTGCGCACCCCTTGCATATGGCTTCAAGCAGTTTCGGGGGCATCTCAACGTTGGGAAGGACCTCTCTCGCGTGGGCAATCTTGCTTCTGAGTTCCTCTTGAGCCGCCCTGAATTCTTCATGAAATCGTTGCGGGTTCCTCTCAAACTCGATGTTTCGCCTGACCACTTCCATCCTGTCGGCAACAGACGAGACTCTCTCAACCCCAACGGACAGTGGAAAACGGTCTAAGAGCTGTGGGCGAAGCTCTCCTTCTTCCGGGTTCATTGTTCCGATGAACACGAAGCGTGAAGGATGACTGACCGAGATGCCTTCCCTCTCAACTACGTTCCAGCCTGTCGCCGCAGCGTCCAACAGGTCATCAGCTATGTGGTCGGGAAGCAGATTGATTTCGTCAACGTAAAGAATGTTCTGATTCGCCTCGGCGAGGATACCCGGCTCAAAAGCCTCAACCCCCAGTTTGATGGCCTTCTCAACATCTAAGCTGCCCACAACCCTGTCTTCAGTCGCACCAAGAGGAAGATCAACGACCCTCATCTCTTTCTCTTCAACCGGCAGTTTCTCCTCCTTCAAGTAGCGTTCGCTGTCCCGGGAGCACATGTTCGACAGATCATCAGGGTTGCAGTTAAACGGACAGTCTTTCACCGTTCTTATCTTCGGCAAAATGTCAGCCAAGGCCCGAGCCACAGTTGTTTTGCCCGAGCCCTTCGGCCCCTGAATAAGCAGTCCGCCTACCTTCGGGTTTATAGCGTTAATTACAATCGCAAGCTTCAGCTTGTCCGTGGCAACTATGGCCGAGAACGGAAACACAACTCTCTTCTGCATGCACTCAACCCCAGCACACAAGGCAAGAGGCACTCAATATAATCAACTGTAACATGAATATAAGAGCGTGATGCTGGTCATCGATTTCACCTGTCCATTAATCCTTCCAAGGGCCAGGCTCCAACACGCGCTACGGCAAGTAGCTGCTTCAACATTCTCCGATCCACAAGCTTTTTGCTGAATCAAACAAGACATCCAAGAGAGAAAGACAGCAACGAGAAACATCTGGGATCGTCCTTGTACGCGCGCCAACTCGCTCATCTTCACGCAAGGGATTATCTTAGCTAAGATGGAGGCTCAGGATTAGTGGAGAAAACCTCACGATACCAAGCTACGGTTTCGTTCTCTCCAACTATATATTTGTCACAGGCAACGGAACCGAATGTCCATCCGTAACTTGAATAACTTTACCACAACCAATATTTTGCGTTAGAGTTGGGCACACCATCTATAGCGTTGACGGACGCGCCCGACAGGCTTTCTGCGTCGTAGTTTAATGGAACAAGGAGTTTGGTGAGGTCAGGCAGCGTGGAACCGGCGTTGATTTTGGTTTTATTGAACCAACAAATGGCACTTCCATTTCTGTAGTTGATGCCTAGACTAACTGTGATTGCACGCTCTTTCACTTTCGCCGAGGTCGCTGTACTGAAAGAAGTAGTTCCCTGCTATGAGTGATGCTGACGAAGCCCAGCAGAGAGCGCGCGCAGTTTTTCTTGTGTGGTTGAATATTCCGGGTGGAAAAGGTTATATGGCTGGATTGTCCAACCATACTACGTGCAAAAGTACGTGGTTCGTCATCTCGTGCTCTTCATCGTTCTGGCTGCTCTATGCATAGGTACTCAGTTGACGCCTCGTCCTCCGAATGTCGAGTTTACATCGCTGATTGTCTTCTTGGCCGGCGCTGTTCTTGGGGTCTCTTTCGGTGCTGGGTTGGGGGTTTTGGTGATGGTTACCAATGGATTTGTTTCGCCTTGGGGGCTTGCTGGACTGATCCTGCCGTTTCAGGTGCTTGGGATGGCGGTGGTTGGGGTTGGAGGCGGCTTGTACAGGCGTTCGAGGCGTGGTTCTTACGATGCAAAGTCATGCGCTGAGACAGCGGTTCTAGGGGCCTTTCTCACCCTTGTTTATGATACAGTCACCAATTTTGGATTTGCTGTCACTCTCATGTTGACGGGTCAGCCTATTTTCCTGACGTTTATAAGCGTACTTGTCTCTGGTGCTGTTTTCTCGTTAATACATGTTGTGTCTAACACTGTCATCTTTGGAGCAGCCTTCGTCCCAGTCACAAACGCCATGCAAAAACTTCTTGGAGGTGGACAAACCTGGAAAAAAGAGTTTTCACCTACGTGATGTTGGCTCTTCTGGTCTGGGCAATTTGCGGTACCGCCATAGCCGGTTACTACTCGACGCAATACAACACTTACCAGAATGAATACAATAACCTACTAGACGAGATAAACGTGCTTTCACGTGCAATAGAGAATCTCACCGGGGCGATGGGGAATGTTACTGGTTCAATGGGGAACCTTTCAGATGTCATGAACTCCCTGTCTTTACGAGTCAAAATTCTTGTGAGCTACGGCAATGGGACAACAAAGTGGTTTAACAACACCGCACTTCCTCTTGGTACAACAGCATTTACTGCCTTGCGGCTCGTGACATCGGACGTGAATTACACGGACTACGGAGGAACCTTGGGGATATTAGTCACATCCATAAACGGCCTGGCGAATAATTCGACGCTTGGACGCGGATGGTTCTTCTGGTGCGAACCTGCCGAAACAACAACATGGACAAGTCCGAATTATTCATGTGCACAGCTCATACTTCATAGAGAAGATACTATTGCCTTCACTTATCAGAGCTACAATCCGTGGCCGACTTCGCCTTCGTGAAACTGCAGCTCTTCCTTTCTTTTTTCACAGCCTGCTCGTTTAAACATCTTAAAAGTTCATTAATTCCTATGTTTAACTAACAATAGCCTATGTGCGAGGAGAATACACGTGGACCCCATTGAAGTAATCACCAAGGTTGCAGGGAAAATCGCACCTGGACGTTCGCCTTCTTTTGCTGAAGCCCACGTTGTGAAAGCTTTGGAAGAGATCAGCCTCCAAGAAAGCGTGGGTCGGTTGAAACTCTCAAGAGATCTCCACCTGGGGGAGGGTGAGGTCAGAACTCTTGTTAGACATCTTAAGAATGAAGGGTTGATTGATGTTTCAGAATCTGGGATTTCTTTGTCTGAGGGTGGAAAAAGGATGCTTTCCCGTTTGAGAACCCTTGTAAGCGAGCAGATGGAGATTCGGTCCACATCTTTGACTGTTGGGTTTTTCAATGTTGCAGTTAGGGTGGCAGGGATGAAAGACTGCATAAAATACGGTTTGGAACAGAGGGACGCTGCCATAATGGCTGGAGCTAAGGGGGCCACCACTCTAGTCTTCACTAAGAACCGACTCACCATTCCCGGTACTGAGGAAGACGTGTCAAAAAGTGATCCCTCCCTTCTCGCTTCGTTGTCAAAACTTAGCTTGAACGAAGGTGACGTCATAATACTCGGAAGCGCAGACGAAAAGATAAGAGCAGAACTCGGAGCAAAGACGGCGGCCCTTGAACTCCTCAAAACAAAAAACAGAACCTTCCACAAGAACCCACAGCATGGCTAGTGGAATAAGAACCGTGCGTTAACAACTTCAAGCGCGCTCTTAATTAAGTATAACTTCCAAGTCTTTGCAGGGTCGAAATGAGCGTCGTCAATAGGCCTGAGGTTTCGGGACCGCTGGCATGGTTCTACATCGCGACGGCTGTAATACTGGCAGCCCTGGGCGTGTTCATCACCTATCTGTACTCACAGACACAAGTGGTCGGACTTACGGTGGGCTTGGTTGTCGTGGTTTTGGTGGAGATAATAATCATCTCCCTGACGGTTTCCATGCATAAAACAGAGTACACTCTGACACAGCGTGAACTGATCATGAAGGCATCCGTGTTCATTGGAGGCACGAAAAGGGTTTCCTTGGAAACGATAGAATCTATCGAAAGAACGTTGATACCGTTTGGCATCAGGCTTTTCGGAGCAAGCGGCTACGGCGGATACTACTATTTTCCGAACGTCGGCAGAGCTTTTGTGGTCATAACCAACTTCAGGGACGGCGTTCTGATAAAAACCAAACAGGGCAACTACCTTATCACTCCCAAGGACCCCGACGAGTTCATCGAGTCCGTCAAGAGAATGGCGAAACCGGATAAAGCGACCCACCCGCCATTCGTGCAATCTTGAGAGAAGATGATGCTTGTGACAAAAAGAGATATTGCATGGAATCTATCCGAAGTATTCCCAAGCTCTACGGACGCTTCAGTCCAGAAAGCCATTGACAGCCTAGGCGAAATTGCAGAGTGCTTTTCAAAGAAGTATCGTAGGAAAATCGGAAACCTATCTGCAGAACGCCTTGCAGGGTGTCTTGAAGAATTCGAGGCGTATCGCGCCAAACTTGGCGATGTCTCATTGTTTGCTGAGTTATCGTTCGCGGCAAACATGACCTTGCCAGAAACACAGTCGCTTCATGACAAGATAACCAAGATGGAAGCGAAGCTGGGCAAGATGCTGGCATTCTTCGAACTCGAAGCTGGTGCCCATGTTTCTAAAAATCCAAGAATGATTTCTGACCCGGCACTAGCCCACTACAGACATGCTCTTAAGAGGCTCAAGAGGCTGGCCGCTCATCATTTGTCCGAGGTTGAAGAACAACTGATCATCGAGAAGGATCAGTACGGCGTCAGAGCTTGGGAAGAGCTGCAGAGCAAGTGGCTCAACACCCGGATGTTTGAAGTCGAGGTTGAAGGCAAGAAGAAAACTCTGCCGTTCGGCGAGGCCGGCGGCCTGCTGCCTCATCCTGACCGGGCTACTCGGGAGTCAGCATATAGGTCAATCTACGGCCTGCTGGGAGAATGCGGAGAGATATTCTCCTCAGCCCTCAGGAACACGTGCAACGACTGGCTGAACGTTTGTGAGAGGAGAAATTACGGTTCTCCCATGCATGCAAGCCTCATAGAAAACGATACTGAAGAGACAGCAATAGACAACCTGTTGAAGGCAGTCGAGAGTCACACCGGCCTGTATCGGCGCTATCTCAAGCTGAAAGCCAAGATGATGGAGCTGCCAAAACTCGGTTGCCACGACATAATCGCTCCTCTGCCAGATGCGCCACGCACGAGGTTCAAGTATGAGAGGGCAAGAGACCTGGTCATCAAGGCATACAGCAGGTTTGACGAAGATTACGCTTCAGCCGTGAAAGATATGTTCGCAAGGAACCACTTGGATTCTTCACCGAGGTTCGGCAAACAAAACGGGGCCTTCTGCGCAAGCTGGTACAACGGCAAATCCGCCTTCATACTCGACAGCTTCAACGAGACTCTACGTGACGTTTACACGCTTGCTCATGAACTCGGCCACGCGACTCATGATTATTATTCTCAGCGAAAACAGACAATCCTGAACCTGAGAATCCCGATGATAGTGGCGGAGACTGCCTCAATATTCGGAGAGCTACTTCTAACCGATCTTCTGCTCAACGAAGCGAAGTCAGACGCGGAAAAAAAGGCGATACTCTGCTCAGTCCTCGATGCGGCGGGCTCAGCCATCTTCAGAGTGACCGCCAGAGCGTGGTTCGAACAAAGTCTTTACAGCGCGCTTAAACAAGGAGACTACCTGAACTATCAGACGATATGCAAATACTGGACTGCAGCAAGGAGCAAGATTTTCGGAGACTCTGTAGACTGGTTTGATGAAATGGAGGCCGAATGGGCCACGGTTCCGCATTACTACCTGGCTAACTTCAGGTTCTACAATTACCCATACGTCTATGCCCAATTGTTCGTGTACGCTCTTTATCAGAAATACCTGGGAGAAGGCTCAGGTTTTGTGCCAAGATTCAAAAAGATGCTCGCGGCCGGCAGCAGCGTCTCTCCTCTGGAAATCGGCAAAATGGTCGGTCTTGACATCAGCGACCCAAGCTTCTGGAAAATCGGTATGAAACAGTATGAACACTTTGTCAAAGAACTCGAGAACACGGTTGCTTAGAGGCCGCGCGATAGGATGACTTTCAGAGTGTAATGGTACGCAAAAAAGGTGGAAGAGGAGAGTCAGCTTCTGGGTTGCCGAACTATTGATGAAAGCGTGCTCAGCGTCTGGCGGCATTTTGTTTTCAGGGGTTCGAGTTTTCTTCTTTGTTTGACGACTATAATGGCTACGATGATGAGTGGGATTATCAAGGCTAACGGCAACAGATCTGGCTGATACTCTGCGACTATCCAGGTGGCTTGTATGGCAATCACGTGTTGCGAGTGGGTGTAATTCAGGTACACGAACACGTATTCAGCGTTTTCTGTGATCTGGAAATCTGTTTGAGTCAAGGGTGTTCCGTCAAACGTGACGGTCCAATCGTTGAGCGTGCTTGCGTTGAGCAGGGTTTTCGGAATCGTTACATTGCAGAATCCTGTGCCCGTTGGCCCTGTGACGTTAAACGTTATCTTCTTGGCGTCGGGAGCAAAGTCGAAGCTTGTTACTGTAGAGTTCGTGAATATTGGAATGTCGTAATTTCCACCGTTGTAACTGATTTGTTTTTGGTATGCTATGAGGAACATCAGGTCTTTCAGACTGCTGAGGGATGCGTTGTTCCAAGCCATGCTTCTGCTGTCTGCAGAGCATTGGTCCGGAGCAGGCACGTCTGACGGTTGGAAGAGCAGAACTGTCTGGTTGGCGTTTGATGCTCCAGTAACTGTAATCGTGAATTTTTCAAAGTCGAGCGGTGGCGCGCTCGAGTCAGTCGCCATGTCTAACCAATTCTTGAGTTTGAACCTTACCAAATCTATGTTGTCAGCTTGAGGTTTGAGAATCAGTCCGCTGAAGCTCGCGTGCATCCAGTCTTGTCCCAACTCAAACTCTGCTTGGAAGTTGTTGATGTTTATCTCAGTGTCGTTGAGCAGGCGAAACTCCCAAGGTACGGGCGTCATCAACGATGCCGACAATGGTGGGGGTCTGGGTTCGAATATGCTGGTTGGCGGTGGCGAAAACATGGCCGCTATCAAGAAATCCTTCTCGTGGTTCATTTCAGCTTCGAAATCGCCTTGCATGGTCACTTCTGAAGCAAAGGTCGCCGTGCCGTTCACCATGTCAAACGTCATCATCGAAGAGTTCAAGGTGCAGTAGGTAGTGTTAAGGTAGGATTCGACGAGGTCATGCAGGTTTGGCAGCGTCGCGTCTGGCAAGATGGGAATGAGATCGTTTTTCAACTGGCTAGCGTTGGCTGAAAGCCAAGCGTTCGCAGACATTTTCCGGTCAGCGCTCGAGTAGGAGGCGTTGACACCTGCGTCTGTAAGTGCGTAAGCCGTGGCGTTGGCAATCTTGAGCCATGCTTCGATCTGCGTTTTCTGTGAGGACATACCAGGACTCGAAGGAGGTATCGCGGGTGGGACCAAAAGAAGGAGGCTGTTGCACAGAGCTTGCACGTCAATCGTCAAATGCAGGTCTACCAGCGCTATCCCCAAGTTGTGATAATAACTGAGCACTAGAGATGCGTTTCTAACCGAGGAGGCGGCTGACTCCAAGGATGCGTATGCAACCTGCTGCATTTCATCCATCGGAGATCCTGGGGGATACATCATTCGGGCTATCGCTCCCGTGAAATTGCCGACGACAGTAGCGTCGTACTCCACATACGCTCCAAGAGTCGGGTTCGACCACGGCGTCTTTGTGATGTTCACATTGATACATTCTAGGTAGCCCCAAGTCATGTCGTAGAGCGAACCTGGCCCCTGTCCAGTGATGTTGCCGGTTAGGTCAGCGAGCGTCTGGTCTAATATGGTTTCGTTTATCTGGAGGCCGTCATAACTTGTATAGGTGATGTTGGTGTTGCCCGTGAACTGAAGGTTGCTCCTGTTGCCGTTGAAGTCCAACCTGATGTCGGCAAACGGGAATCCTGGAATCGCGTGGAAAGTGATGTTTCCTTTAAGTTTTGTTCCGTCGAAATCCGCGCGAACCGTGGCGTCCGACATGTTAAATGGAAAAACCGTGCTGTAAATAGTGGGTATCGCAGTTTGCCCGCTGATAGTTACGTCAAACAGGCCTCCGGAGTATGCGGCGATAAGGTTGACGTCTGTCGCGTTGAACGGGTAGAACCGAGCCTCTTCCGGAGTCAATATTGTGGAGGCGTTGATGGTTTCATTCTCAAGTCCATTTTCGTAGGACGAGCGCAAATGCGCTTCGATTGCGGTGTAGTCAACGTAAGGACTGTTCAGAAAAACGATAGTGCCGTTGGATGTCTCCGTCGTCCAGTTTCCCGTAGTTGAAAAGCCCACTGTCGCATTTGTTTGGGGCCAGTTGTTATCCGGGTACATGTGTGTGAAGTTGAGTGCTCCATCCACTGCAACGGTGGCGTCCGGGTAGACTTTGAAGTTGACTTTGATGTCCTGTGAGGGTGAGTTGAAAAGCGTGTAGTTGTATCGCATTGAGAGAGGTGCAGCGTCAAGCCAACTTGTCTGAAGCTGGTTAGTAATGTCGTAAATTTGTATGTAGTTGACGTCCGTCGGGTTCAAGTGCTGGGAAGCGATTCCAAGACCTGAGAAATTCATGTAGACCGTGTGAATGCCAACAGTGAAGTTTCCCTCCTCATACTGGTAATCGTAAAAGTAGTTTGTCATGGTTCCAGTTTTTTCTATCAATCCCCCGGCACCAACTTGGTAATGTCCGGTTTGAGTCACATTGAATTCTATACCGACTTGGAGATAATTGAATAGACCGTCACCATCAGTGTCAACACCGTGGTCCAGAATGTGTCCAGTCAAGAAGGCATGAGGATCAAATTCAGCATAGTTGTACGCTCTCGACAAGGGAACCTCGTAAATGCTGTCCTGATACCCGTAGTAATAGTTGCTACTGTAAAGCTCGATCGTACCCACTTTTCGGATGCTCAACCCAGAGCTGAAAATTATGGGACCACTGAAGGACACGTTCAGATAGTGAATGCCAATGTCGAGAAAGCCTTGATTGGAAGCGTAGACGGGAACGCTCGTGCCAATTCCAACGATGGCGATGTCCTCCAAAAGCTGGCTAGCGGTTAATACAAAGTTGTCCGCGACAGTCACGTTGATTTCCACGTCAACTTCCAAGTAATCGTACAGTCCATTGCCGTCGGTGTCAACGCCCCGGTCAAAAATGTGTCCAGTCAAAGTTGCTTCAGCAGGCATCTGACCAGCTACGCTGGATCTGCAAATCACAGTGAAAGTTGAGACTAACAGAAGAAATACTGCGGATAGGGTCAAAAACTTGTTGATTTTCATTTTCCTTTCCCCATCTGAACTTACACTTTACATTACAATCATGCGTTGCCAACACTTATATAGTTTTCACACAAGACTAATCGTTCAGGGATCGAAACGCGGCTGCTTACGTTCTGCTCTAGAAACCTGTTTCGAAGAAAAATCAGAACAGCCCTGTGCATACTGGGAGTGGCAATCGCGGCAACATTCGTCATCGCCGTAGGCTCCACCACCATGCGGTACACAACGGTGATACGAGAGATGAACGTGCTCTTCAACGGCCAAGTCACCGTGGTAAGCAAAGACGCTATTGTAATCCAAGCAATTCCAGTCACTGGTGGTATGTTGCCACAAGATTCAACAGTGGAAAAAATACTGAGCATTCCAGGCGTAAGCACTGTAACACCAGTCCTGTTTGTCACGTCGGTAGGATCTCAAGCACTGATCCAGGCTGTTCCAGTAAACTTTTCGATGGGCATACCCGTTGAAGATTGGGATATCGTTCTTGGACCCGTACCGCTGAGGGCAAACGGACATTTTCCCAGGAACGATTCAAGCAACGAAATCGTGGCCGGCGCCTCCCTCGCAGATCAATACAACTGGACTGTGAATACTGAGATACAACTAAACGGCTACACTCTACGCGTCTCAGGCGTCTTCGACACCAAGATGGCCTTGTTGAACCGCTGTCTAGTCATGCCCCTCACACTAGCGCAGATAGTTTACAATTATCCCCAAAGCGTAAACATACTCGCAGTCAAGCCTCTTCAAAGCATGCCGCAGCAGAACTTGACCATGGCCATAAAAGAAAAAATAGGTTACGTCAATGCCTTGACAGAAACTGAGAGGAACGACATCGTTCAGCCCGTCCTAGAGCAGGTACAAACATGGACCATCGGCATAGAAGTAGTGGTCTTCGTCATCAGTTTAATCCTCGTCATGACCGTCACTATTATGAGCGTCTCAGAGAGACGGCGTGATTTCGCAACGCTGGACGCCATGGGCGCTCCAACAAGCTACGTGTTCCGAGTGGTTATCATAGAAACGTTTCTAATGGGAGTCTTGGGTGGGGTCATAGGCATAGCCTTCGGTTCCCTCACGGCCATCGTCTTGGCAAGCCTCTACACGAGCATCCCTGTTACACTGTTCTTTCCCAGTATTCTGGAAATCGTGCCGCCCATTTACATGCTGGAAATGTTTGCAGCCATTGTCAGCGTGTGCTGTCTAGGGGGAATAATCCCGGCGTTAAACGCTATGAGAATGCGTATAGCCGAAGTCCTGAGAGCGGAATACTGATGAAGATTCGAACAGTGAACCTAACAAGATCTTTCCGAGTGGGCGCGTCTGAAATAGCAGCCGTCAAAGCGGTGAGCTTGGAAATCAGCAAGCCAATACTAATAGCTATCATCGGCCCTTCAGGCTCAGGCAAATCCACATTGCTCAACCTCATCGGGTTGAACGATTATCCAACCTCAGGAGAAATCTTCATCGATGATGCTGACGCTTCGCGACTATCCGGTCGTGAGCGCAGAAGAATCCGCAACACGCGCATTGGGTTCGTTTTTCAAACCTTCAACCTTTTTCCCACGCTCAGCGCTCTGGAGAACGTTGAATTGCCCATGTCACTAGCCAACAAGCCCCAGAAAGAGCAGCGGGAAAGAGCATTGAATCTTCTCGAGATCGTAGGGCTTACGCAGAGGCGCAGTCACAGGCCGAAGCAGTTGAGCATGGGCGAGATGCAACGCGTAGCCATCGCGAGGGCTCTCGCAAACAAGCCGGAAATAATCATCGCCGACGAGCCCACCGGAGAGCTCGACTCAAAAACGGCAAAAGAAATAATCAGTCTTCTTCAGGAAATAAACGAACGCGAGAAAACCACGGTAGTCGTGGCAACACACGACGAAAAAATAATCGACGCGGCAGACATAGTCTGCACCATGCAGGATGGCAGGCTGAAACAAGAGAGTTAAATCCTCACACAATCACAACAACGCGCTTTTAACCTGCTCAGGAGATTGTGCCACCTAGAAGCGAGTCCAGTCTGGACGTTGGAGACTTGTAGGATTGTTTTGTCAGTGTTTCAACTTTTTTCTCACGGTTTCTTCAGCTCTTTGCACTGCTTCAGGCAGTCTTTCTGTTCGTGTTCCGCCTCCCTGAGCAAAGCTGGGTCTTCCGCCTCCCCCGCCGCCGATGATTGCTGCTGATTCCTTGACTACCTCGTTAGCATTTACTCCCTTTTCAAGGGCGATTTTTCCAGCCATAACCATTATTCTCGCGTTTTTCCCGTCTGACCCATAGAATATCGTGACCGTCGCCTCGTCCCGTTTAATAATCTCGGTTGCTGTTTGAACCATTCGGTCAACGTCAATGGATTCATGAAAATCCCGGATTACGAGTTTGACGCCCGCTATCTCCTTGTTTTCCACCGTCTCAACCTCGTCCTCCAGCTTGACACTGTCTTGAACCGCTATTTCTTTAACCAGCCTTCTCCTTTCAGCGTTCGCTTCCTTCAACTCCTTCACCAGCTTCTCCGCCGTCTTGTCCAGCTTTTCAAGAGGAGCGTTTAATGTTTCAGACACTTTGACAAGTAATTCCTCGTTTTTCTGAACAGCCTTGACGGCTGGGATTCCGATTGAATAGACGAGCCTTTCGACCCCGTCTTGGACTCTCTCTGAATGGATGATTTTGAGAAAACCAATCTCGCTTGTGCCTTTCAGATGCGTCCCAGCGCAGGCTTCAACGTCCCAATCTCCGATTCTCACAACTCGGATTTCTTTGCCTGGCACTGCTCCGCCTTGGTAAAGCCTGAAGCCATAAAGACTCTCAGCGTCGTTCCTGGGCATCCACGTGGTTTCAACCTGAATGTTTCGCAGAACAGCCTCATTCGCCAGAGTCTCTATCTTGTGCAGTTCTTCCAACGTTAATCTGCGGTAATGCGAGATGTCAAGTCTCGAAGTTTCGATGCCCTTCTGCGTTCCGTACTGCCAAACATGCTGACCTAGAACGCGTCTTGCAGCCCCGCCTACCACGTGAGTCGCGGTGTGATTCTTCATGAGGCTGTAGCGTTTTTCCCATGCAATGGCTCCTTTGACCACATCGCCTTCTTTCGGAACATCGCCTTTCACCTTGTGAACAATCACCTTGCCGACTTTTTGAACATCAACCACTTCGGCCTTTTTGCCGCCGAACGTGAAGTGTCCGCTGTCTGCAGGTTGTCCTCCGCCTTCGGGGAAGAAGCACGTCTTGTCGAGCACAACAAGCTCCTTGTTGACCACTTTCAGAACGTTTGCTTCAAACTCCTTCATGTACTGATCCTGATAGTACAGCGCTATCGTTGCAGGAAGATCAGCGACTTCCGTCTTCAACTCTTGTTCGAACTTGGCTTCTTCTTCCACGGGTTTTGAGACCTGCATGTGCCTTTGCGCAATCAAAGTGTAGAAGTTCTCGGGGAGTTCCACGTTGAAGCCCTCCCTTTCTGCAGTTTGTTTAACGATCTCGGGCGGCAACCCGTGAGAATCATAAAGCTCCGTCAACGTTTCTACAGGAATAGTCTTCTTTCCTTCTTTTTTCAGTTCGCTTGAGATGCGCTTGACCATTCCTTCGCCACGCTTGATGGTTTCGTCGAATTTCTCTTCTTCGACCTTGAGCATTTCCGTTATTTCGTTTCGCATCTCCTTCAGGTGCGGATAGTCCTTGGACCACAGGTTCACCTGCATGTCCATGATGTCGTAAAGCTTGTCGGATATGCCCAGCATCCTTAGCAGCCGGTAGACTCGGCGGAAAATGAGGCGAGCCAAGTAGCCTTCTTGGATGTTTGAGGGAACCACGCCCTCGGAAAGTATAAAACTCAAACACTTAGTGTGGTCTGCAACCGCGAAAGCGTTCTCAATCGGGGTTACAAACTTGTCCAGGTCATCTACGCTTATCCCTGCCAACTCTGCTTCTTTTTTTCTAGTTTCGACTCTGCTCGCCATCTTGTCCAAGTTCACCAGGCCTGAGGCTTCTGCTACTCTTTTCAGAAGTTCGTCGTTGATTCTGGTTATGCCTGCCATCTTGAAGACTTTCTCAAGTAAATCGCCGTAGATTGCGTGGAAACCGCTCGGTGCGCCTTGAGAAAGCCATGCGTAACGGTCTATGCCGTAGCCCGTGTCAACTGTGCGAATCGGCAACTTGACGAAGTCACTGTTGACCACTTTGAACTGCATGAAAACGAGGGTGTCGACTTCTAAACCTCTGATGATGGATTCGACGCACGGTCCTGCGTTTCCTCCGCCACACCAGACTTCCTCCTTGTACACGATTTCTTCAGATTTAACGCCCAAAACTCCTGTAACGAAATCGTGCTGATACCTGACGGTCTGGTCTTTCCAGTACACCTCTTTGTCTGGATAGTTAAACGCGTGTGCTCCGCCCATCTCAAAAATCGTTAAGTGTCTGCCAAAAGTGGGACCCGTGTTATCTATGTCCACCAAGCGTATGCAAGGTTGAGAGATTACCAGCGGATTTGCTGGTGGAGGGGCAATCCCGTCAGTGACGTATGGCTGAAAATCAATTATACTTGCATGGGTGAGGTAGATGTCATCTCTCCATCTTGCCACCACAGGGTAAGGCTTTATGCGCACATGACCGTTTTTCTCAAAGAACGAGAGAAAAGCTTCACGCATCTCGCGCAGATCATACTTTTTGTTCGTGGGCGAATTGTTTATGAAAGTGTATGATGCGCATCCTTCAGAATTTGCTTCTCCGCATGTCTTCTGACTTGGAAGCTGTGTCCAGAAATACTCGCCGCACTTGGGGCACAATTTTCTAACATACCCGTGTTCTTTGAAAAACGGAAGGTTGTACTCCTCTGCTGGAAACCGCTGCAAATCATAAACACTCCAAACTTTGACCCGATTTTCAAAAGATTAACAAAACACGGGAATTTAAACCATTTCGCTGCCTATTCCTCCCCGTCGTCTACATATTCTTCTTGCCAGACATACGCCACGCTCTTGGCGAGCGGTGGTCAATGAAACAGTAAACTAGCGTGAGCTTGTCTTTGGTTCGTGCTAACGCGCGTTTGATTTAAATGTGTTCGTCTATAAGCTCATCATAGCAAAAGACAGGCGGGAGGTGAAAAGCCACGGACATATTCGACATTTACGTGTTGAACCTCGCACTTACTTTGGGCATGTTCACCGTTTTGATTTTCCGCGCATGGCTCGAACTGAGAAACTACAGTTTGATGTGGAGAGAACTCGAGTGGCGACAGACGTATCAAACCATGGGACGCATCCTCAAGGCGGAAAAAGACCTTTTCTCAAAGGTCGAAGGCGGTGACGAACTGTATCAGATGCTCTGCGAAATCTTCAAGGTGAGAGACGAACGAGCCTAAGGAAAATGCCAATTTTCAATCATCCTTTCATCTTTTCCGTGACGCTTTTCCATTCCGTAACGGACAAACGGCTTGGTTAAGTGTCTCTGAGATCTAGTTGAGGTTATGTACAGACCTCTCCTTGTCTCACGTTTCATCCTGACCTCAATCTTTTTGACGCTGGTATCTCTCACCCCGCATTTTTTGCATCTGAAACCTTTGTTCTTACCCATTGATTTCAGGCGTTTGCCACATTTTGGACAGATTGGATTTTGATAAACTATCTTTGGGGCCACTTTCAGCAATCGGATCTTTTCGAGATTTATCGTTAAAGGCCTTCCGTTTGAAGGACCTCGAACACTGCCGTAAACTTCTATGCAGTCTCCGCTGATAAGTTGTCTCGCGACACGGCTTAAAACACCGCTTGGTTCATATGCGGCGCAGTCAGCCTGGGCACTCTCGTCTCTGATTGAAAAAATGATGTGCCTTCCACGAATCATCTTCGGGTTCGCTGCTATGACTCCCTTTGCAATCACTGAACTGTATGGTCTCAGCTGGCTAAGATCATTGATTCGTCTGAGATGTGCGTCGGTTCCTTGGTTCGTGCGGAAAATGAGCCATCTTTCAACCGGTTCGAGTGGACTGACCATTTCGAATGCTTTCTTCACGATTTCCGGGGTTTCACCTCGGATGCCGAAGAGAATCGGGTCTGGTCCTCGAGGCGTTATGATGACCCTGTGTCTTTCCGTGTCGACGTTGTTGAACGTATGCGGAGCCGTTGCTTTGTCCATCTTGATGATTGATGCTTCGTCCACTCTCCGTTTCAGTCCATAATTTTCTGGAATTCGATACGCAAGAATCTCGTAGGTGCAGTCTCTTCGAAGCGTTTCACCGATGGCTGCCAGGCTGCCTATGATTCCTCTGCCATTCTTGAAACCCACTGCTTCTCCGCTAAATTTCGTCAAAAGTCTCGAGGCGTCCTTGAGCGTCACGATCCCCGTTATAGCATGCTCTCCAAAAACTCTGAGTTCCTTCGGGATTCTCGCTTTTTCAAAGAAGACAACACCCGGGTCTGTTCCTCTGAACTCCAAATCTGCGTTTTCTTCAACCGTGGATATGGCTGTCTCTTTTATTTCGTTCTCGGCGTTTTCGTCGTATTCTATTCTGAGGCACAGCGCCCCGTTTCCTCTGGTCTTCCACGGCACATTAGGATTTAGCCTAATCAGGCTTGGATAATCGATGAAGCTGGCACTGAGCTTCTGCAGTTTCTCTACAAGCAGGGCGGCAACGTAGGTTGTGCAACCCTTTCTCGTTGAGTCTGTATCGTCCAGTCCTATGTGCAATGTTTTCATGGACATTCGTCTAAACTCAGCTATTCCGGAATTAGAAATCGGGGCGAGATATAAACGAAGAATTGTCTGTTCCAAATAAAAAAGAGGGAATGACTGCTATTTCTTGGCCACTTCTTCTACAACGATCATGGTGAGCGTTGATCTAACCTTGTCGAGTCTTCTGACCTTCCACGTGACGATTTCCTTAAGCTTGTCCATCGTGTCTGCACTCACTTTGGCAATGATGTCGTAAACTCCGTAGACAGCGTTTGCCTGTTCTACTCCTTCAACCTTCTTCAAGTCTTTAAGCACGTCACTTTCTGAGCCGATCTCGGTGTTGATTAACACGAAAGCTGTTGGCATTTAAATCTCCGCAGTATTGTTTGCGTGTATGCATTAAAATATTTTGCTACACTTTGAGGCGAACCCTTCGTGCCTTCTGCTTTTTGTTCCCTGCTGGGTTGGGCCTGTCTTGCTTTGTCCCTTTTCCTGATAATACGGATACGCTTATCTTTTGTTTTTAGACATTAGACTATCGGGCTTTGAGTATGCTTAAAGATCCTGTAACAAGCCGTGACATGCGAGCGTTAGAGTTGAACGCGGAATACTTTGGTGTTTCTAGGCTCTTGTTGATGGAAAACGCGGGGCACAACGTTGCCTTGGAAGTCGCTTCACGGTTTACGCCGGGGAAATCTGTGGCGGTTTTCTGTGGCTTGGGCGGAAACGGCGGCGACGGTTTCGTTGCGGCTAGGCACCTGTCCTGCATGGGTTTCAAGGTTAGGATCATACTTGCAGGAAAGGCCAGAGAAATCTCCGATAAGGCGGCTCTTGAGAATTGGCATGCTCTGCAGTTTCTAAGCGAGGCGATTCCTGTTGAAGAGGTTTATGACAGCACACTTGTGCCGAAGGCAACGGCGGACATAGTGATTGACGCGTTGCTTGGAACAGGCGCTAAGGGAAGCTTGAGGCCGCCTATCTTGCAGCTTGTTGTGAGAATTAATGAAATGGATGCCTTCCGAGTTGCGGTTGATGTGCCGACAGGAATCGATGCGGACACGGGAACCGTCTCGGGTGAGGCAGTGAAGGCGAACTTGACCATTACTTTTCACAGATCAAAGAAAGGATTGGGGAAAGCAAAGAAGTACGTGGGCGAATTGCTTGTGAAAAGCATTGGTCTACCCAAAGAGTTTGAACAGTTTGCAGGGCCAGGCGATGTTCTGCTGGTTGCCAAACCTCGCCCGTCCGAGTCCCATAAAGGCGATTTTGGACGTTTGCTGGTTGTCGGTGGAAGCGAGACCTTTTCAGGAGCACCAACTCTGGTCGCACAAGCTGCCCTACGCACTGGCGTCGACTTGGTCTATGTTGCTGCGCCAGAAAAAACTGCCTATGCTATTTCGTCTCTGTCTCCAGATATCATCACCATAAAACTTGAAGGAAAACACCTAAACCCAAACAACTTGAACACGTTGAAACCCTACGTCGAAGCCTCCGACGCCGTTGTTCTTGGTCCGGGCCTTGGATTGCATCCTGAAACCAGAGAGGCCGTCAAGGGAATAGTCGAAGCCGTGGAGAAGTCTGGAAAACCCTTGCTTCTGGACGCGGACGGCCTGAAAGCCTTTGCAAATTTCAAGAGAAAACTGGGTGTGCCGTTGGTGTTGACGCCTCACGCCGGAGAATACGCAACTCTGACAGGGAAGAAACCGCCGGAACCCCTTTCTCAGAAAGTTCTGCAAGTACAGAGGACCGCTGCAAGTTTGAACGCAACAGTGCTGTTGAAGGGATCTGTTGACGTTGTTTCTGATGGCACACGCGTCAAACTCAACTTCACGGGCAACCCTGGAATGACGGTCGGCGGCACCGGGGACGTGCTTTCGGGAATCGCTGGAGCCTTTCTCGCTCAGAAGGCGGACTGTTTCGAAGCTGCCGTTGCCGGAGCTTTTGTGAACGGTGCTGCAGGTGACTTTGTTTTCGAAGAATTTGGGCCTCACATGGTTGCCACGGATCTCATCCGACACATACCGAAAGTTCTGAATGATCCCATGAGTCACTTGAAGGTGCAGAAGGCACGTGCAAAGACAAGTTAGAATCGTTGTCTACAACGCGAGACAATGTGATCCCAAGAAGTGCACGGCTCTGAAGCTTAAACGATTTGGATTGGTTCGCCAAGTGGTTCAGCTACGGTTTCTGCCAAAAAGAGCGGTCGTGCTTAATCCGTTCTCCGAAATCGCCTTTTCCCCCGCTGACAGGGAGCGCATGGAAGACTTTGGTCTAGTTGGCTTGGATTGCAGCTGGGAACACGCTGAAAAAGTCTTGCTGAAACACGTGAGGGGAACATCCCGATGCCTGCCGATACTTGTTGCGGGCAACCCGGTTAATTTTGGCAAGCCCACCAAACTCACAACGGCAGAAGCATTGGCAGCGGCTCTTTACATCGCCGGGTTCAAGGATCAGGCAAATGAGTTGCTGTCCATTTTCAAGTGGGGACACACCTTTCTGGAGCTGAACCATGAAAGACTGGAAAGCTACGCGAAAGCAGAAGACAGCACAGGAGTAGTGGAGCTTCAAGAACGCTTCATGTCGAATGGAAAATCGCGCGCGCCAGAATTGTTCCGAAAGGTGAGGAAAGAAGATGAGTGAACTGGAATTCCACGTTGGGAATGCTAAAATCTGTCTTGTTCAAGGAGACATATCCGACATGGATACTGATGCTGTGGTAAACGCGGCCAATTCGTCTCTCATGGGAGGCGGAGGCGTTGACGGGGCAATCCACCGGAGAGGTGGGCCGAAAATACTTGAAGAATGCAAGCGTCTGAGAGCCAGAGAATGGCCAGGAGGGCTTCCGACGGGAAAGGCAGCAATGACCACTGGAGGCAATCTCAAGGCCAAATACGTCATCCACACTGTTGGACCCATCTGGCGTGGAGGCAACCAGAAGGAACCTGAACTCTTAGCAGACGCCTACCGCAACAGCTTGAAACTAGCAGTTTCCAAAGGACTGAAAACCATAGCGTTCCCATCGATCAGCACAGGCGCATATGGATACCCCATTGAAAAAGCCAGTCGAATAGCCTTGGCAACTGTTAACGATTTTTTGGAGAAAGAAGACAACCTCGACAAAGTGATGTTTGTTCTTTTCTCAAGAGATGACCTAAAAATCTACAAAGATGCAGGAAAAGAAGCCCTAAGATAGCGCGCGTTTGATCCGTTAGGACCTAGGAACGCATCTGAGCTTCTTGTTAGCCCGAATTGACATGTCCTGCTAGGTTACGGTCTATATCCTTCAAGAACACATAGTGCTAGAGCTGCTGCAAGTATGTCTGCAGTCGTCCCGGGATTCAGGAGATTGCTACATTTTCTGAGCTCTTGGTCAAACTCGCTCAAGCTTTTCTTGCCGACAGGAGTTTCAATTCCGCCGAGGTTCAGGACCTCTCTGGCTTTCAGTGAAATCTCACGTGATTTCTCAATGCCCGTCTTCCTAGCTATGAACGTGTCTGGAACTTCTGCAAGAACCTCCAAAAAGGTTTGGACTATGGCCTCACTTGGATCTCCCTCTTCTTGCAGTCGTTTGGCCAGAGATGGATAGGCGAGATCGAATGTTACTGGATAGTTGTTCACCCACTCGGAACATATCGTGTCATATTTTTCGGCTATTTTGAAGACCTTATACAAGGATATTTTATCGTGAAGTATTCTATTCACTGAGTCTGGGTCGTTGATGTCAAGGGCTGGGGCCTTTCCAAGCCCGCTGGGGTTGGCGATCTCTATTGCCGCGTACACGTTGACGGCATCTTTAGGTGTGGTTGATTCTATTACACGCTTCAGGTTTCTTCTCAAGCATTGGGCGTCAAGATTCCCTGTTGCTGGAATCATGCCAGCAGCAACCGCAATCGGGGAAAGCAAAATCACTGCGCCCAGTAGCGTATTGCCACCATGTTGCCAAGCGTTGATATCGGCTACGCAGTTCTTTATTAGCTGCCCCACTCCAACATCGGCTGCATCAATTTTCCCTTGAGAAACAGAGATTCCCTGTTGAGCAGCAGCTTCAAAGGAAGAAGCGGCGGCGACTGCAGAAGCAAGAAAATGGTCACAGTGAGTCTTCTCGAAGTTGGTCACTACACTCACGTTGCCGGGTTTATGGGCACTGACTTCTAGTAAAATGGCCAGTTCAAGACATCGCGCGATGTGTTTTGCCCCATGATTTGCCTTCATTTATGTGGCCCCGTCAGGTGGACCCTTACCGCGGAAAGTTTTATTAACATTGTGTAAAAGATTACAATGCAATGAACAATTCTACATAGACCCGGTGACATGTCCATGCAGCCAAGAACAATCATGAAATCGCCAGCTCTTGTTGCGACATTTATCTGTGTAAAAAATCGCACAGCGATGAAACAGTTGACATCAGGTGGTTGAGTGTTCGCAGGCCAGAAATACATTACGAGCTCGGTGTTCTTGGCTTTGACTGCGATGTGGGTCGCATTGGTTCTTGTGTGCGCTCTGTTTCCAGCATACCCGGTTCTTGGAACTTCCGCTGTAATCACCATGGCAAGCATTATATCCTCAGCCTTAACGGCTCCAATTCTTGGACTAGCTTGGGGCACTTTGGCTGGGTTCGCTTATGGATGGCTTGTTCCTTATGTGAACCCGGCTGCCTCAATAGGGCTCTTGACTTTCTTGAGTCCAACAATGGCAGCTGTAATGAGTGGGCTAGTATTGTTTAACCGTTGGAAGGAAGCGACTTTGATTCTTTCCGCTGAGATTGTAATATGGTTCTTGCATCCGTTTGCATGGTACCAAGCAATGCCAATCGTAACATGGGAGTACTGGCTAGCTATGGCACTCATCATTGTTCCTCCCATACGAAAATGGATCATCAGCACATTCAAGAGCAGAAATCCGGCCACTCTGCCGATAGCTTTGTGGTGTCTTGCGTGGATTGCACGAGCAGGAGGGGACGTCGTAACTGGCAACAACATCGCTCTGTGGGTCAATAACTGGGGTGGTCCAAGCAACTACCTATACTGGGTTCCGATGACTGCATACTACGCCATTGCAGATTCATTGAACTGCCTTACGGGAGCAATCATTGGCACAGGCGTGCTTGTCGCTCTCAAAAAAGCCAACTTGCGATTCATTGCCGTTGACTTCTTAGAATCGAAAATGCCACGTTGACTTTTCTACCGCTGAGAATATAGAAATGTGTTGGTAGAGACGTTTCTGAAGCAGTCATTAACTTCATAATGTGAAATGGCGGAGAAGAACAACTTTTTTTAGCGCACGCTCAAGAAAGGTACAGAAGCTTTTTAGTGTAGACTGACCGAGATATATTGCCAAGCCTGAAAGCAGGAGGCAGAGTGTTGAAAGACGTTGAGTTGAAGCTTGTTTCGGAGCTTATGAAGGACAGTCGCAGGAGCGACAGAGAACTGGCCAAGGTTTTAGGGATTTCGCAGCCTACAGTTAGTAGGGCAATCAGTAGGCTCGAGAAAGAAGGCGTCATCAGGGAATACACTATGATACCTGATTTCTGTAAGCTGGGTTTCAATCTTATGGCAGTTATCATGTTCAAACTAAAGTCCATATCTCCTGAGGAACTTCAGGAGTTGCACAGAGCAGCGCGTGAATTAGACAAACAAGAACGTCGCCCGTACCTCCTCGTTATGGACGGGATGGGGATGGGGAAGGAACTCGTAATTATCTCGTTCCACAGGGATTATGGAGACTATGACACTTACATGAGAGATGTGAAGGAAGCAGCAAACTCTAAGATGGTGGCCTATGTGAACGTGGATGACATCGAAGGTTTTCTGATAGACTTGAACTATAAGAATCATTATCAAACTATGACATTCTCAAGAATGGCCGCTAATCTTCAAACGAAAGAAAGCAAAAAGAAAGAATAGACAAAGTGGAACTGGGCAAGTTTAAAGTAGGAATGAATGATGTTCGGCTAGACGTGCGAAATGTGGTAAGAGACGTTTGTGGAGCAGTCGCCGACTTCGTATTGTGAATTGCAGGGAGGAGAACCGTCTTTTCATCTGGTGATGTGTGTACCTGTCTTTTCGAGTAGTGCATTTTCCAGGTTTTCCGGGTTTGTGATAATCGCTTTTCTTCCTCCGTGTTCAAGGTAGTTGATGATAGCTCGGATTTTTGGGCCCATGCTGCCTTGGGGGAAATGTCCCTGTCTGTAGTATTTCTTTGCTTCGGGTAAGGTCATCTTGTCAAGCAGCTTTTGGTTGGGTTTGCCGAAGTTCAACGCGACTTTTTCCACTGATGTGGAGATGAGAAAGAGGTCGGCTTCTAGGCCTATGGCGAGGATGGCTGAGGCGTAGTCTTTGTCGATGACTGCTTCCACGCCTTTTAACTTGCCATTTTCTTTAATAACAGGGATGCCTCCGCCTCCTGCGGCGATGACTACAACCCCCTGATCAACAAGAGTCTTAATAGCGTCCTGTTCGATGATGCGCACGGGCATGGGTGACGGAACTACACGTCTCCAGCCGCGCCCTGCGTCCTCGGCTACGCTCCATTTGCGTTCCTTTCGGTATTTTTCGGCTTTCCTTCTACTGTAGAAAGGTCCTATGGGTTTGGTGGGGTTGCTGAAGGCAGGATCATTCTTTCTCACGAGGACTTGGGTCACGACCGTGGCAACGGGGTTTTTGATGTCCCTTGATAGGAACTCGTTGTATAGAGACTGTTGAATCATATAGCCCAGGTCACCTTGTGTCTCAGCACCGCAAGAATCAAGCGGCACGGTGTGCACGGCCTTGCTGGCCAGTTCGGATCGCAAGAGGATGAAGCCGACTTGGGGTCCGTTGCCGTGGGTTATGATGACCTCCCAGCCTTTTTCCACCATGCGGGCTATGTGCGCGCAAGTCTCTCTGGTGGCTTCAAACTGGTCAGCCACCGTCTGATGATCTTCGTCTGTTATCAGAGAGTTTCCACCGATGGCCACAACTGCTGTTTTCCTCAATTGTCCTTCCTTCTATGGTTTGAAGATGACTTATATTGAATTCGAATCGTCTATAAATAATGAGCGAGGGCTAGCCCATTGAGAAGCCGAGTCAAATGGCTTCTTGAGGATGATGATTCAAGGATGTACTAGATTTGAAATGTGCAGCGTCCTTTAGCAAGCAGTAAGCTTTTTCTTCGAGATCAGCGATTTGTGCGATGAGCTTGGAGCACTCTGCACCGTCTTGGTTCATAGCTGTTCTGCATAACTCATTGAGGAGCTGACCTGATTTCATAAACAACTTTGACGTGGCAACCCATTTATTAATCTTGTACTTTTTGCCAAGGCTTTCAAGCACATCTGCTTGGGCGAATCTCATGCCGTCACTATGCTCGTAACTGCTTGGAAGTTCTGGGGGAGTTGTTGCATAGGTCACTAGGTGTTTGAAGCATTCCTCGTTGTTCCATAAAGAGATTTCTTTTGCGAGCTTGCGCATCGCAGGGATGCCAAACATCTTGACTGGAGGCTTCAGCATCTGCTGGGCTTTAGAAGCAAACCCGTTCCTTGCAACTTCAAGCTCTGACGGAATTGTCCTAGTAAGCTTGAAGACCCTGAACGTGTTCTTCTTGCTCATTCCGGGAACTTTCACGTCAAGAGCATTTTCGAATTCAGCGTATGGCAATTGTTGAACGTCTTTTCTGCTGCAATCGTGCACGAAAACCATCTGCTTCTCGTCATCGTATCCGACGACCAGAAAGTAATGAATCGGCACGTGAACCTTGCTGTACATCTGCGGATAGTAGTGAAGGTAGTACATGTCAAGTGCTCCTGCCATGACGGGCTCATTCTTGTCGATGAATTCCTTAATCTCAGAGAACGTTGTCTTGAAACTCTTTCCTTCACTCACTATCTGGTTGAAGCCGACTATCTTCTCAAGGTTGCGGAGCAGGTACTTTGGGTTGGTGTTCCAGTAAACCATGCAAGGCGGCTTGGCACTCTTGAATTTTAAGTACGCAAAACTCGCCATGCCTCCCACGACAGAGAGCAGAAAATCAGTGAAATTGCCTCCTTTCCAAGCAAGTGCATCTTCCAAACCGTTGACATAGCATGTGTAGTCACAGAACTTGTGAGGAATTTGAATGATTTTATGCATGAGTGAACCTCCGAATCATTGTCTTTAGAATTCAGTCGATCGATAAGCTAAGCTAATAAACTTTCAACAACAGATCCTTGTCGTGTGCGCTCCTGAAGAACGTGTTGTGACCAGCGAGGAGATGATTGATAAGCAGATGTCCAGCTTAAGTTTCAGGGCCATGGCCTTCACTTTCAAGATTAGAGATTTCTTCAGACCACGCCGAGATGTTGTGAAAGAAGCTGGGATAAGGGAAGGTTTCAGTGTTCTTGATTATGGCTGTGGGCCGGGTAGCTATGTGAAAGCTGTTGCTGAGCTTGTTGGAAAGTCTGGAAAAATCTATGCTTTGGATGTCAATCCACTTGCGGTTCAGACGGTAAGAAAAATCGCGGCAGAGAATGGGCTGACGAATGTGGAAACGATTCTTTCTGATTGTAAAACGGAATTGTCAGATGAAAGCATAGACCTAGTCCTTCTGTACGATACCTTTCACGATCTGACGAATGCCGATGGGGTGCTGGAAGAGTTGTACCGTGTTTTGAGACCTGAAGGAGTTTTGTCCTTCAGTGATCATCACATGAAAGAAGACGGGATATTGTCAAGGGTGACAAGCAAGGGACTGTTTAGACTGCTGAAAAAAGGAGAGAAGACTTACAGTTTTGTGAAAGAGGAGCCGTAGGGGACTGGAACCAGCGCTCCGTGTCAAGCTTTGGTGATGTTTCTCCAACCACGGTTTTTCACTTGCGCGCGCGTTGATCGTAGTTTAGCATGTGCTGGAACCCGATTTTACGAATTGCCTCGATTACTTCTTGAAAGTCGGTCATATTTCCACAGGGTATTCCATGGCTTTTGCACAGTTTTGCCAGCCTAGAACCTTCAATTGCGAATGAATAGTCGGCATCCTTGGCGGCAGCATAGTCTGCTAAACCATCACCTACGTAGACGACTTTCCTGCCATGACTCTTGTAGTGTCTGACCATGTCGTGTTTGAAGTTGTCGGATGTTCTGTCAAACAGTGTTGGAAAGGTAAACCTGATGCCGTTGGTGCTGAATGCGGTCTTTGCCGTGTAGACTTCCACCAAGTCCTGGCAATTATTGATTTTCAAAAAGTGGTTTATGACAAAATCTAATCCTGCACTGACTATTATGAGAGGAATGCGGTTTTTCTTGCAACACTCTGCCAGTTTCTTAAAGCTCGGGCGAAAGGTTACCACGTCCTTCAGTTCTTCTAGTATCTGCTCTTCTGATGCTCTCATGAGCGAAAATTCTTTGTTCAAACATTCTTCAAGCGTGATTTTGCCGTTCTCGAATTGCCTGTCAAACTGTCGCCAGTCTCCTTGGGTGAATCTGGCTAGAACCCACTCCGCGGTATCGACTGTCGTAATCGTGCCATCAAAGTCACAGAGCACCACAAGTTTCATGAGATCGGCCACTCGCCCACCCGAGCAGAGATAAGTTCGGGTCAAGTATACCTATTCGTCTTGAGTTATGAGCTTTGCTTCGTGGATTGTCTTATTCTGGGAGACACCAGGAAATCTAATCCTCAACAATTGGTGCTTTGCCCAAGTTGACAAACGGAATTGTTTTTATGTTGGATTTCGGAGTCACAAGCAAAGTGTGCTGATTCGAATTGACTTTTTCGATTGAAAAACTCCTTGGGACTCTAAGAGCGGTGTCGGATGAGCAAGACGCGAATGCGGCAGTGGCTCTCCTTCTGAAGCTTAAACACGGAGAACCGTATGTTCTCTTTGTGAGGCGGGTTCAGAACTCTAGAGATCCATGGTCTGGGCAGATGGCGTTGCCTGGAGGAAAACGGCAGGCAGAGGACAAAGATCTGAAGGCAACTGTAATTAGAGAAACGCTGGAAGAAACAAACATAGACCTCCACTATCATTGCCACTTCCTAGGAGTAATGTCGGCATTTCAGTCGGAACCCAAACCTGAAATCAAGGTTCTTCCCTTCGTCATTCTCGTTCAAAAGGAGTCATCGATAAGATTGAACAAAAAAGAACTGGAAGAGTACTTTTGGATTCCTGTTGATGAGCTTGTTAGAAACAGAATGAAAGTGAAATTCAGCTTCGGCGAATTCCCCGCTTTTGCTGTGGGAAGCACAATCATCTGGGGACTCACCTACAGAATTGTTGAACGCTTCATAAGTTGCCTTGAAACTGGAAAACAAAGAAATGACAATCGTCCAGGCGCATAATAATACCCTTTTTAGAGGAGGGCCAAGAGTGCACAAGAAGACCAGGCAGAATAATGCTGGGATTGACGGTTTGTTTTATTTTTTCGTAAGCCACAGATTGTAGGCATTATCGATTGCGCCTTTCAGTGTTGAACATTCCGTACCAGGAGGAAAAATCCCTGGCAGCTTCAACCAGACATTATTTTTCAAATCGAGAAGTTGAAGAGTTACAAAGAAGGGAACATCACCTAGTTTGGTCATGAGATTTCTCTCTTGACCTTTAGATGACCCACCAAAATCGCAAAAAGGTAAAATCCAATAGTCTGTCAGACCTTCTTTGTAGAAAATCATTTTCTCGTTTGTAACTAGGAAATGTTTCTTTAAATTTGTCCAGTTCTGTTCGAAAATGATTCTTTCTTCGGGATATGGTGCCAAGGTTTCAAGAACCATTTCTGGAAGATTGTTTCTCATCAGTTTCTCACTTTGCTCAATTTTCTTCATATCAAGTTGGTTCATGATTATTCTTCCAGTTTCCACAACATATTTGACACCACAGCACTTGCATACACTTTCTTGCAATGACACTGTAGCTCCGCAATTTTGGCACAGAAGGGGTTTAACAGACATGTGAACCATTCCCACGAGAGACACTGCATCTAAATTCTAATAATGCTTCTCCCTGGTCTCTGCAAACCTCTTCCGTTCTCGTCACTTCTCTTTTCTCTAATTGCCCATGGTTGTCTCTATGCATAGACTAGCTATAAGCAATCTTCTTGACAATGGCGATGTAGTAGGGTTCTCCAGTATCCAAGAACTCTTTAACCTTCCACCCTGTGCCAAAAAGAATCTGTGCCATTTCCTTCCCTGATACCATTAAGTAGTCAAACCATTTGCCGATGTATTTCTGGTATCTTATTCGGATTCTCACTTGTCCGCTCATTCTGCCTTTTCCCTTGTTCAGTTTGTGATAATGCAGATGTGCGGGGTTGTCAGTCTTGTAAGGATCTCTGGATGTGGCCATGATCAGAGCATCTTTGGAAGTCATTCTGTAGAACTTCTTGAGAAGTCTTCTTGCTTTTTTGAAACTGCCAAATAGTCCAAAGTTGTTTGCCATCATAATGATTGTTTCAAAAGAGTCCGGTTTGAAGTTTACAGCTTCGATGGGCATGACTCTGGTTTTCTTGAGACCTCTTAGCTTGCACACTCTAATGGCGAGAGGAGAAATGTCAATCCCAAGCACATCAAACCCTTTCTCCTGCAAGTACAACGAGTGCCTACCTGCTCCACAGCCTACGTCCAGGACTCTTCCTTTCACAAAATGCATAGCCTTTTGCTCTATGGGAGACCAGCTCTCATAGTCAGAAAAATACATTCTTGTAGACATAGCATCGACAAAGCCATCATCTCTTTCCACTATCTCATGGACCTCTTCTCCCTTGTAGGCAGCAAGTAATGCCTGACCAAAAGCATCTTCTTCAGGGTTCAGTTTCTTCATGCCAAATCATTAGTCACGTCTTTCTCTGAAGTTCTTATGACTTGCGGAAGAATCAACTGTGTTCCGCTTTCATTGGCATTCAAATTAGCTGTGAAGGACTTAACTTGCTCAGCATCATTGAGATCAACATTCTTGGCCTAAGACTTTCAGAGTTTTCCGAGTGTTTCTGAGTGTTGCTTCTCTCAAGCCTTGTTCTTCAATTGCTATAAAGGTATTGAATATTCTTTTGAGGTCTGATCAGAAGGGATGTCATACAGTCTATTTAGGCTGGCGTGCTTGTTCTAACCCTGCTGAGAGTGGAGACTTCTCCCGTATTCCCGATTGACATAGATATCGCCAAAGAGAAACATTGGGAAAGACGCTTAAAAAGAGTGATAGAGAATACTTCTAGTGACGCAGAATGAACAACACCAAACCAGTCAGATGTCAGAGATGTGGAAAACCTTTGGGTTATGTGACTGTGTTGGCAAAAGGTCTAACATCGTTTCAGCAACCTATTCAAAACCTCA
>Ga0315279_10001239_pt1 | contig 43303 bp, 54 predicted proteins | sample YL17G06_20_MG_FD_203694 | JGI IMG/M metagenome (GOLD analysis project Ga0315279, IMG submission 203694) | Sediment microbial communities from Yellowstone Lake, YNP, Wyoming, USA - YL17G06_20 | ecosystem: Environmental > Aquatic > Freshwater > Lake > Sediment | place: USA: Wyoming | collected...
GCAAAGCCTATCCTAGCGGTTAAATTAAACTACAAGGATTGGCAGATAATAGATTTAGAAAACGGAATTCCAAAAAAAGTTGATTAAGAACGTAAATTTCTTGGAACGTATTTTGGAACTTTTTCTTTACTAATATCAATTCCTTTTTCAGTTACTACAACAAGTCCGTGCTTTTCATAGAACTTAAAAGCAGCTTCAATTCTTTCTTGACTTTCAGATCTAGGTTTATCATGAAATTTATCTAACATAGAAGCAACATAACTAGGTTTATTAAATGCTTGTTGTCCATAACCAAAACTAGAAACTAGGTCATGAAGAACTTCTCTACAATAATCATCTTCTCTTAATCTTCTAGATACCTCATCTTCTTTAGAGATGGATGCTACTTTCATAATCTTTAATTATCAAAAAGATATATAAAATTAACTATTACAACCGAGTTAATTTTTTAGAGGCTTCTTACCTTTTTGCATTTCGAACAAGGTAGATATTCTTTGAGTCGTGTCAGCTTCGTCAACTCCTTTATCTATCCTGATTCTAATGAACCTTGGAAATCTTAAAGCATAACCAGAAGAATAAGTCGGACTTTTCTGTATCTCTTCACAAGCAACTTCAATAACAACCTTTGGTTTTATTTTTACTTCGTTGCCTTTTTCAAATTCTATATAAGGTTTTAATAACTTAGTCATATCTTGCAAGGTTACGTCTTCTGCATTTGTTTTCTTCTCCTTTACTCCTGTTCCTAGCATACCACATTCCAAGAACTTTCCTGTATCTGGATCTCTACAGCTTAATATGTAAGAACCTAGCCACCCAACTCTTTTGCCTGTTCCCCAAGTAGCTCCAGTTATGACTAAATCCAAACTTTCCATAACTGGTTTTACCTTAAGCCATCCTCCAGACACCCTTCTACCAGATTGATATTTCGCTTCAAGATTCTTCACAATCAATCCTTCATGACCTGCTTTCAAAGCTTCTTTGTAGAAAGTATCTGCTTCCTTCATATTGTTTGTAATCAATTGTTTTGCTAATTGAATTTTCTCAGGGACTGTTTTAACTATGCTTTTCAGAATCTCCCTTCTTTTTTCTAGAGTCTGATCAAATAAAGCTTTGCCTTCCAAGTAAATAATATCAAATAAGTTTAGTTCAACTGGAATCTCTTTTATTATTCTCTCTATATCATACTTTCTCTTTATTCTTTGAGAAAGCATTTGGAAAGGAACCGGTTTCTTATTTTTTGGATTTATTGCTACACATTCTCCATCAACTATACATTCCCTAGCCTTTAGATTATTTTTACACAGCTCCGCTACTTCAGGAAATGCTTTTGTAACATTTTCTAGTCTTCTTGTAAATATCCAAATTTTTTCATCTTTCTTATGAACCAAGAATCTGGCACCATCATACTTGTATTCTAAGGCTACCTTGTCAAAAGATTTTATAGCATCTTCTAAAGAGGGTGCTTTCTCTGCAAGCAGAACCATTATAGGTTTTCCTAAAACAATCTTAACTTTCTTTAGGCCTTCTGCCCCTCTTTCCTTTGCAATCTGCGCTATCTCTCCGTAATCAGGGTTCAAGAACCAAGCATTTTCCACATCCTCTGGTGAAATGTTAAAAGATTCTGCAATAGCATCTCTCACTATTCCCTCTGCAACTCCGATTCTTAATTCTCCTAGAATAGTTCTAACAATATATTTAGCCTCTTTTGATTTTGCTTGAATTAGTAGTTCTGTGATTAAATTCAATTTTCTTTCTTGAGACTTACTGCCAACTTGCTTTGATATTAGTTGTATATTTTCAAAGACTTTATCAATGGTTAGATTTTTTCTTCCTAAAGTAATTTGCTTTCTCTTAGTCGACAACTCTTCAACACTTATCCCCAAATCACCTGTTTTCTTGAAGTTTTTAACAACATCACTTTCGCTAATGCCGTAAGATTTTGAAATTGCCTTTATCATCAACTGATTTGCAACTCCGAGTTCTTCTTCACTCCAAGAAGGAAATACCCTACCATTTATCAGCAAAACTATCTTGGATAAAAGTTCCTTTGATGCTTCAACTAAAATTCTAGAAACAATATGGGTTTTGTCAAGCCTTCCAGACTTGCTTTCTAATTTTTCATAGATTTCTGCCAATGTTAAATATTCCATATAAAAGAATACAGCTTAACAATAAATAAAAGTTAGTTATTTTAAGCTGTTAAAACAATTAATTTTTATGCCATTTGACATTATAAAAAAATTTGGAAAAGAAACAAATACAATAGAAAACCCTGATGAACTTATTCAACCAGAAGTTTGTGAAACTTTATCAAAAATAATCAAAAAAAGAAGGTCTGTTAGGAAATATCTAAAGAAAGAAGTTTCAGATAAAGTTTTAGAATGGATTTTTGATGCTGCTAGGCATGCTCCTTCTACAGGTAATTACCAGCCATGGGAGTTTATAGTTGTTAGAAATGAGGATACTAAAAAAGACTTGGTATCAGCTTCTTATAATCAAAACTGGATGTTGGAAGCTCCTGTCCTTATTGTAGCATGCATAAACATGAGACTAGCATCAGCTGTTTATGGAGAAAGAGGAGCAAGGCTTTATGGAATACAATCTGTATCAGCTGCAATTGAAAATATTCTTCTTATGGCAGAAGCATTAGAATTAGGTACATGTTGGGTAGGTGCTTTCTCTGAAGTGGTAGCCGCCAGACTAATTGAATGTCCTGAATACGTAAGGCCTTGTGCAATCATAACCTTAGGTTATCCTGCTGAAGAACCCAAAATGCCTCCGAGGCAGTCAATTCAAGAATTCGTCCATATCGAAAACTTCGGAGAAACTCTTCAGACCAGATTTGTTAAACTGGAAAAAAAGCCAACTTATATGAAATTTACTTAGAATCAGATTAAATAGTTTATTTTAATCTTTTAGAATTAAACTCCTTTTCAACCTTATTAATCGTAACTTCATATTGAGCATTCGCATATTTTAGCTCTGCATATTTCTCAGCATCCTTTCTTTTAGTAAAGTACAAAATAGGCCTCCACAAACCTGAAGCTCTAGGCGAAACGATAACACCGCACCTCTCTAATTGATAATTACCTTCTGGTTTAAAGCTAAAAATTCCAGAATCTAGTAATTCTTTTACCATTTTATCATAATCTTCTCTAGAACGTGTTCCATATTCAAAATCCTTCTTTTCAATGAACTTTTTCCAGTTTACTTTTGTTATTTAACCACCCAAAATTTAATATAAAATTTTCATATTGTGGCACAGCCTCTTCCCATTCCTTTTTCACATCCACCTCTAAAGGCATGCTGCCAGGAATTATTTTCAGTTTGTCATTGCTAATGTAATGAGGAAATATTCTGTCGAAGTCGTAACCTAATCTAGGCAAGATATCTACAAAGTCCCTCCCAAAAAGTTTTGGGCTTCCTACTTCCATTTCTCCAGTAGACGAAAATTTTTTCCCAACGTAAACTACTTTCTCTTTTTCATTTTTTACAGTATAACGAGGAGCAAAACCTTTTGGTGGGAAGCCTGATACTACCAGACAACCTTCTTCATATTCACCATCCATTCTTTTGTAGTGTTCCGAATCTTGAAATGAATGACCCGCCTCAAAAAAGCAGGGAAAATCTAGTAAATCTTTGTTTTGAAAAGGCAAGCCACTTGAACCAAAACCAAAGTCTAAGTTATAAACCACATCAAAGCTGTTTTTGAAATACTTGTCTACAATTTCTCTAGCAAAATTAAGGGAATCCTTTCTTTCTGATGTCATTACAACTTTTCCTATATCGATCTTTTCTAAGGCACCCAATAACCAATACAACATCGGTCTTCCTAAAACTTCCAAAGAAGATTTTGAATAAGGGAATCTGATGTCATCCTTTCTTAATCTATATCCGGTTCCTCCCACAGCAATCAAACAGCACTGGGCATTCATCGATAATTAGTATTAGTTGTATAAAATAAGCATATTACATACACTTTTTTATACATATAGTTGTATATTATTAGTATGCTTACCAAGGATATTATTCAGAAAATAAACGAATTTGTGTATTCAAAGCCTAGGAGCGTTGATGAAATAGCTAAGTTAATCAATGTCAACTGGAGAACTGCTAACAGATATGTGGAGAAAATAGCAGTTGAAGAAGGCACTATATCTGCAAAAGTCTTCAGGGAGGGTTCCCCTGGAGCGTTAAAAGTCGTATTTTGGAACAATATAGAGAAGTTTCATGTCTCCGAAATTCAAGAAAGACTGTTTAAGCAAATAGAACGTGGTAGAAGAAAAGAAGACTTTAGTCCGTCAGAAATATTCCAATTTGTTGATAAGGATAAGAAGAAATTCAAGAGAATGACCAGAACTCAATATTATTCTTCAGCTAATTTCAAGGATTTCATAGAATATATTAAACAGGCAGAAAGACAGATTATGTTCTTCTCAGGAAATCTGACGTTCATAAATTACTCATATCAAGGAAAGACAGTCAAGGATGTTTTGGAAGAACTCGGTAAGAGAAAGATTTCTACAAAAATCATAAGCAGAATAGAACTAGCAGGAATAAATAATGTTGAAAATGCATTGACAATAAATAAAAGAATCGGCTATGACGCTATCGAATTAAGACATTGCTACCATCCTTTAAGGGCAAGCATAATAGACGACAAAGTAGCAGTCCTGAAAGAAGTTCTAGATCCAAGGAATTATGCAGGTGATGAACTGAAACATGAGACTTACATTCTTTACTATATTTATGATAAAGACTGGATTGAATGGCTTCAAAAGGTGTTCTTGAGTCTCTTCAGAAGCTCAGTAGACGCTAAAAAAAGAATAGAAGAATTAAAACTTTTTGTATAAGATTAAAAAAAGAAAAAAGGAAAGGAAGTTTTAGTTGTTTCTTGAAAAGAAAATCAAAAAGAAGGGAGCTTCCTCACCCTTCTTAAACTTAACTTCCTTTATTTTGTTCATCTCAGAATCACTGGGATGCCCAATTCACTTTCAGCTGTCCTTTCCAAGTCTTCTCTCTGCATTGGACCTAAAATGTATGGTGATTTTACACCTGTTATAATTGCAATAACTTGGACTTTGCCTGCATACTCTTGCAGTATTCTTGCTCCCCAGATTACTTGGGCATCTTGGCTTAGTCTCTTGGATATCAATTCTCCTGCCTCGTTAATTTCTGCCAATGTGCAGTCAGGACCACAAACTATGTGTATTAATGCTCCTAACGCTCCTTGGTAATCTACTTCAAGTAATGGGTGATTCAAAGCCTTTAGAACAGCATCTTTTATTCTTGATTGAGAGTCACTTTCACCTACACATATCGCAGATACACCACCGCACTTCATTATTGTCCTAACGTCTGCAAAGTCTAGATTAACTAGGGATGGTATTGTTATAGTCTCTGTTATACCCTTTATCATCATTGATATTAACTCATCAGCCAAAGCAAATGCTTGAGCCAATGGCATTGCCCCTGCATACTCTAATAGCTTTTGGTTCTCAATAACTACTACCGTATCCGTGACCTGTCTCATTTTTGACAGACCGTCTTCAGCCTTCTGAATTCTTGTTCCTTCCATTTTGAATGGCATGGTAACTGCTCCTACTACTATTGCCCCCAAGCTCTTAGCTATTTCTGCAACTACTGGGGCAGCTCCTGTTCCTGTTCCTCCTCCCATTCCTGCAGTTACGAATACTAAGTCTACGCCTTCTAGTAATTGTTTAATCTGGGTTCTCTGCTCTATGGCTGCCTTTTCTCCTATTTGTGGGTAACCGCCTGCACCTAAACCTTTGGTTGTATCCTTTCCTATCAACAATTTCTTGTGAGCCTTTGTTATTGACAAGTGTTTTGCATCTGTGTTTAATGCAATTATTTCTGATCCTGAAGCTCCCAAGTCTGTTAGTCTTGAAATTGTGTTGCATCCAGCACCTCCGCAACCTACAACCATTATTTTGGCTTTGTGCATCTGAATATCAAATTCTTCTGAAACTTTAGCTTCCCAGTCAACTCTTTCAGCTTCCTCTATCCTACCTTGTACTCCCGGTGATGTGGTGTAATTTTTATCGACTCCGAATGCTCTATTAAAAGCGGATTGAACTACGCTTTCCATTTATATTCACCTCATATCAAAAAGCAGTGTATGCCTCAGCATACTTTTAAAAATGATATGTATGTGCCAAGCACATGTTTTTTAGGATATATATTTTGTGCTCGCGAAATGCTTTTTAAACATCCCGCTTTAATCATACTCACAGAAAGAGCCCTAACAGTAGTATGCGATTACAAAATGTTACGTTGCCCGACGTAACGTGAAGTTCACGTTAATAATTGCCCGATTATTAACGAATTAGTAATCTATGTTTTCTTAAGTTTACTTATAAACATATCTGTATAGAAAAATATGTATTAAAATATCGAGTGATTAGGAGATAATAACCAAAAAATAATGAAAATTTTTATTGCTAATCCGTTATTGGCTTTTTTCTAACACTCAATTCACAATAAAACGCTGTATGAGGAGTTTTTGCATGGTAAGTTCTCGCCATTGAATCCTGTAAACCTATGTGATGGTTTAGATCTTCAACTGATTTTCATGCTCCATTCGAATCATCTAACATAGAGCACCCGAAGCAACCACATTTTGCCTTAAAATCTCTTAAACTAGTATATTTTGTTGGGTCAACTAAGGATCCCATTTCCTTGTATTTTACGGGGTTAACCCCAGGGTTAATTAATCTTTGTAATGCAACATTTTTTCTTGATACTTCTGTCATGATAAATCACTTACTCTTTAGTATGAGTGAATAAATATTTAAACTTTACGATAAAAGTCGTATAGTTTAGATTTAATTATTTATAAACATAAAAGTATTATTCTCAGTTATAAAGCTTTCTATGGGTATAACCTTGATATTATAGACTAAAAACACTAGGAAACAGCTCTATTTTCTCAATATCCATATAGAAATGGATTTAACCGAAACCGATCCTTAACGCGTGTTAATGTTAATTCTTACACACTTTCTACACATGAGAAAACGCATAGACATAACGCTGAACATCAAGACTATCGGAGACTTGAAGTTTTTGTCCAAACAGCATGATATTTCTGTCTCGAGGTTGCTTGAGACTTCTTTCAAAAAGAACAGGAGAAAGTGGCTTTGATGAGAACAATTTTAATAATTTTATTGAGCGTGTTATTTTTCCTAAGCATGATTTTAGGCGTAGATGTTGCTAGGACTTTAACAACATCAACCCCTCAACAGAAAAACACATCATTGTCAAAACAGGCTTTCCAAACCAAAAGGGAGATGATAAGATTATGAAACCATCTTCCTTATTGATTATAGCTGTTGTTATCGGTCTTTTTTCCACAGGGTTGCTTAGCTTTTATGCTGCCATCCTATCGTCTGCTGGATTGACAGCGCAGAACCTTAACAGTATGAACAATTCATCTTCTGTTATAACCTCATTGGAGGCAATGTATAACATAACGGAGGCGGGGCAGAACACCTCGGTCTCAACGACAGGCGGGACTGACATAGCCAACCAGAACCTAATATCTGCGGCAATCAACGGGGTAATGAGAGGATTATTCACACTGCCGAACTTTTTTATAAATCTAATATATGCGATGACAAGAGAATATGTTCCATCGTGGTTATTCAGCGGATTAGTAGCTGTCATAATGGTGGTAGTCCTCGCAGCGATATACTACTTTGTGAGAGGTGTCGAGGCATGAGAGCATTAGAATTGGTCATCAACAGGGATGATTTGGTTATCTTTCAGTATAAGACAGAGCCTCATTCTCCTTTGATTTTTATGAGACAAGATCTTAAAATAAATGACTTCAAGTCTCTTTGTAAAATGCTAGAGAAAGAGGGGATAAGATGGATTTGAAAATAATATTTTTAATCGGTCTGATATTCTTCTTGATGATTCTATCAATTACACCAAGCTCTCAATACAAGGAATATAATCCTCCTTACATCAAACAACAAGAGCCTAACCAAATCAAACCTTTAAGCGAGGCTGGGATTAAAGCGATTCCACAGCCTTTGGTTTTAGAGTGATACTATGGCAAAAGATTATACACCTATTCAAATTCTAGGAGTAAATGCCCTCGGTGGCGTATTAATTTATAGTCATGGAAAAGTCCAGACTGTCCCACCTTCTTGGTTAGAGGGAAAATCTACTTATATGTATAAAGAGTATGGACCTCCTTATCCTGTTTCAGGTGGAAGTGGAACGGTAAGAGAATTGGGAGGGGCTGGACCACAGGCTCAACCTCAAAAATTAATAACTTCCGATATTACCACAACAGAGGATATTAAGAAAGCTGTTATAAAAGCTGAGACAGAAGCATATAGACAGCCGATAACACAACCTAAAAAAGTTAGTAGATACTATGATCCTTCAACAGGGATGATGACAACAGAAGTATTTAATCCCAAGACGAAAACAATAGAGAAGAAAAGTTCTTTTTATGGCTATCCATCAGGGACACCTACAAGCATGACGACAGCCACGAGCAAAATGCCTGTCAATAGTTCTATGATGGGAGGTCCTTCCATCATCGAGGGAGTATTCGAGCCTTCGACCAAAGGATCATTATTACAGAGAAAATTAGAGGAAGTCCCAAAAGGATTTGCCTATGGTTTTGCTATGGCTGGTCCTTCTTTAATCTCTTTACCTTTCCAAGCTATCGGTTTAGCTAAAGAGACTATAACTCAAGGACCTGGGATATTGGAAGCAAGAGGAAAACAGGCTGTCTCTGAGTTCGGAATATCACTAGCGACCAGACCTGAATTCACTTTGTCATCCATCGCTGGTTCTATGTTTTTCGGAAAAGCATTGACAGAGGGAATAAAAGCCATGAGAGAACCTTCGAAGGTTCTAAGCGAGGGGGCTTTCAAGATAAAGTTAGGAGAACCTGAGGGAGAACTGACTAGAGGCACAGGCAAGGGATTGATATCAACTCCTTCAAAGGGTTTGGCTTCTCAAGTTGATTTCAAAGTGGCTATGAAAGATATTGGAGAGAAGACAGCTTTCATAGAAGAGGGAGAATTAATTTCTAAGAAACCCATGAAGTGGTGGTCAGGACAGACAGGCTCGCTTGTATCTAAAACGACTAAGACCGACATCGGTTCTTTGGGAGTTAGTGAGCCTCTCATCCCAAAAGAATTCAGCCTGTCCAAAAGCATAGGGCTTCAAGCCGGGGAGAAAGCTGTTGATCTGTCAGCAGGCATGGAGATTTCAGAGCAAGTGTTCAAGAGTCCCAGCATTGATATTTACAAAAGTCTTGGAGTGTCCCAGAAATTCGGCTCTAAGGATATTGGTCTATTAAGCTCTATGACAAAGATATTGAAACCTTCTGTTGAAAGCAAGGGAATAACAGGGACAGGATTCACTATTTTAAAATCAGGCCTCGAACAAAGCACAAAGTCCCTGGCTGATTTGACAGGGAAGATAAGCGAGATACATACAGGATTGATAAAGCCTTCCAGCTTTAATATTCCTCTTATTGCTCCTTTGACAGGGTTGACAAAACAGAAGCAGGAGACAAAGGCTCTGAACATCAACATAGGATTGCCAAAGACTCAGCAGAAGACCACATCAGTATCTATGACATCTATGCTAGGAACAGGACAGACTTCTATAACGAAGCAACTACAGAAGATATTAAAGCCCAGCACGAACATTCAAACCATCATCGGACCTTCAAAACAAACTTTTGGAATAGGCACTTTATCGAAGATAGGAATGAAGATGGGTTCGGCTCAAGCTTTCAAGCCTTTAGAACTAGAATTAACAAGGACACTAACAAAAACAACTCCATTCAAACAGACGAGACCACACACTCCTAATATTTCAACTCCTTTCTTTCCTTTAATTCCTTTTGGTCCTAGTCGTTATCCTGGTGTGGGAAGACCTAAGAATGTCTTTGGAGGATATACCAGGAAGCTGTCTTACACGCCTTCATTAGTTGGTATAGCTCTTGGTCTAAAGACTACCAAGATTTTACCATCTTATAGATTGGGAGGAATTCGTCCCATGCTGGTTAGTAGACCAAGAAGGAATGTCAAGCTTTCTTCTATAATAGAGAAGAGAAAGAAAGGGAAGAGGAGAAGAAGATGGTGGTAGATCTCTTAAAATTAACTGCTCTTACAATTCAACTTAAAATATTAACAAGCGTGATAGAATGTTTATTTAATAGATATTAAAACCTTATCAACATCCACATCAACACCTTTCATAACTTTAAACTATCAAGCACACACTCAATCCTTTAATCTATTCTATATTGAATAAAAGAATATTCACACCCATAATAAATAGTTAAGATATAATACAGCAGGAGGGACACACACACTTTAATTAAACTAAACATCATATCCTTTCAATTTAAGAATCTTTAAAGTTTGATAGATACTTTGAACTGATACACCTACTGTCTCAGCCATCTCTTTGACATTCATTCCTTCTTTCACTTTGTCAAGTATCGCTTGTTGTTTCTCTGTCAAAGGCTCTGTCTTAGGTTTCTTTAATTCCTCTATAGTCTTTAAGAGTTCTATTCTATTATCATTCAAGGCTTTAACTTTATTATCTAACATTTCTATCTTATCATCAAGCTCTTTGACTAAAGGATTAACTATTCCTTTGACATCAACAGGCTTTATGTTCTTGAGTTCTTCTATTCTACTATTAGCCATCATCAAAGCGTTCTCTATCTCAGAACATCTTTTATTGAACTTATCATTCAAAGGATCTATGATAGGTTGAATATCAGGAATAACAATATTGTCAATTCTAGCATTAAGCTCTGTATCCCTTCCTTTCAAAACCTCTATCTCTGTCTTCAAACTTGTCAAGCTAATATCAACACTATTAAGCCTTAAAGTATGCTTTCCTAAACTATTCCATAACTCTTTGTTATTGCTGAACATTCCCATGGTTACCACTTTTCCTTGTTCACTTTCCTGAATTTGATTATGACCTCAGGGTTTGTTTGCTCTATCTTCATCTCGATATTGTCTCCAGCCAAAAGCCCTGTCGCCTCGCAAATGCTCTTAGGGATGGAGATAGCCAGAGTCCCGAATTTATTGAGTCGTATGATTCTTACCATTTTTTAACACCTTTAATAAAATTCCTTTGATATATGATATACACGCGTTAAACATTCTGTTAAAATTCAATTCTTCGGCATAGTTTCATTCCCTTGAGCTACATCATCAGGCTCTTTGTTCTTCGATTTCATTTCAGGCAAACCCAAGACAAAACACATCAATCGCTTAGGCTTGCATTTTTTACCATAAAGCCTTTCAATCTCCGAACAGAGATCGCCGATATTTCTCATAGTCGTTAGTCTTCTATCCTGAAGGTATTTCTCCAGCCAAAACGACCTGAAGGTATTTCTCCAGCCAAAACGAACAATTTTCGTCTATGACGATTATAGGCTTACAATATCTCATTATTATCAATTCTTATTTTATATGTTTTACAAAGGCAAATTTCCTAAGTAAATTAACATTTTAGATCTCAATTTAGGCACTCCTGGAGCCAATAATTGTAGGAATATAAGAATTGTTCTCGTCAGTTGTTGTAGTAGAGTTATCAATTCCTTCAATTCCTATAATTCCTTCATTTCCTTCACTTCCTTCAATTCTTATTTTACAACATTCTTCATAAGTTGGGATATTTATGCTGATAATAGATTTTAGATGATATTTCTTAATAGGTCTTTTTGATTTTTCAGGATCCTCAACAAAACTATCAGTATCAAAAAATAATTCCTGTAATTTATCCAAATAAATGTAAATATTTGATTGAGAAAGGAAAGAGCATTTACCAGCTATCTCTGGAGCTGAAAACCACTCATCCTTATATTCTTTCTTACATAATTCTAAAAGTTTTTGCTGTTTCTTAGTCAGAGGTATCATCAAAGCATTTTGTGTTGTTTGCCTTAACGCTGTTATAGCTATATCATAATCCTTTGGATCGGCAATAACATAACCATCTGTATCTATTTCCCTTTGATATTGATGTAATGCTGTTGAGCATTTTATCAGGTCTAGAAGCCTTTGAAAATGAGTTCTCATTATGATATGCTCACTAGGATACGCATTAACTATAACATCAGTAAAAGGAATTTTAACCTTTATTCCTTTCAAATATCTCAAGGCATTAGTTATGTCTTCAGAATACTCAAAATGAGGATTAGCCCCTATTTTAGCCATCTCACTCTGTCGCTTCATGATAGCTTTAGTTTGATTTATACTCTCATCTAGAGTTAGAATAGGAAACCTTCTTAGCATTTCATTCTTTGGGTTTGCTGTAGCTGTAGTTATGATTATTACAGGCTTTCCTTTTATCTCAATATCTAAAGCTCTCTGATCTTTAACAACAGTAGCATAACTACCTTCTGAAACCATAGTCTTGAAAACTTCACAATTTAGAATCTCATCAGAAATATCTTGTAGATAACATATCTTGCCATTCCAATCCCACTCAGGCTCAAATTTTGAGTTATGCCAATAAGTGAAGGCTGTCGGACTTATTCTGGTTCTACTTTCCACAAATTCCTTAGGAAACAACTTCAAAATATTAGTAGCTATATAATCCTTACCAGCTCCACTCTCAGAATTTACACATAAACTATAAGAGGCTGTTTGATGATTTTCAACAAAGATTCCACAACAATTCAAGAAGATAGCCTTTATATTGTCATTTTCTCCCACAATCTTCTTAGAGAATTCTTCGGCCACTATGTTAAAAAGATTAGGATCTCTTAGTATTCTGATATACTCTTCTTTTTGTATTTCATTAGAAGTAGTTCTAAGAGAAAAACAACAATCAGCGTCATTCCAAACAATCTCCTTGATGGTTTTTAATTCTTTTTCAATCTCTAACTTTGATATCTTGTATTTTTTGCTTAAATATTTTACAAAGTCTTTCCTGGCTTCTGAAAGCGTCCTCATGGAGAATTGCTTGGGAAATCTACCCAGCTCATCCAATTCTTTTATTATTAAGATTTTATTTTCCATAGTTATCCTCTAAAAGTTTGATTGAAATAATGGAATGAACCGGTATGATCAGAACCCTGGCTTTGTTAAGGAACTGAATCTTAGCAGAAGAGTTATCAACCTCTGTCAAGACTCCAAAAAGATATTTTCCGGTAGAAGTTTCCACTCCAACCTTTAAACCGACGTATCTATTGAATTGCTCTTTTATCATTATAATCATCACTATTTTTTTAAAATAACCTGAAAGCTTCCATTCCCACGAGCTTTTGAAATAGAAATATATTTTTGTCTTTGAAGCATGGTGAGAACCTGAAGAGAAGTCGCTTTGTTGAATCGGAAAAGGATTGAGAAATACCTGAAAATTTCTTGGTGGGGTATGCCTGGCTGTATGTCCTGGTTATAACCTTTAAAACGATTTTCAAGCCTAGAAAAACAATAATTATAAAAATCGAAGCTCACGCGTTTATTAGTTTTGTATCTCACCATCATTATTAGCGACCTCTTTCCCAGAGATGAATCTGGGATTCTTTCTCTCTTTTAAAAAATTTAAGATTTCAACGAATGTTAGATCTTCAGGATTTTTCATTTAAATCTAACTCCCTTTTGATAACATCAGAGTAAGTGTCTCCTACTGATTTTAATTTAATTAGTCGATTGAGTAAAGTCCTATCAAGCTCAACCTTCACTTTATCGCACTTCCCCATAATGATAAAAGAAATGTGGATGGTCTATAAAGATTTTTTTAAGAAAATAGAAAATTTACCTCGTAAATTATAAACAACTTTCGAAGGTTTGATTAAAATTGGAATAAAGAAATTCGATTAACCATGCGTAGGGTTGGCTTCTCTACATTCAATAAACTTATCACAACTCTTACAGATGTTAGTTCTCTCATTGAATTCTTTGGATCCAAAACAGGAAGGTAGTTGGATAGTTTTAGCTTCTATTTCAAGAGCTAATGTTCTGACTCCTATTTCTCTCATGCTTCTACCTTTACAGGTCCCTGATTCATACTCAGCATTTGCTTTTTTAGATCATTGACTTCTTGAGAGAGATTTAATACAGCCTGGATAAGATTTCCCTGTAGACCTGTTGATGTATCACTTGCAACATTTTCACCATTCAATTCCAGGACCTTTTCCTCTAGATCTCTTCCACATAGATGAACGTAAGTCCCTACCATCTTGCTGTCCATCGCCCAGCCTAGATAGATTTTCATCTGAGCCTCTGTTAAGTATTTTGCTAAGAACGTGGCTCTGGAATGACGGAAGATATAGCTGTTGATGTTCTTTGTTATTCCAGCTTTCTCAGAACATTCTTTTACAATCTGATTAAGCCTCTCAATGCCTATTCCTTCAAAGATATGGCTCTCAGGATCTTTCTTGCTTATCAATAGCCACTCTTTTAGGAATCTAACTGAATTTAAAGTTGTTATAATTCTGATCCTTCTCATCCCTGTCTTTCCATCCAAAATAACAACTAAACCATTCTCATCTATTGTTATATCCTTATTCTTCAAACCTAGCAGCTCACTAGGTCTGCATCCTGAATCATAGAGCAGAGATAGTATGGCACGGTCTCTAAGTTTGTTAGCAAAGACTATTATTTTCTTAAGTTCATCTAGCGAGAGGATACCCTCAGGCAATTTTCTCTTTTTCTTGACTAGCAACCTGTATTCACTTAGATTAATGCTAGGCTCAGCCCATCTTACAAAGATTCTAAACATCATCCAATAGTCTAGTTTAGAATCATTGCTTAGATCTGAATTCTTTATAGCAAAAAATACCTTCTCACAGCCCTCTTTGTTTATGCTGCTGAGCTCCATAGAACTGATATATTTCCCTTTCAGGAAAGAAAGATATTTTTTCTTTCTCCCTTCTGACAAACCTCTTCTATCACACTGCAATAAAAACTTTTCCATTACATCTTCCATAACATCACCTCACCTTTTTATTTTCTCCTGTAAAACTTTCCAAATATCAGGCTCGAAGCAAATCTTTAAAAATTCTTTCTTTGCTTCCAATTCTTTTTGGGAGTCCTCATCCAGAGGCATACCGCATACATAGCAATATTTGTTTGTCTTGTCGTTTGGCGTATTACACTTGAAGCAATTTATCGGCTCAATTATTTTCTTCTTGATTTTCGGTTGTGTTATCCCATCAGCTTCATAGATTAATTCCTTAGTGTCCTGAGCCGAGAAGTGGGAATAAACAGAAGGCATATTGGAGTTCTTACTCCATCCAGCAAAATATTTCATGGCTGTATGGCTCAAACCTTTCTTATCTAAATCAGTTAATCGACTATGCCTGAATAGATGGCAAAAAACATTTTTATTGACTTTAGATTTCTTGGCACATCCCTTAATAATCATCTCCAGCGTAGAATCGCTTAACCTATGACCGAAGCTTTGTTTTGTCGCTATGAACATGGGAGAATCTGTTTTATTTTTGAAGGGGTGGTTGTTAAGCCAAGCTTTCAGAGAAGGTATTGAGAACGATAGAGGGACTTGCCTTTTCCCTGTCTTTCCATCAACGCAAATATAGCCTGTCCCATCAGAATCAGCCACAAAATCCTCGATATTCAAGTTTAGAATTTCTGATTTTCTACAAGCCGAATCAAACAAGACATTTAATAATGCCTTGTCCCTGGGATTGTCGGCTATATTGACCATTTTCTCTATATCATCTTCACTCAATAGGTCGCTAGATAGAAGGTTATTCCCATCTTTTTTAGGCATGGGGAAATCGGCTATCTCAGGCTTTTTCAACCACTTGAAGAATATCTTTAGAGTTGTGATCCTTTGCCTTATCGTATTTGGCTTCCTCTCACTTATCGAGTCTATGAATCTTTCCAAGTCCTTCTTATCAGCTTTCTCTATCGGTTTCTTTATGAAAATTTCTACTATCTTCAATCCCTTGATATAATTCTGTATCGTTATCTTGCTTAATTTCCTTCTTTCCAAAGCTTTTTTAAATTCTTCTAGCATATTTTATCATATCCTCAGGGTATATCTTAAACACGCGTTAATGTCTATAATCTAATAGGCATTTCTCAGTTATGCCCAGCTAGCTCAACGGAAGAGCGACTGCCTGTTAAGCAGTAGGTTGCAGGTTCGAATCCTGCGTTGGGCGCAATCTTTTATTTAGTCAAGTCAATAAAATAAAGTATGAAGAAACTAGCTCTGCTTCTAATTTTAGTTTTGTTAATAGAACCTACTCTCGTACTTGGAGATATAACAAACGGAAGCGATACCTACAACATGATGGTCAGTAGAATTAACAACATAGAGGGCATAACAGCAGAGTATCAGAACCTAATACTTAACCTGAATTCTCAGGGGGCTTTAGTTTCAAAAACAATAAAGCTTTTATCAGACATAAAAGACTTGATCTGGCAATCGAAAACGCTTCTAACTGAGAATAGTTATGATGAAGCAGGTGCAAAGCTGGAAGAAGCGCTTAAGCTACTTCCTCGTATAACTTTAGATGCTAGATCTTCCTTTAAGGTTAACAAAGGTCGCTTAGCTTTAGAAGAATCTTTATCATTGATTATAAACTCTAGGAAGCAAGGTTATGACGTTAAAAAAATTGAAGAACTTTATGATAATGCCAACCTTTTGTACAACCAAGCCAAGGAAAGTTATATGAATGAAGATTATGATAATATCGATTCTAAGATTGATTCTGTTTTAGACATAGCCAACAAAATCTCTTCTGAGGTTGAAATAATGAAAAATCCTAGTAATAATCAAAACACTATTAATGCGTTACCAACAGGTTTTATGATTAGTAACTATTCTTGGGTTTCTTTACCTGTTGTCATAACAATAGCAGCAGCTTTGATTATATTAAAAGTAAGCAAAAGAAGGAAAGAACTGAAGGGAATACACAAGTTAGTAAGAATTAAAAGCAGGATGGAGTAATAATTATTATGGGTAGAATAATAGGAATCCTATCTGGAAAGGGTGGGGTTGGTAAAACTACTCTTTCTGCAAACTTAGGCACTGTTCTATCTCATGAGTATAAAAAGAAGGTTGTCTTAATAGATGCCAATGTAACTGCACCCAACCTAGACTTGCATTTTGGTTTGTATGATGAATTCCAGTATACATTAAGAGATGTTCTTAATGGAAATGTTCCTATAGACCAAGCAATAAACCTTTGTTCTAGAACAGGTGTAAAGATAGTTCAGTCTCCCCTGTCTAAAGGGAGAATTAATTTGAAGAACTTGAAAAGCGTGTTAAAAAAGCTGGAAAAGACTCATGATTTTGTAATACTAGACTGCGCACCAGCTCTTGGAGAAGAGGTATACCAAATTATAGACATGATTGATGAAGCAATAATAGTAACCATGCCATTAATCCCTGAAGTAGCAAGCGCATTAAAGACAATAAACACTTTGAACGAAAGAAAAAAGATTATTCTAGGTTTAGTTGTAAACAGAGCAAAAAATAAAAATTATGAATTAAAAATTGACGAGATTAAGGCTGTAAGTAGACTGCCTGTTTTATCTGTAATACAAGAAGATACAAAAATTCCTCATAGTATTTCTCAAGGCATGCCTGTAGTAATATACGATAAAAACTCCAAAGTTTCTACCCAATTTAGGAGACTTGCAGCAAACCTTATAGGACAGGAATTTGAAGAGCCCAACGTTTTAGAAAGACTAGCTAGCTTATTTAATTTAAAGAGAAGAACAATACCTGTATTTGTTCAAGAAAACACTTTTTAAAATTTATCCTATATGATGACCTTCTCTCATCTTATCTGCAGAATACTTTATTATTCCTAGTTTTTCTGCTTTTTCAATAGCTTTATTTGGAATTACGCCATGAACTAAAAATGCATCAGTGTAAAATCTAGCAGGCTCTCCTGGTTTGGCTTCTTCTTTTAATAATAAAACGTTATCTTTAGGTGTGCATGCTTCAAGTGGTGTATTAGGTGTTCCTACAATGCTGTAAGATCTTCCGCCTCTACTTTGTAAAATTTTACACCAATCAACAACATAAGAAGGGTTTCCCTCACCTGATTCAGTATAAACTTTTCCTTTTCCTCCGGAAAGTGATGTCCATATTCCTATATCGCCAGGCATAGTAGAGGGTGTACTAGATTCTCCCATAACGAAGGCTTTACCTCCCACCAACATTTTGAACTGATTATCTCTTACGCATGCTGTTTCTGAAACAGTTCTTGCCAAACCTGCATAACCACCTAAAAAGGCATAAGATCTGGTTACCATGTCATCTGTTATTTTTTCAAAGAATTTAGAATTTATTTTTTCGTCAATAGTACTTCCTATTTTTTTAAGATGCTCTTCTGCTGTTGTATAAAAATCTCCCACTTCTCCATTTTTATGTACAACCTCGGTTACGGTCTGTAGACCAACTGCGGCTCCAGTTTCAAACAAATCTCCCAAGAATCCTGCCTTTTTATAATTATTTGGATCAATGTTATCTCCCTTTCCTTTTAAGTTCAGAATTACACCATTATGTCTTTTAACAATTTTACCAGGAATAGAATCTGGGTTTGATGTTACAAAAAGCATTCTTATTTTTTCATTGCTGTTATTACCAAGATAATTGTCTATTTGTTGTGCCTCGTTGCACACTGTTGCTTTATTACCGCTCTGAGAACCTATGAGTATTAAAATTCTGTCATATTTTTTTTCCAAGTCTGGCAATGCATCGCTAATCGTTTTCGCTGGAAATCCGGGCTGTATTAAAGGGTTATCAAAGTCTATACCCTTCTTGCTTGTAGACATTTCACCGATTCCGGTATTCATAGCGCCAAGAGTTCTTCCTCCAGGCTCGCCAACAATTATCGTATCTATAGCAGTCTCACCAGGTTTTAATTTAAATTCATTCAAGAAGTCTTCTGTCTCAGAATACTTTAAGTCAAGAACGTTATTTCCCATTATGTTTATGTACTCAATTTCTTTGGAAAAAACTTTTTTCATAATCTTCTGTAAGAACTTTGTATATTAAACAATAAATGCTTTTCCTTCAACAAAGACATTTGAATATCGTTTATAAATGGTTAAATTTTTAAAATCTTAATAAAGAATAAGAATAGTGATTCGATGGAATTTGTTCATATAAAAGATGTTTTAGAAGGTAAATATTCAGGAAAGGAAGTTTCTCTTAGAGGTTGGATTTATAGAAAAAGAGATCAAAAAGACATAGTTTTTCTTATGCTAAGGGACTCAACAGGAGTCATCCAACTAGCTTGCAGAGAAATTGAAGAAGCTTCCATAGCAACAATAGAATCTTCAATAGAAGTTTCTGGTAAGGTAAAGGAAGATAAGAGAGCACCTGGGGGATTTGAAGTTGAAGTTAAGAAATTGAAAATAATAGGTCTGGCAGAGAGATTTCCAATAGCAAAGGATTTGAGTGATGAATTTCTAAGAGATGTTAGACATCTTTGGTTAAGGTCACAGAAACTAACCAATATTTTTAAGATAAGAAGCGAAGTTTTTAGAGCTATAGATGACTTTTGCCGCTCAAGAGGTTATTCTGAAATTCAATCGCCTATATTTACAACCTCAGCTTGTGAGGGTGGCTCTACCTTGTTTGAGGTAAAATATTTTGATAAGAAATTATATCTTTCGCAATCGTGGCAATTGTACGCTGAAGCCATGATACAATCATTAGAAAAAATCTATACCATAACCCCTGCTTTCAGAGCTGAGAAATCAAGGACAACACGTCATCTATCAGAATACTGGACAGCTGAGGTTGAAGCTGCTTGGACTAATCTGGAAGAAATAATGGAGTTTGAAGAGGATATGATTATTCATGTTATTAATCATATTCTAAAACATTGTGAAAGAGAATTAAAAGATTTGGGAAGAGATGTTTCAAAACTAAAAGAAATTAAAAAACCCTTTATAAGAATAACATATAAGGAAGCAATTGAAAAAATTGGAAAGAAATGGGGAGATGAGATAACCGACAAAGAAGAGAAACAACTTCTAGAAAAATTAGGAAACAAACCTATATTCCTTACTTCGTTCCCAAGAGAAATGAAAGCTTTTTACATGAGACCTGACCCTAAAAATCCTAAAACTGTTTTGGCTGCTGATTTACTTGTCCCTGAAGTTGGAGAGATAATTGGTGGTAGCGAGAGAATTTATGACATAAAAGAACTTATGGAATCATTAAAAATATTCAAATTAGACAAAAAATGCTATGAATGGTATATTGACCTAAGAAGATATGGAACAGTTCCTCATTCTGGTTTTGGTTTAGGAATTGAAAGGCTAGTTATGTGGATTTCTGGAGCAGAACATATAATGGATACAATCCCGTTCCCGCGAACTATGACAAGAGTTTATCCTTAAATTCTTTTCATATTATATTTATTTCTATGAAAACAATTGATTTAGGAGAATTTTTTTCTTTTGAACCTTCGGAAAATAATGATTATATGAGAGGGGTGGAAAGAGTAGGAAAAACTAAAATTATTTTGTATGCAAGCGGTTATTACAGAGGAATACCTGCAGTCGTAACAAGAATAAATATAGGTTCTGATTACAAGGGTAAACAAATAAGTAAATATGCTGAAGAGATAAGAACTTTTGATTTATTTGATGGAAGCAGCATTCAAGTATTAGAATGTTTACATTCAGCTCCTTCTTTTGAAGAAAAAGATGGGAAATATGAGTTTAAATATCTTGTTATGAAACCTTTCTCAAGGTCATTTAGGTTCGAAAAACATATTAAAATTGAAAATCTACTTAAGCATTGTTCTAATTCCAAATCAATTTAATTATTTAAAGTAAAATATTATTTGGACCTGTAGCTCAGTCTGGATAGAGCGACTGGCTTCGGACCAGTAGACCGGGAGTTCGAATCTCCCCAGGTCCGTTCAATAAAATATGATTTTTATGAATAATAATATAAAATTAGATAACGTGTGTGCTGAAAGAAAAAATTTCTGTATGAATTGTAATAGCCATTTTATGAAAGTTAGACCTATGATAAAGGGTGTTCTAGTCTCTAAGCATTTTATTAAGGATTTCAAGAATGAGGAAAAAATGAATTCTATTATAAAAAATATTCTTGATTGCTCTCATATGGAGTTCAACGAGCTCCATAAGTTCGAAGAAAACATAAATGGAAATCTAATATTTAGAGCAAAGAAAGAGAATCTGCACATAGTCTACTGTGTAGACAATAAATTTAGAATTTTGTTTTTAAAAGCAATAAAAAATTTTGATGAATATAAAAAATTCATAGAGAGTAGAAAAGAAATAGTTATGATGATTGAAAGCTTATAAAAACTGCATAAAATATTATTCTTATGCCCCTGTCGTCTAACCCGGTTAAGGACACGAGGTTCTCGACCTCGGAATTAGGGTTCAAATCCCTGCGGGGGCATTTAAAAAATATATATTTGAAAATATATTATGAAGAATATAAAATTTTATTATTAGAAAGAAAAATAAAATATGTTAGATAGACTATGAAACTTATGCATACATATCTTTGGGTAAGAACACCATCTTTCATAGTCAATGGAATCGACACTAAATGCTAATTGGGGATGATTCCTGGGCCTGTTTCTTTGTCTCCTTTGGATGACCTGTACATACTTCCAACACATCACCAAATTTTTTGAGAAAGGATTGAACTGCAACCCCATAGTGGTATACTATTAATAGTATTTTGGCAGTTTTTCTCAATCCACTTCTCTCCATAATTTGTAACGAAAAGCTTTCCGCTAGTTTCCCTTATTTTATTTTCTATAATTTTATTTCTTTCTGTTAGCTATTTTTATAACTTTGAGAATAATTCTATTATGCCGATGTGGCAGAATCTGGTAATGCGTCAGTCTCGAAAACTGATGCCCGCAAGGGCTCGCAGGTTCAAATCCTGCCGTCGGCGCAGAATTTTTCTAAACCTCGCTTTTGTTAAAGAAATAACTTCCTAACGCCATGGTTATAACCGATAGAACAACCAAGACCGTTAAGCTAACGTAAATAGGAAAGTAAGAGAAACCGATAAGCGTTGCCCTTAGGCTGTCGATACCATAAGTCATCGGATCTATGAAAGCAATCGTTCTTAATACTGTAGGTAATGATCCTAATGGTGAAAACGGTGATGCCAAAAACAAGAGTGGAAACACAAACAGAGACACTATGAATTGGAATCCTTCTATGCTCTGCATCTTTGATGCTATGATCAATCCAATTCCTATGGCTACAAAGGACGTCAGAATCATGAAAACGGGAACTAGAATTAATAATAAAGATAGATTGAAGTTAACTCCTAGAAGCAGTGAAATGAATAAAACAATAATTCCTTGAATCATAGCTATGGTGGCCCCTCCGAGGGTGGTTCCTATGACTATGGATAACCTGCTGACTGGCGCAACAAGAACTTCCTGTAGGAATCCGAACTGCCTGTCCCAAAGAATGGATAGTCCTATGAAAACAGAAGGAAACATTATTGACATTACGATTATTCCCGGAGCCAGAACATCAATATACGTTATGCCCGAAGGCAATCCTGAAAATATTGCTCCTCCCAAGCCAAAACCAAGCACAGAGAGAAAGAAAAACGGCTGTATGAAGTTTGAGACAAGCCTTCCTCTGTCTCTGACAAATCTTTTCAGCTGTCTAAGCCAGATTACGTAGATTGCTTGATAGTTTAAGCCCATCATCTAAATCCCCTTCTAAATCGTTCTGGTACAGCGTTACCTTCTTCTTCTCTTATTTTCCTTCCTGTATAGTGCAAGAACACGTCCTCTAAGGTTGGTTTCCTTATGTCTACCGATGTTATTTCAACATTATGATTTTCAGCCAACTTAACTATTGTCGGCAATTTTTTTTCAACTTCCTTAGTACCGATTATTATATTAGAGTTATCCATCTTAATGCTCTCTACCCACTCCTCTTTTTTTAGCGACTCCAAGCATAACTCAGAGTTAGAACAGCTTATGGTTATAATATCATTACCGAACTGGTTCTTCATATTAGAGGGCGTGTCAATAACCAAGATTTTCCCGTGGTCTATTATCGCAACCTTGCTGCAAAGAAAATCTGCCTCGTCCATATAATGAGTTGTTAAAAATATTGTTATCTTTTCCTTTTCGTTCAGATTTTTAATATAATCCCAGATAGACCTTCTGGTTTGAGGGTCCAAACCTAGAGTAGGTTCATCTAAAAATAATATCTTAGGAAAGTGCATTAAACCTCTTGCTATCTCTAATCTCCTCTTCATTCCTCCAGAATAAGTCTTAACCAAGTTATTTGCTTTATCTTCCAATTCTACCAGCTTTAATACTTCTTTTATTCTTTCTATTCTCTTGTCTTTTTTCATCCCATACATCCTAGCATGAAAATCTAGATTTTCCTTTCCAGTTAATCTATCGTCTAAAGCAGGTTCCTGAAAGACGATACCTATGTTATTCCTTACCTTGTCAGGGTTCTTTATTATGTCATTTTCTACTACTTTAGCTGTTCCTTCAGTCGGTCTAAGCAAGGTAACAAGCATCTTTATTGTTGTTGTTTTTCCTGCGCCATTAGGTCCTAGAAATCCAAAAATTTCTCCTTCATTGACATCAAAGCTAATATCATCAACTGCTTTGACATCCTTATAGTATTTCTTCAGATTTTGAACGGAAATTATTGGCATATTTTTCTTTAGTTAGTAGATAATTCAAATTATTTAAATGAAACTCATTATAGATTAATTATGAATGTTAAGAAAGCATTTTGGATGTTTTCTATATTGGCTATATTGTCAATGATATCGGATAGAATAATCTTTGTTATTTTGCCTTACTACCTTCTTGACAAAGGAATCTCAGGTTTGAATTTTGGTTTAGTGTTTTCTATGGCAGCCGCTTTGGTGATAATACTTCCAAGGATTTTCATAGGAAAGTTGTCTGATATCTTTGGGAGGAAAAAGATATATTCTCTGGGTCTTTTGATAGAATCTTTATCAACGTCCTTCTACCCGTTCCTATCTAGAATATATGAGTTTGGAGTAAACAAGGGAATAAAAGATTTTGCAGATACTGTTGAGGATTCTGTTGAAGATGCAATTATGGCAGATACTTTCAATAAAAAAATAAGGGCAAATTATATAGCTAAAATAGGAACTTTCATACCCTTTGGAAGGGCTATTGCAACTGCGATAGGATTCTTAATTGTAACATATTTTTCTTTGACTCTTGGTTTTTATGTTGCATCAACAGTAGTCTTCATTGAATTCTTGGTTTTTATTCTTATCTTCAAAGAACCAGTAAAAAAGATTAAGAAAACCTTTAAGCTTTCAATAAAAGATTATCCAACCAAATTCAAGATCATAACCATAATAGGATTCTTGATAGCAATAAATTTTGGTATGTCCTATTACCCCGCATTCTTTGAATTAGCCAGAAGTCTAGGAATAACAGAGGGTGCTTTGTTTGCTTTACTTTTCTTTGATTATATAATAAGTTCAATATTTACCTGGAAGAGCAAAGATTGGATCGATAAAATTGGTAGGACAAAAACTGTTGTAATAACAACTTTAGGACTTTCAGTATTTTCAATGTTGTATGCATTTTCTTCTAATATAATCCAATTCTTTTTAGTTTTAGTTGGAATATCAATTTCATTTTACATCTATAGAGTAGCCTTTAAAACAATCTTGATGGATTCAACCATAGCTAAAATTAGAGGTGAACAAATAGGATTTGGAAAGACTTTACAAGGGTTAGGAGATGTTATAGGACCTGCCCTAGGAGGATTTTTAATTGATTTTGTATCCTTACCCTCAGCATTTATATTTTCAGGAATATTCGGATTGATAGCAATCTTTTTAGCTTTTAAGATTAAATGATTTAAAAAATTAGAAGACCATTTAAAGTATAAGAGATATAACTTATTGGTTATGCGTCGGTAGTCTAGCCTGGCTAAGATACAAGCTTGCCAAGCTTGTGACCCGGGTTCAAATCCCGGCCGACGCACTTTAAATTCTTAATTGCCGTATTGAATTAATGGATCGTGATTTAGAACAAAAAGCCTACGACATAGGCAAAAGATTCGGTAATGGAAAATTAACCGTGAAGGTAGACCCTTATTTCACGGAAATTGAAAATCGCTCAGGAACAATCAAAGGTCGTTCTGTATTTAGTGAATCACTAGATAATCACCTGCACGTATATATACAACTTCCTGGAGATGTTTCAGATAGGGAAAAAGAAATCAGAATAACTCATGAATTTGGTGAAATTGCTTTTAAAAAGAATCATCCTACAATTTCTAAAATGCTACATATATTAGGTTACAATCGTTTTGTTGGAGAGGTCTCCAGGCTTTTAAATGATTCACTGGCGGACATGGAAGCCAGAAAGAGAGGTTTTAATATTCCCTATTTCTACCATTTAGGCTATTATAAATAGAAACAGGTTCTAAAGTGCTCTTACTATAAACATACTTAGCTTTAAAAATCAGTTTTTATATAATTCAAATATGAAGAACAAAACTTTCATACTTATTGTATCTTGGTGCGTTATATGGTCTTTGATAACCATTAACTATTTTTCTTCTATTAAAGCCGGTCTTCAAATGATAACATCTTTTCTAGTCGAACATGGATTTGAAATTTTAGCATTGTTTTATGGACTTACGGGCGTCATAGTCAACTATCTTATAATAAGAGAGGAATTCCGTTTAAGAGATAAATATAAACAAACACATAACATTGGTGAATAGCATGGAGGACCTGGAAGAAATTAAAAAGGCAGTTTCTACTAAGCAATTCTACGAACCTTTAGGGACAGAACCGTTGCCTCATGAGGTTGTTGACTTGGGAAAGATGATAGAAGAAACTCCTAAGATTGCTCCTATCTTTGTAAGAGTTGACAAGTACAAAGAGATTCTATCGCATATACAGGAACTCAAAACAACCATAAAAAATCTCGAAGGTGCTCTAGCTGTTAGAAAGACTGTTCATAAAATTAATGCTGAATCTGATGAGGTTATTGAGAAAGCTTTACAAAAGTTTGCTGAATCAACCAGTTTATTCGGCAGAGAATTTGTAACTCCAAGAGGGGCAGAGAATTTTGCAAAAGGAAGTGAAAAGGAAGATGTTGTGGATGGCACTATTTCTCAGATAAGTGATGAAATCACTAAACTTAAGCAAGAATTGGAAAAAATAAAGTTATGATTTTAAATATTCTAAATGGGAAATTTAATTTATGCAGGGGTAGCCAAGTCTGGTCTAAGGCGCAAGATCTAAAAATGCGAAGCTTAGGATGCGATGCTCAGGAATTCATGAGAGACCTTGTGGGTTAGTCCCTCCGTCGGTTCAAATCCGGCCCCCTGCACATCTGATTTTCTTCACAGTATACCGAGAAGAACGGGAATAAACATTATAAACTTGAAACCATTGAAGAAAGTCCAAGTTCTGACATTTTTTTCAAGTACTCTTCGTAATAGGGTGATGTTTTCTTCCATGGATATACAAATTTTTTTATATATCTTTCACGAGCAAAAAAATTTGGTCTATAAGCACCAACCTTAAACAATACTGCTGTCTTAATGTTTTGTGGATTTTTCCTTTTCAAAATTTCTTTTGCCATTTCCATTGTAATACCAGAACCAGTATCATCATCTACAATTAATACATCTTTACCTTCAAAACTTTTTGATTTTGTATCTCTGATTAAAACTGGGTTCGATTTTTTCACTACCTTTCTTCTTAAATAACCAAATGCAGGAAGAACAAAAAAGGTTGGGTCATGAATATCACACAAAACTAATGGTTTATTTTGATAATAGTGTGATATATGCATTGTGTCCATTTCACAACCAAGATTAGAAGAAACTTCAAATGCAGGATATAAGCCGCAATTAGCTATTCCTACAACAACATCTGGGTTATACTTAACTGATACTTTTTTTGACAAACTCCTTGAATACTTTCCTATACGATTTAAATCTAAAACCTCAAATGATGGGATAAAAGGTGATGCCACTGAAATTATTTTGTGAAGAGCTCTTCTTTCATCTTTCATAACTTTCTCTAAGAATTTTAAATATTTAAACTTGAATGATAATTTAAATCCTGATTTTCCTATATTTTTAGTATGAAAAAGGAAAAATGATGAAAGGACGTAAACTGTCCTTTTTCCTCAAATCCGACCCCCTGCATCACTTACGATTCAAATCCGACATCTTCAATAAAGATATAAAATTTAGATTCAATAGAAATTATTGATAATAATGGATACTTTAATGAAGCATAATACTGATCCAAGATTCGTCGGTTTACAAAGGCTTAAAGAAAGACAAGGTGAGCAGTTAGCATTGTTTGAGGAGTGGGCATCAAAAAATCAATGGAGTAATGTCCATAACAACCATTATGATTGGTGGATGTTTCCAATTGATGAACCAAGCAGTTACGGTCATGCTTATACAGTTTTTGAAGGAGATGTTCAAAAACTCAAGAAAGATGATAAATACGTTGTAAAGTATCTACGTGGTGCTGATTTACTCGCATTAGCGTGGGGATGGAATCTGGAAAAAAGAGAATATATTCCAAATCCGATGCCAGATCAAAGATGGCAAAACTGGCCGATAAGACTCTATAAGGCATCCAAGTCTTTGAAACTGTTTAGTTTTGAAAATCAGTTTGAATCATTTAGAGCATATGCAAGAGACTTGATGCAAAAAGGCAAAGATATGACATATAATGATAGAGACTTAAGTTTGTTGTTTAAATGATAATTTAGTCGGATGTGAACTCCAAGTAAAGCAGGCCCCCGCACACCAACTATTTCTGAAGCAGACTATTCAAGAGTTATTTAAATTTCTATATAGCATTTATTATAAGAAAGTTTAACTACCAATAATCTAATAATTAAAGTTGATAATATGTTTGAAATCTGGACCGAAAAATATCGTCCCAAAGCATTGAATGAAATAATAAATCAAAAGCATATTGTTGAAAGGCTTAAAGCATTTGTAAAGGAAAAGAATATTCCTCATATGCTCTTTGCCGGTCCAGCAGGATGTGGAAAAACCACTGCTGCTTTTGCAGTTGCTCACGAGTTATATGGCGATAGGTGGAGAGAGAACATCTTAAATTTAAACGCCTCGGACGAAAGAGGAATAGATGTCATAAGAGGAAAGGTTAAGGACTTTGCCAGAACAAGAGCCATAGGCAATGTTCCTTTCAGATTAATATTTTTAGACGAGAGTGATGCCTTAACACCTGAAGCCCAGCAAGCCTTGAGAAGGACTATGGAAGCCTTTTCAAATATCTCAAGATTCATTCTAGCTGCTAACTATTCATCAAGGATAATATATCCTATTCAAAGTAGATGCGCGATTTTTAGGTTCAGTTCATTGAAAGATTCGGATGCTAAAGAATATGTAGAGAGTATAGTCAAAGGTGAAAAATTAAAAATTGATGATGACGCTATAGAAGCTATAATAAAACTTTCTGAAGGTGACTTGAGGAGAGTTGCAAACATATTGCAAGCATCAGCAGTATTAAACAAAAAGATAACCGAAGATTTAATCTACAATGTATCCGCCAAGGCAGAACCAAAAGAAATAAGAAAAATGGTAGAACAAGCCTTGAACGGAAAGTTCATGGACGCCAGAGATATGTTAAAGGAAATATTATTGAAAAGAGGCGTATCAGGAGAAGATATAATAAAACAAATTTCTGGCCAAATATACGGACTTAATATTTCTGAGAGAGCAAAGGCAGAACTTATACAAAAGGTCGGTGAGTTTGAATTTAGAATGCAAACTGGAAATGACCAAATTCAGATTGAGAGTCTGTTAGCTCAGTTTACACTATACAAAAAGGATTAATCATGCTATCAGAAAGGTACAAACCTAAAAATCTAAGAGAAGTTCTAAGTCAACAGGATTTGATACTAAAAATAAACGAGTGGCTAAACAAATGGAAACGAGAAAAGGCTCTTCTTATTTACGGACCTTCTGGAACTGGAAAATCCCTTATAGTGAATTTGATTGCTAAAGAAAGAAATATGAACCTTTTTGAAATTAATGCAAGTGAAAAAAGATCTGCTTCTACTATAAAGGAAAAACTGATGCCAGCATCTAAAGAAAGTTCTTTGTTTAAGAAAAGGTTAATACTCGTTGATGATGCTGACAGCTTTAGCGAGGCAGACAGAGGAGGAACAGCAGAAATTATAAACGTTATAAAAGCGAGTGCCAATCCCATAATATTGATTGCTAATGATGCCTACAATCCAAAGTTAAGATCGTTAAGAAGTCATTGTGAGTTATTAAGGATTAGAAAGATACCGGTAAATGTAATAGAGAAAAAATTAAGAGAGATAGCGTTAAAGGAGAAACTTAAACTTAGTGGAGAATCCATAAGGATGATAGCCTTAAATTCTGGTGGCGACATCCGTTCTGCTATAAATGATATAGAAACTTCTAATGAAAATACTTTCAGAGACAAGGAAACTAACATTTTCGAGGTTTTAAACAAAGTTTTCAGAGGAAAGAGCTTGTCAAAAGCAACTCAAGTTATTGATAGTTCTGATAAAGATATGGATGAGTTATTCTGGTGGATAGAGCAAAATATTCCTTTAGAATATCAAACTAACGAACTAATAGCACAAGCTTTTGAAATACTTAGTAAAGCAGATATTTTTAGAAGTCGAGTAGTAAAAAACCAGAACTATAGATTTAGAAAATATATGAGAGATATCATGGCTAGCATTTCTTTAATAGAAAATCCTCAAAAAAGATTTATTCTGTACAGGCCACCACAAAGATTAATAACCTTAGGAGCTACGAAGGTTTCAAGAAAAGATATGGAAGAATTCTATAGAAGCTTGAACCTAAAATGCTCGATGAAAAAAATAAAAGAGCAAGCTTCTCTATTGAAAATTATATTAAGGGAAAAATTCAAGGGTTATTAAATTTTCAGCAAAATTTAATCATTTCTCAACTGATATTTAGACATTAAACTCTGTAAAAGTGTAGATTTTGGACGTTTTTATGCTGAAATTAAAATAAACGTTCAGAGGAGAACAACTACTTATGCTGTGATTCACTGACAATTTTATTCCTCTAGATATCATATTTCTTTCCAATAAAATTTCCGTAGATCTCAAATCAAAATCAACTTTATTGCAGTCAAGACTGGAATTTGAGCTTATTACTGTTTGATATAAAACATCCTTTATATGTTGAATATAATCAAGTTCTGTCACAGTCTTTAGCTGAACCAGGTTGATATCAGAAAAATCATATATATATTGAATCATTGTCATTAAAGTGTAAATCATTATTACAGTAGCCATTACAAAAAATTGGCCTTTCATTTTATTGCCTTTTTAGAAGACTTTGCACCACAAGCTTCGCATTTTAAAAATGTTATTCTATCCTCTTTTATTAGTTTAGTATCTGGACTTTTACATTCTTTACAGAAAACATAATCGACAACATAAACACCAAGTTTCTGTTGTATCATTTTCTGGGAAAGTTTTGTCTGAAGAATTGCCCTTGTTCCGTCTAATCCAGTCGGTGTTGCTAGTTCCTTGGCAAGAAATTTTAGAATATGAGAAGGATCTCTTCTTAAAGTTTCGGCAATCTGTAAGAAATTTTTTATTATAGTCTGATTTCCCTGTATCATAGTCTCAGCAACAGGAATTTGAAATCTATCTTTATACTCCTCTGTCTTCGGTAGCTTTTCATATGCTTTTTTTAGCAAAGATTCATAATCCATAATAATCATTAAATTTTCTTAATCTTACCAGGATGCGGTTCGTAACATACGCCTGATTCGAGCAAATCTTGAATAGCTATGTCAATATCTTTTTCTGACAAACCAGATTTAATAAGGATATCCTGATAATCAACGCCTTCTCCTTTGTCAAGTGTTTCTATTATTTTCAGAATCTTGTTTTTAACATCGTTAGCAGAGACTACTTTTTCTTCAACAGAATTTTCAATCATTTCCTGTGCCTCTAGAATGCCTTCAGCATCTTCTAAAGACATTAAACCTTTAACAGCAGTCTTTATCTCAGCCAAGTCAGAAGTTTGTTTTTGCAATTCTCTAATCTTCTTTATCTTTTCTCTTTGTTCTTTGAATATCTTTTCCAACTCAAGTACTCTTAACGTCTCGAAATTAGCATTAACTGTAGAGATAATTTCTGGCATTACATAAATCTCTCCGTTGTATTCTCTTAACTTTCCGAAGACGTCGACCATGTCTCCAGATCCATATCCATCAAATATTTTCGTATTAATGAAAACCTTGCATCTTATGGTCTCGGTAGAATCATCCAATGTTATGGTTGCGTATCTTTCGTCAGGAGATATGAACTTGTCCATTATCAAGCCTAGAGTCCTTATCCTAGACAATCTTCTTCCCAAATTAGTTAAAACATAGCTGCTTTCAAAACCGCTTTTTTTAACAAACTTTCCTTTAACTATTTCTCCCACTGAAGCTTTCTTTGCTGTCAATCTCTTTACTTCCATCAAATCACTTTTTTAGTTCAATTATAAAAAATCCATATTTTTTGATATCTTTTCTCGAATAAAATTTTTCCATATCCTTAGGCAGCTTAAGAATTGAACCAACTTTAAACTTTATTTTCTTACCCGTATATCTTTTTGTTTTTGGGTTCCATTCCTTTAGAATCATGGAATCCCCTTCTTTAATTTTAAAATCAGCTAACCTAACTTCAAAGTGATTTTTATTCTTCCCCATTTCTTTAAAAAGCTTTGGCCAACTTTTCTTTTCAATTTTTCTCATCTTATCCTCTCAACATAATTTATTCTTGGTTCAAATATAGAACCTTCTGTTTTTAATCTTCTTAATAATTCTTCTGTATCATTAACTTTAATACCTTGTTCCTCTGCAGCAACTATTATTTCTTCCTTTGGAACAGGTTTACCAATCTTCTTTTCAAGCATATCTATTATGTCTAAAAGAATATGTATTTTACTCCTTTGTGAAGCAGAAACACCTTCCGTTCTGTCGATATCGATTTTTCCAGTTTCATAATCATAACCTAACTGTTGAATAGAAAATCTCATAATATTTATTGCTCTCTCAGCATCATGGTCTTCAACCTTGTCTGATAATCTTATCTTAGCTGAAGCTTCAGTTAACCTCATTAGGCCTTCATTCTGCCTCAAGGTTATTGCAATAGCTTGTCCTGAATACATGCTTCTCATTTCCAAATAAAACTTCTTTAATTTTTCTGCTGCTTCTCTAGTCATTTTAGGTTTACAATTCTTTCTTGCATATGCTATATATTTTCTAAGGAATTCAGGCTTTATCACAGGTTCAACTCTGCTTGGTTTAAGCCTAGTCTCTAGAATATGAGTAGCAAGTTTCTCATCTTGCTCCACGTTCGGAACATCTTTTAATGCAAACTTTAAGTCAAATCTGCTTAGCAGCGTATCAGGTATGTCTACCTGGTCTACTATTGACTTTAAAGGATCGAATCTAAAGAATTTTGGATTAGAACCTGCTAGCACAGAGACCTGTGCCGGTAACGTCGCGATAATAGATGCTTTTGCTATACTTATTTGCTGTTGTTCTAAACCTTCATGCATAGCTATCTGATCTTCTTTGGACATTTTGTCAAACTCATCAATACATAAAATTCCCTTGTTCGCTAAAACCATTGCCCCAGCCTCTAGCATCCAACCGCCGCCAAATTCCTCGTCCTTAACAACAGTAGCTGTTAGACCAGCAGCGGTTGCCCCTCTGCCTCCAACATATTTTCCCCTCGGAATTATGCTTGATATCAACTTTAGCAGCTGACTTTTTCCTGTTGATGGATCGCCAATCAATAGAATATGAATATCTCCTCTGATTCTCGTTTTATCAGGAAGGTTGTGACCAACCCCACCAAACAATTGAAGTGCTACTGCTTCTTTTATTTCATCCATTCCATAAATAGAAGGTGCAATTGATGAAACTATTTTATTATAAACATCAGGATCATTGGCCAGCTCTTTTATTTTTTCCTCATCTTCAGGGCTTATTACGACTTCTTCCCATTCAATTTCAGAAGACTCAACATAGTTTGCTTCCACAAAAATATCCATCTGTGTCTTCATCTTGCCTCTGAAAACTTTTTTTATCTCCTTCACTATGCCGTTTATCCTTAGTCTGTTTCCAGGGTCCGTTTTTCTTTGCATCTCTGGAGTTGTCAAGTCTTCTTTAAGATAAACTGAAACTTCTCCTGGTCTTTCACCAGTAACAATTTCAAACGGTTCTTCGATAAATATCCACCTAACATCAAAAAGCTTTCTGTCAATTTGTTTGAAGCCGCCTTTTCTTCCACATTCACATACTAAAGGTTCTCTCAAAAATCTTTCTGTCTGTTCGACTGAAAGTTTTGCTCCACAGTCTGGGCATTCGTAGATAGCAATAGAAACTTCAGGCTTAACTTCTGAAGCTCTCCTTACTGTACCATCTAAACAAACAAACTTTCCGATGTGTTCAGACCTAAGACTTCTTATCCTTATGTTAAATCTTTCAGGCAGATTCTTGAATCTTGGTTCAATTTCTAATTTGCTTTCAGAAGGTACGTCTACACTTTTTATGGCTTCTTTAGCAGCCTTTAAAATATTCTCAGGGTCATTTAGAAGTTTGTCTGCTAATTCAGGATAGTGTTTATCTAGTAAAACAAAATCAACTTCTATTGACTTTTTACCCTGAGTAGCCGCTGCCATCAACTCTTTTTGGTATTCATGACTAAAAAACTCTTCAAACTGCTCAACTTCCATATAAAACACTATTTATTTAAATTTTTTAAGCGTTTGTCTATTTTAGCTACAGCCCTTTTCACATCTTCTATGCTTCTTCCACCAGTACAAATAATTTTACCACTACCAAAAAGAAGAAAAGTAACCCTTGGATTGTCCATTCTATAGACTAAACCTGGGAATTGTTCTGGTTCGTATTCCGTGTTCTCCAATGAAAAAGCAATATTGTTCAAGTTTAATTCTCTGTTGAGCTTTGCAGAAGCAACAATGTTCTCTAATTGCACTTTATAATCCTTTGGAATCTTTATTCCTATCTTGTTCATCTTTGCTACTATTTTTGCTATAACAATTTTCGAATCCTTTGGAGATTTTGCACCTGTACAAACAACTTTTCCTGATGAGAATATTAAAGATGCTGCTTTAGGATCTTTCAATCTTAAAACAAGACCTGGAAACTGCTCTGGCTCATATTCTACGTTGTCAAGATTAGAAACTAATTTTTCAAGTTTTATAGGGACGTTCAAAGAAGATGATGCGACAACATTTTCAATTTTAATTCTAAAACCCATTAAAAAAGCACCTTTTGCTGAGTATAAATAATGTTAAAGAAAGTATTTAAATGATTTATAAAGAACATGGCCTTTATTTCCCATGGAAAATTGTTATCTTATGGAGTAGGTGGAGGACTACCCCCAGTATTCAGATTGCAATTACTTGAAACTCTCATCCAATAACCATAACCAGGATCTAGTATTGAAGCAAGTTCATATCTAAGTGTCACAGGATTGTATTTCCAAGGTCCGCCTAGAACATTGCAATTTCCTTTTACATCATTAAAATTAACTGACTGTGATAAGGTTCCTACCTGGTTCCACCCAGCTTTTAACTCGGGTAAGCTCTCTATATTATTACCGCTAACTTGAATGTAACAATTGTTCGAAACTTTCAGCCAGTATCCATATCCGGGTTGAACTTGAGTTGCTGACTCATATAGGCTGCTTGATGGGTTGTAACGCCATATTGGGTTTGTAGTCCCGCATTGTGTTTTTATTTCGTTTACATTCAAGCTTGTGTTAACTGGTACAGAGAACATGTTCCATCCGGGTTTGAGACTTATCTGAATATTCCCAGAAGGCGTATAACAATTATCTGAAGTGGTATTGCAGTTTTGACCTATTGGACAACCACAACTTTTTGAAGAGCACTTGTCAACTAAATTGCCGTTATCGCAGTACTTTGGCTTGGTAACAGAACATTGACTGTAATTTGTTCCATCAGAACATTGATTTGTAGTACCACCAATAACATAATTTGCAGAACCTGTTCCTATATAGGAACTGCTCGTTGCAGTTACGCTAAATGAATAAGTTCCTGAAGTAGAGCTACTGAGTGAAGTAACTGTTATTGTTGTTGACGAATCAGTACTTCCTGGAGAAATTGCAACAGAATTTTTGTTTAGACTACAAGTCCATCCTGATGAACAAGTATTAGTCAAAATAAAAGTAGATGATGAACAAACAGAATTATCATTGTTTTTCACGCCAACAGTATAAACCGATGATTGACCAGGAGAACTTGTTTGAGAACTTGGCGATATTGTTACAGTTGAATTTGAGTGAATACAAGTAGATGAGCCTGACACACATTTTCCGCTTTGACATATTTTACCTTCTCCTGAACAATCATAAAATTCAAGTCCACAATCTCTTCCATTTACAAAGTATTCTCCTAAGATATTCTTACAATTAATGGTTTTTGTCTGTGCACAAGTAGTTGAAAATTTAGAATTTGTGTAGCAACATGTCACTGTACCATCAGCATCTGGTGTACCTGTAGCGGTCCAAAAATAACCGTTCTGACCTTCTCCAAGTATGCTGCAACAATAACCTTTTGGACCTTCCCAAGGACAAAAATCTGTTTGCGGTTTACCGCATGGACCAGTACAATTTCCTTGAGTATAATAATCTTTACCATTGTCCGTCTCTATTGGGAAATTGCAAACTGTTTTACAATTTCTATCCTTTCTAGCTCCCATATCAAAACCATTATTCTGTTGGCTTTTTGTATCTAATGCATTTCCTATCATACAAATTTCAGAACCTGCGGAATAGGAAGTAGAAGTGGTATAAGTACAGTCTGCTGAAGTTCCAGAAACGGAACAAGTTTTAACTACGCCATAGTTAGGTGATACCTTATAATTAGCAAATAATATTTGAATTTGACTCAATCCTTTATCATCCTCGGCATGCGCTGTATAAGTTATTAAATCAGTTGGGAGTATAGGTGATGGAGACCAAACACCAACATTTGGCAATGTTGGAAGTTCGTCTCTTGTTGGATCAGAAGAGAGTTTTATAGATCTTGAGATGGTTGAATCTTCTACCTTTACTTTAAAGTTTACAGTCTTACCCAAACAACTTGTTGGTATTTGGGGAAAATACCATGAAAATTCATAACCGCACCAAGAACCACTACAAACATACCTACTAACTAAAGAGCTATCTTGTATTATACAACCATTTTCATTTATTTCAAAAAAAACAGTTGGTATATTTTTACAATTCCAAGTCCCTTGTACTACTACATATCCCGTTAATCCATCTCCCTGTTGGATAACACTATTTGGTAAAGTGGGAGACAAAATTAAATCTTTTATATAATCAATACAACTTATACACTTACATCTTTTATCAAGTGGGTATAACGTAGACCCCCAACAATACTTGTTATAAGCGCATTCATCAAAACTTGCTTTGCCTCTACAAAGTTCATATTGGGTTTGACCTGCACATATATCTTTGTATACATTATTTCCTTGACACACATAACAATCTAAAGCATCATTTGGGCAAGCTGTGCAAAGAGGATCACCTCTATTGCAAGCAATAGAATGACAACAACTTTCACCTGTCCCGAAACATATCTGCCAATGACCAGACCAACAACAGTCTGTCCTTGCTAAGCAGTCAGTTTGACCTAAATCAGAACATAATTGAGCTTTAACTAATCCTATGTTAACGATATAAAAAATCATAGAAAAAATTATTATTCTTAAGATGATTTTTTTATTCAACTATATCACTTTTTAGTTATTTTTTTCATAATTTTTCAACTTATTAACCTGGAACTGGTGGTGGACAATCTGGATCTCGGGCATCGGTACAACCAGGTGGACAATTACCGTTTGGACCATCAGGTACACAACCTCCGCCCCCTCCACTTCCTCCTTCACACATGCAAATGGTTTTGCAGTTCTTATCAAAATCTGTATTAACAGGTATACCATACCAACACTTACAGAGCATATATAAGGTATCACCCTGCCCAGGATTAGTACCACAGTCGCCTATTCCAGCCCCAATTGTATTTAAATTTCCATCTCTATCAGCATCAAAATCTCGGACAATTATATTTTCTGGATTTACATTGCATCTTGAAGCAATCAACAGCTGGCAAGCATTGTTTTTTGCAGCTTCTTGTGACAGAGTACTTTTTCCAGGATTCCATACGCCAAAGAATAGAACTACAATAGCTAAAAGAACTACTAAACACAGAACAACTATTATCATTGTATTTATGGGTAGTTCAACTCCTTTCAAAAAAATCACTATAGATTATTTGTATTTTTCCCGTATTTATAAATTGTTTTTAAACCTTTCTAGAGCTATGATAGAATTTATTTAATGTAAGGAAAACTTGCTACAAAGTAATTATCTCAACATCTTTAAAAACAAAATCAACTTTTTTATCATTGATTCCATAAAATACCCAAGCTTTATTCAAATCTCTTATTCCTCTTGAAGCATGTTTATTTTCTTCATCTTCTATATCATCTTCTGTTTTTAACAATTCATCTGAATATTCTCCTTCTATTTGTCTTACTCTTTTTGTATAATATTTGTCCGTCTCACTTTGAGCTTGACAACAATCTTGAATTGTCTTTTTTGTTTTTCTTGAGCAGAGAGTTTTGAAGGTTGTGTATGTTGCGAGTCCAGTAATTCCTGCAATGAGTGCAGCAGGTTCTTTTGGAATATTGAGATATGCATAACTAATGGCAAGAGAAGTTGAAGATGTTAATGGTGAAAGTATTCTAGTTGCTCTACCATATATGTTTTTGGTTTTTTCTATTTCATCATCCTTTATTTCTTCTAATTCTCTTAAATATCTGTTTTTATTTATTGTGGCTTCTTCTAATGAAATTTTTTTATTGAATTCAGCTCTTTCTTTTCTTATAGAATCTCTTCTGCTTATTTTTTTCATTCTTTTGGCTAAGTGAAATGCTTCGCTTATGTATGTTTGCATGTATGCCTTTTCATTTTCTCCTAAAGTCGAATAAGGTGAGCAATAGTTCGTTTCGACTAATTTAAGATATTTTTTTGCTTCATCGTTGCTTTCATACAGCGCCTGATAGCAGACTGTCGAAAACTCTCTGACTGATTGAGGCTCAAAGACTCTAGGGGAAGATTTTTCCCGAGTCATATTTACCCCTATTTAATAATAAAACAAGAAAGAATTTATGTGTTAACATATATATGAACTTAACTACGTCAATTTACTAGAAAATTATAACAAGTATAACTTAATATTATTGAATCATTCAATTTTTATTATGGCTCACAGTGAAACAATAAAACTAAAAATGAGATCTCAAAGCTTTTCTAACATAACAAACCAAGTAGAAGAGATTGTTAGAAAGTCTGAAGTCGAGGATGGAATTTGTACTGTATTTGGTATAGGCTCAACTTCTGCTGTTCTGTTAAATGAAGATGAACCAATGCTTTTACAGGATTTGAAAAACTCTCTGGAAAAGGTTGCTCCTGAAAGAGAAATTTATCAACATACTGAGAATGCTCATTCACATATAAAATCTGCATTTATGGGCAATAGTCAAACAATCCCAATAAAAGAAGGAAAACTTCTCTTAGGAACTTGGCAAGAGATAATAGTTGCTAACTTTGATGTTGACAATAGGGAAAGAGAAATCGTCGTAACTGTTGTCGGATAATAACTTATTAAATAATTATCTTCTAATTTATCAGATATGACAAACATTTACATAGAAACCTATGGTTGTTCTAATTCTCAAGCTGAAGCAGAGATGATGGCTGGTTTGCTAAAACAAGCAGGTTTTGAAATTGTTGACGATGAGAAAAAAGCTGACTTGATAATAATAGTAACCTGTTATGTTAAAACTCCAACTGAACAGAAAATACTCTTCAGGATAAGAGAATTAAGCAAAAAGAAACTGATAGTAGCCGGATGCATGCCAGAAGGAATATACAATAAATTAATAAATATTGCTCCCAAGGCTAGCTTGTTAAGCACGCATCATGTAAAGGAAATTGTTCAAGCAGTTGAGAAAACCTTGAAGGGCAAAAGAGTAGAGTATCTTGGAGAATCAAATGAAGTTAAACTATGCTTGCCTAAGATAAGGAAAAACCCTATTATAGACATCGTCCCTATTTCAAGCGGCTGTAATTCTAAGTGCTATTACTGTTGTGTTAGGCTTGCCAAAGGAAAACTTTTCTCCTATCCTAAGGATATGATATTAAAAGAAGTAGAGTCTTCTTTAAAGGAAGGTTGTAAGGAGATATGGTTAACAGCTCAGGATACTGCTTCTTATGGACTTGACAAAGGAGCAAAGCTTCCAGAATTACTAGAGGATATATCTAACATTCCAGGTAAGTTTCTCGTTAGGGTTGGAATGATGAACCTAAAGAACGTCATTCCCATTGCTTCAGATATTGTAAAAGCCTTCAAAAGCGAAAAAGTTTACAAGTTTATTCATCTACCCATACAAAGCGGGTCAAATGATGTCATAGCCTCGATGAATCGTGTTTATAAGATATCACAATTCGAGGAGATTGTTAAAATGTTTAGAGATTCCTTCAAATGTCAGATCTGGACTGATGTAATAATAGGTTATCCGACGGAGAAAGAGGAAGACTTCTTAAAAACCCTAGACATAATTAAAAAAGTAAGACCCGATTGGGCGAATGTTTCAAAATTTGGGATAAGACCTGGAACAGAAGCCACTAAACTAAAGCCTTTGCCTACAAAGATTGTAAAAGAAAGGAGCCAAGCTGCCTCTGAGCTAGTCAGGAGAATTTCTCTAGAGAAAAACAATGAATGGATTGGTTGGGAAGGGGAGATTCTAGTCTCTGAAAAAGGCATTAAACCAAACCAATGGATTGGAAGGAATTTTGCATACAAGCCTGTCTTGGTTGAAAGCAGGAACGACCTATTTGGAAAGCTGTTGAGAGTTAAAATCAAGGAGGCTAGTAATTCCTATCTTTCAGGAGAATCTTTGATATAGCAATGTTTATATTTAGGGGAATTCCTATTCTTAAAAGTGAAATATATGAACTTTAAAATATACCTAATCGGCGGAATAATCTATGTAGTTCTGGCGGTTCTCCTAGGTATGTTAGTAGCAGCATTAGCACCATACGCTCTACTACTTGGAGCATTGATAGCAGGTATTTACGTTGGTATGAAGGGAACAACGCCAATGAAAGCTGCTATTGACGGAATAATAGCAGGCGTAATCGGTGGAGTTATAGCAAGCATTATAGCACCTTTTATACCAATGCCGGGAACAACTGGAGTAGCACTTGTTGATCAAGTTGTATCAGTTGTTGGAGGTTTAGTAGGTCCTTATGTTCCAATTGTCGGAGCAGCGTTTTTCATAGGTGCAGGTATTGTACTAGGAGCAATCGGTGGATACTTAGGCAAAAAGATAAAGAAATAAAGCAATTTTTTGACTAGCTATTTTTAGTTTTTCTTATTATTTTTTATATTTTATTCATTCTTAGATTATTTTTTATTTTCCATTTTTATTGCTAAATCATCACATTTTTTATATAATTCAAACTTCATGCTTTCTACAAGCCAACTTGCTGAACATCCCCAGGGTTCATCTCTCTGCATTTTAGTCACTCGTAAGCTGTTTTACAGTAACGCTTTTTGCTAAGTTTCTACCTTCTTCATTTTTTGTAATAGCAACAGGCTGTTCTTTGTTTCTATAAAAATGATCTTGAGAATTTATGCAGGATAAGCATTCTTCAACTCTTTTATCTTCGTTTATAAAAGAGCTGTATTTGTAGCTACAGCCATCGCAAAAAGCATATGAAAATTCATTCCAAGATCTATAGGTATTTGGATATAAAGTTCTTGAATTGTTGTTTTCTCCCATTTAATTCACTTAAGCATAAAGCAGAGGGAGAACATTTTTTATTATAGGACAACCCCTTGGGTTTTTTCTCCTCTGCTTTTTTGAAATTATAGAAAAAGATAGATATAAATATTATTAAAATAATTATAATAGTATTAAAAAATAATTAATAGTGGTTGAATGACCTGGATAGTTGAACAAAAAAATGGCAAGACTTTTAGTCTAATAACAAAGCTTCTAGAACCAAAGCATTTGAAGGTTGCTCTGTCTCCTCTAGCTTGGAAAATTCTAAAAACCTTATCAGACGAACCTAGCTACCCAAAAGAAATTGGGGAAAAACTAAAGGTGCATGAGCAGAAAGTCTATTATCATATAAGAAACTTGGAAAAGGCTGGTCTTATAGAAAAGTTAAAGGAAGAAAAAAGACAGGGGGCATTAGCAAAATTTTATACTATATCTGACTATGCTTTCACCGTTCTCTTAAAACCTTTAGAAGAATCTCAAAAGGTATTCCAGTTGAAAAAAGAATATAAAAACTTTTTAGAGCCTTTCATTTCTAATGGTAGATTAAATGCATTGATAATCATGGGTAGTCCTGAACCTCACGGTTTGTCAAAAGCTAGAGCAAAGGATGGTTTGTTTGCCACAGATCTTGGTTTTTTCTTAGGCACTTTTCTTAATTACACTCCTGAATTCTTTACAAAATTAGATACTGAAGTAAAGGAGGAAGATTTGAAGAACAACTTAATATTGATAGGGGGACCTGGAGTAAACGCAATAACAGCAAAAGTAAATTCTAAACTTCCTATAAAATTTGAAAAAATAAGAGACAAAGAAAACTTTTATTCTGGGTTCCATTCTAGTGTTTCTGGAAAAAACTATACTGAAGAAGAATGTGGAATAATAGTTAAAGTGAAAAATCCATTTGATAAAAATAAGGATATATTAGTTATAGCTGGTAGAAGGATGGCTGGAACGAGGGCTGCCATTCTAGCCTTCTTAAAAAAATTTGACGATATCTGCAAAGGCAACTCTCATAACTCAAATATATTCGCAAGGGTTGTTGAGGGAATTGATAAGAACAGCGATGGAGTAATAGATTCAGTAGAATTTTTGGAGTAAAAGTATTTTTATATCAAATTTTAATATATCTATATGACCAAGTGGGTTAAACTTTTAATTTTCATAATAATTTGCCAACTAGCAGGCGTAATCGGTTCTATTTTCACAACCCCTCAAATTACAGGCTGGTATGCAAATCTCCAAAAGCCAAGCTTTGCACCTCCTAACTGGTTATTTGGACCCGTATGGACTATACTGTTCACCTTAATGGGAATATCACTATACTGGATATGGGGGATGAGACTAGAAAGAAACTTTAGAAGAGCTATTTCTTTCTTTGGTATACAGCTTGTTCTGAATATTCTATGGAACTTCTTTTTCTTTGGTTTACAAAACCCTCTCTATGGATTAATAGAAATAATATTACTTTGGATAACCATAGCTATTACAATTTTTGAATTCTACAAATTGTCAAAAAAAGCAGGATTGATACTTTTACCATATATAATTTGGGTAAGTATTGCAACTGCGCTTAACTATTACGTTTTGATACTTAATGTGTAAGAAGACTATTTTGATTCTATCTCCTCTTTTAATGCCTTTGCAACTATTTCCCCTGATATCTTGCCTCTTACTTCTTTCATTATCTCTCCCATTAAGGCAGAAACTTTCTTTTCCTTAACTAAATTTGGATATTTATTGAAAATTTTTCTTATTATTTCCTTTAGTTGTCTTTCATCCAAAGCTTTTAATCCACCTTTTTCTATGGCTTCTTTTACAGATACTTTATCCTTGCAAACAGTTTCTAAAACATTTGGAATAGCTTCTTTTGAAATCAGTTTTTTATCAACAAACGAAAACAAGTCTTCAAAGTGTTCTTCTGTTAGAAATCTTGTTTCAAATCCCTTTCTTCTCAAGTCTTTTATGACAGAGTTAAAAGTGTTTGCAACATAAGTAGGATTATATTTTTTAGATAGCTTTTCAAACAAATCTAAATACTCACTTCTTAAAACTTGGTCTATCATTTCCTTAGGTAGTATCTTCGAGAATCTTTTTGCTTTTTCTTCCCAGGTCTCAGGTATTTTTACTTTAGATAAAAAGTCTTTAGTTATTGACACTGTCTCTAAATCAGTTTCAGGATACATCCTTTCTCCACCAGGAAGAGGTCTCATATAATCAGTTGTCCCATCTTCCTTTGCAACCCTAGTTTCTTCTTTAGGTTTCACTTCCTTTTCTATTAGTTCTTGTTGGCGTTTTACTTCATTCTCAATCAGCGTAGGTATCATGTCAAGTTCCTGAACGCCTTTTATCTCAACCCTTGCCCCTTTAG